>WBZY01000555.1_pt1 | contig 27058 bp, 22 predicted proteins | sample 5204191 | NCBI WGS metagenome assembly WBZY01 (sample SAMN12344363, study PRJNA552823) | activated sludge metagenome | biome: Activated sludge suspended growth; feature: Anammox Sidestream; material: Wastewater; isolation source: activated sludge from anammox sidestream of wastewater treatment...
GCCTCACCCGCCGCGGCTACACCGGCCACGAGATGCTCGACTCCACCGACCTCATCCACATGAACGGGCGGGTGTACGATCCGTTCATCGCGAGATTTGTCAGCGCCGATCCCTATCTCGACGCCAGCCTCGGCACGCAGGGGTGGAATCGTCTCGGGTACGTCGGCAACAACCCGCTGACTGCCGTGGACCCCTCTGGCTTCAGCAGCGAGCGCCCGCATGTCAGACCCTACAATTCGCAGCATATTGCTGAAGTTCAGATCGAAACCGATGCAAGCGGAATGCAAACGGTCATGGCGTTTGGAAGACGTGAAGACTTCGGGCTGATAGAGAGCATTTTTCGGATACTCGATGTTCCACGTCCCGGTGGAGGCAGCAATCCCGACGGCGTCAGTGGGGGTGGAGGTGGGAGCAGAAGTGACGATCCAGAAGGTGCTCTGGAGGAAGTGGTTGTGAAAGGCGACAGGCCGCAAGGGAATCAGCAGCAGATTACCTGTGATACGGTACTTCCGAATAGGCAAACCGTTGGCGATTTCGTAAGAGCGCAGCGGGAACTGCTCCAGAATATTTTCGACAACACGTTGCGGACGGAGGGGGGTCCACTTCCTCCGATGCTGGGCACCTTCTTGGGAATTTCATGGCCCAACGGGCCCATCGACTTCAAGAACAATTTTCGGGGTCAAGCACCAGCCAGTTTCCTTGGGAGTGCCGGCAATTTCGCATACTACTCGACAGGCTCTGGCTATTTCCCAAACGGACTCCTCGACATTGGCGCGGGTGCGTATGCTGTTTCTGCCGCAGTGTTTGGCAAGAAGCCGTTCGCTAGTCTGACTGGGCCGATGTTTTCGGATGCGAGTGCTGCGGATGTCAGGAATGATGCGTTGGCTTCCATCGGATGCCCCAAGCCATGACCCGGCTAGCCACTGTCATCGGAGCGGCGTTGCTGATGGGCTGTTCCAAGCCTGATAAAGTACTTACATTTCCATCGTCGGCGGAAGGCATCTTTTACACGGTCGAGGAATATCATGCAGGCGGGCCTGTGTCGGATACGGTCCGTGTGATTGCTCATCTTGAGCGCAACGGAAAGTCCGCCAGCGTGCTCGTTCTGGACGGCGAAAATCTGACAGTGAAGGCCGTCCGCTGGAACAATGAAAGCAATGTCACGATATGTATTGAGGGTGGGATCACCAATACGTTCAGAAACCAGGTAACTCTGTTTGCTGGAGCGTTATCAGTCACCGTTCGCAACCGCTTGGATGAGAGTTGCAGTGACAATGGAACCGCGCCGGCGCCGGTCACGTAGCCCTGGACATTAGCGCACTAGGAAATTGACGCCTTTGCGCAAGTGGAAATCATGCGCCGTCGGCCTGCGGACAGGGCGCCACGCTGCAGCAGAACACCTACGACGCTTACGAAGATCCGGGAACCATACCGGTCCAAGAGAGCGCGACGGGTATAGGAAAGGTGGCGGCGGAAGTGGAGGTGGGGGCCGTGGAAACGGCGATGACGACGATCAGGATGAAACATCTGAGGGGCCGCAAGGGGATTCGTCGAATGCAGTTGTCGATTTCCTTTGCGCATCGAGCGATCTATCAGGTGCGAGCATCCTCGATACCGCCGGAGATCTTGGTGATGACTGTCGACAGGTCTAGTCGTCCGGCAACGGGATGAACTCGCTCTCCCCGGGCACCGGCGCGAAGCGCCCGCTCGCCCAATCGAGTTTCGCCTGCTCGATGCGTTCGCGGCTCGAGGCGACGAAATTCCACCAGATGTAGCGGCGCGTCGGGAAAGGTTCGCCACCGAGGAGCATCACTCGCGAGTGATGGCGCGCACGCAGGCGCGCCGAGGCGCCCCGCGCCAGGAGGGCGAGTTGTGCTTCGCCGAGGACCTGTCCGTCGATTTCGATTTCGCCCGCCGCGACATACACTGCGCGCTCGGTGTGATCGGGCGGCAGCTCGAGCGCCGCGTCCGCCGGCATCGCGGCATCGACATAAAGCGTGGGCCAGAGGACTTCGACCGGCGAGCGGCGGCCATACGCTTCACCCGCGATGACACGCAGGTCGCAGCCATCGACGACGAGGTGCGGGAGTGTCGCCATGCCGTGATGGGCGAACGCAGGCGCGACTTCTTCGTGGCCATCGGGCAGCGCGACCCAGGACTGGATGCCGTGGATCTGCGAGCCCTGCGCGCGCGCGGCGGCAGGTGTGCGCTCCGAATGCGCGATGCCACGGCCCGCCGTCATCCAGTTAACATCGCCGGGATGGATCTCCTGCACCGAGCCGAGGCTGTCCCGGTGGAGGAAGGACCCTGAATAGAGATAGGTGACAGTGGCCAGCGCGATGTGGGGGTGCGGCCGCACGTCGACGCCGCGGCCGGGAGCGAGCGCTTCGGGCCCGATGTGATTGAAGAAGATGAAGGGCCCCACCATGCGCCGGCCCGGCGCCGGAAGCACGCGCCGCACGCTGAAGCCGCCGATGTCGCGCGCACGCCCCGCGATGATCTGTTCGATGGCCATGGCGATCCCCCCTCGACGTCTTCCGCTTGCCAGTGGATCATGGCGCAAATCCAGCGGGGGGTGTAACCGTGCAACGCATCCGAATCGCAGCGCTGCTGCTGGCCATCGTGCCCGTCACGTTTGCTGTCCTGGCCGCCGACCCGAAGTTGCCGTCCGCACTCGAGGATTGGCGCGGCTGGGTGCTCGCGGGCGAGGAATATCGCCAGTGCCCCTGGTTCGCGACGCCCGGTGCGGCGCCGGGCAACGCGAGTGCCTACCGCTGCACGTGGCCGGGGCGCCTCGTGCTGGCATTGGACTCGAAAGGCGGCGAGTTCCGGCAGGGCTGGCAGGTCCTCGCGGAGGGCTGGGTGCCGCTGCCGGGCAGTGCCGAACAATGGCCGCAGGATGTGATGATCGACGGCCGGCGCGGTGCGATCGTCGCGGTGGGCGGCGTTCCGCATGCCCGGCTCGAGGCCGGCGAGCACCAGATCTCCGGCCGCTTCGCTTGGGCCGCGCGGCCCGAATCGCTCGCCGTGCCGCCCGACACGGGCCTCATTGAACTGACGATCGACGGCCGGCGCGTCGAGGCGCCGCCCCGCACCGGTGGTGCCTTGTTCCTCGGCGCCCGCAACGCAGGCGTGCAGGTGGCGAGTTTCGCGATCGAAGTGCACAGGCTGCTGAGTGACGGTATTCCCGCCACGCTCGTCACCCGCCTCACGCTGCGGGCGACCGGTGGCAGTCGCGAGGTCCTGCTAGGCCCGGTGCTGCCCGCGGGATTTGTGCCCACCGCCCTCGATTCACCACTGCCGGCGCGGGTCGATCCCGATGGCCGGTTGCGCGTGCAGTTGCGCGCGGGCGAGTTCACGCTCGACCTCGCCGCGCGTGCGACCACTGATCTCGCGAAACTGTCGCGCCCGAAGGCCGGCAGCCTCTGGCCCGCAGAAGAAATCTGGAGCTGGGCGAGCGATGATCGCCTGCGGGTCGCTGCGCTCGAGGGCGGCGAGAGCATCGATCCGGCGCGCGCCAATGTGCCGCAGGAGTGGCGCCAGTACCCGGCCGCGCGCGTGCTCGCGGAGACCGCGCTGTCGGTGAGCGAGCGCAGCCGGGGCATGGCGGCCGCCGATGAAAACCAGCTCACGCTGGCGCGCACGCTGTGGCTCGACTTCGACCACGCGGGTTACACGGCGGTCGATCAGGTGAGCGGCACGATGCGCACGGGCTGGCGGCTCGACATGGCCGCGCCCTGGGTGCTTGGCAGCGCGACGCTCGATGCCGAGCCACTGCTGGTCACGCGCGGTGGGGCCCATGCGCTCACGGGCGTCGAGTTGCGCGCGCCGCAGTTGTCCCTGCGGACCATCGCGAGAAGTGCGGGCACGCAGTCCCTGCCCGCGACCGGCTGGACCACGCGCTTCGAGAGCGTGAGTGGAATACTCAATGTCCCGCCGGGGCATCGGCTCGTCGCGGCGCTTGGGGTCGATTCGGCGCCCGGTGCCTGGCTCGAGAACTGGGGCCTGTGGAGCCTCTTCGGCGTCGTGATTGTCGCGGTGTTCGCGGGCTGGACCTGCGGGCCGGCCGCGGGTGCGCTCGCGTTCGTCGCGCTCCTCCTCACGTACCAGGATTCGCCGCAGATCATCTGGCTCTGGGCAAACCTGCTCGCCGCACTCGCGCTCGCGCGCGCGGCGCCCGAGGGGAAGCTGCGTTCGTTCGTCGAGCGGTACCGGGCCGTGAGTTTCGCGGTGCTCGCGCTCGCGCTCGTGCCCTTCATGTGGCAGCAGATGCGCCTTGCGATCCATCCGCAGCTCGACAGCGACTCGATGTACTACGGCGGGCCGATGCCTTCAGCCGCTCCCGCCGCCCCGCCGCGGGTGGCGATGGAGGAAGCCGGGACTTTGCAGAGCGCACCCGTCGCAGCCACGAAAAGCGCCGATGCGGGCGTGCGGGAGGCCATCGTCATGACCGACAGGCCGTACACGTCGCGCGCGGAGCGTTACGCGCCCGGCACGATCGTGCAGGCGGGCCCGGGCATCCCGTCGTGGCAATACCGCGGCTACTCCTATTCGTGGTCGGGCCCGGTCGAGCCGTCGCAGAACGCGCGTTTCGTGATCGCGGGCCCGGTCGTGATGTCGCTGTGGCGAGTCGTGGGCGTGCTTCTGCTCGCGGCGTTCTTCGCGTGGTTGCTCCCCGGTGCGGGCCCGCGGTTGCAGCGACTGCTGCCGCCACGACTGCGCGCTTCGTTCGCGCGCGGCGCCGCGCCCTCGCTCGCGCTGCTCCTGGCCGTCGTCTGCATCGGTGCGTCGTCCCCCGCCGCGGCGCAGCTGCCCGACGCGCAGTTGCTCGGAGAGCTGAAGGCGCGGCTCACGAAACCCGCCGCCTGTTTGCCGACGTGTGCGGACGTGCTGGCGGCCCAAGTGCAAGTGGACATGTCGCGCCTCACGCTCACGCTCGAGGCGAGTGCGCTCGCGCGGGTCGCATTGCCGGTACCGGCCGCGCCCGGGGCCTGGCTCATCGACAGCGTGACCGTCGATGGCGTCGCGAGTCCCGCCCTGCGACGGGGTGCCGAGGAGACGCTGTGGGTGCCGCTCCCGGCGGGCGCGCACACGCTGTCCATCTCGGGACGTCTCGCGTCGGTCGACTCGCTGCAGCTCGTGTTTCCTTGGCCGCCGAAACGGGTCGCGGTGAGCGCCTCGGGCTGGGACGTGTCGGGCATCGTGGACGGACGCATGCCGGGCGGTTCGCTCGATTTTGCGCGGCGTGGGGAAGCGCGCGCGACGGCCGGTGAGACGAAGGCGGCCGACTCCGCCACCGAGGAGTTCCCGCCCTTCGTGCGGGTCGTGCGTCATTTCGTGATCGACGTCGAGAATCGCATCGAGACGCGGGTCGAGCGCCTCTCGCCGCAGCGCGCGGCGTTTTCGCTGCCCGTGCCGCTGGTCGCGGGCGAGTCCGTGCTGTCGGAGGCGCTCGAAGTGCGGGACGGGCGCTCGGCGCTGGCGGTGTTCGGGGCGGGCGAGGGCGCGGTGTCGTGGGTTTCTTCGCTGGCGCGTGTGGATTCCCTGTCGCTCGTGGCGGCGCCCGCGGAGGCCCGTTTCGTCGAGGTGTGGGAGTTCAGCGTCAGCCCGCAATGGCACGCGCAATTCGAGGGTTTTGCGGCGACGTTGCCCGAGGGCCTGCAGGGAGAGTGGGTGTATGAGTTCCACCCTCGTCCGGGGGAATCGCTGGCGGCGCGCTTCACGCGGCCCGCCGCGGTACCGGGTGCGGCCCTCGCGATCGACTCCGTCGCGCGGACACTGTCGATCGGCAAGCGGGCGACCGACAGCGAGCTCGTCGTGCGTTACCGGGCGACGCAGGGTGGGCGGCATGTCGTGAAGCTGCCGGCGGACGCGCGCGTGTTGTCCGTGAGCGTCGACGGCGAGCCGCTGGCGCTGCGCCCGGAGAAAGGCGAGCTGTCGATTCCGGTCCTGCCGGGCGAACACACGCTCGCGGTGCAGAGCTCGCAGGCGCAGGGCGTGGCGATGCTCGCGCGACCCGGGGTGCTCGACCTCGGTGCGCCGGCGAGCAATGTAGTGACCACACTCGCGTTGCCCGCGGACCGTTGGGCGCTGTACGGGGCGGGCGCCGGGGTCGGCCCGGCGTTCCTCTACTGGGGCGAGATCGTCGCGTTCCTGCTCACGGCGTGGTTCGTCGGCCGCAGCGGGCGCTCGCCGCTCGCGACGCACGAATGGGTGCTGCTGGGCCTCGGCCTGTCGACGCTCTCGTGGGGCGTGCTCGCGCTCGTCGCGTTGTGGCTCTTCGCGATGCAGTGGCGCGGCGGCTGGGCGGGCGAGGTGGCGCGCTGGCGGTTCAACGCCGTGCAGCTCGGGCTCGCGGCGCTCACGTTCATCGCCGTATCGGCGCTCCTCTTCTCGGGCATCCGCGATGGCCTGCTGTCGACGCCCGACATGGGCGTGATGGGGCCCGGTTCCCACAATGGCGCTTTCTCCTGGCTCGTGGACCGCACGAGCGGCGAGCTGCCGCGCCCGGTGGTGCTGAGCCTCCCGTTGTGGGTGTTCAAGGCGCTCGTCTTCGCGTGGGCCGTGTGGGCGGCCTTTGCGGTGCTGCGCTGGCTGCGCACCGCATGGCACGCCTGGCGCACGAACGGCCACTGGAAATGAGTTGGTGCCGGGTTTTCGGTTGTTCGGTTATTTGGCGGGCGACGGGTGAATCGAGTGAAACGCCGCTGAAATGAGGCGTGTATTGCGGTGGGCCTTGCAGGACACTGCCTGTCGCGATTTTCGCAACGAGGCGATGCACGATGTCGAGGCCCTTGCGCCTGCACGTGGAGGGCGGCTTCTACCACGTGATCCTTCGCGGCAATCATCGTGAAGCCATTTTCCGCGCGCCCGAAGACTATGCGCGCCTTTCGGAACTGGTTGCCGAAGTGAGCGGCTCCTGCGGTCTGCGCGTGCACGCTTTCTGCTGGATGCCGAACCACATGCACCTGCTGATCGAGGTGAGCGACATGCCGCTCGGGCCGGCGATGATGCGTCTCGCGAGTCGCTACGCCCGCACCGCGCAGTGGCGCTGCGAGACGACCGGCCATCTCTTCGAACGGCGCTACCGGGCAATCCTCGTCGATTCGGAGCGCTACCTCTGCGAGCTGCTCCGCTATATCCACCTGAACCCCGTCCGCGCCGGGCTCGTCCCGGATCCCGCGGAATACCAATGGAGCGGGCATCGTGCCTATCTCGGGCTTGCGACCTGGACGTGGCTCACGACGAGCCTGGCGCTGGCGCGTTTCGGCTCGCAACGGGCGGCGGCGCGGGATGCCTATGTGCAGTTCGTGCTCGAGGGGATCGGCATGGAGCCCGACCCACAGTTGAAACAGGGCAGGCAGGACGACCCTCGCATCCTCGGTGATGATGCCTTCGTGGCGCGCGCCTCGGTGCGATCAGGCCCGTCGACGAAGCCGCCGGTCGATGTGCTGATCGCGCGTCTCTGCGAGCAATACGGCGTCGATCCGGCAGCACTGACGGGTCCGAGCCGCCATCGCGAGTTTGCGCAACTGCGTGTGCTCGTCGTGCACCACGCACTCGATGCCCGCGTCGCCACGGTCAGCGACCTTGCGCGCCGCTTCGGCCGTAGCGTGTCGACGCTCACGGAATCGCTCCAATACTACCGGCTGCACAAGCCGGAGCTGTTCGAGCGACCCCTGGAGCCGTAAATAACCGAACAACCGAAAACCCGGCACCAACGCTTACTCGCAGAGGCTTTCCATGTAGCCCTGCGCGATCGGCGAGAGGCGTTTGCGCGCCAGTTCCCGCGCCTTCGGCGCATCGACGAGGTATTCGAGCGGGCCGGAGACCAGCATGCGGCGCACGCCCGGGTCGCGGGTGGAGAGGCGGGCCATCTTGTTGAGGACGGTGAAACCCCGCGCGATCTTGTCGCGGGAGACGCGCCGCTGTTCGATCGAGCGGGCGAGGTATTGCCCGAAGCGGGCGTAGAGGAAATAGTCGTCGTCACCGACCTGGAAGCGCGCTTCCGCGAAGAAGTCGGGAAAATTCCTCTCGAGATACTGACTGACTTTGTGTAGACGAGGCTCAGGTTCGCTATCGGCGGACACTTTGCGCTTGTTCATCTCTTTGGGTTCCACACCTCCAAGGGGTCCTGACCACCATCTCTGGGCGTCACGGGCGGTACCACACCCCGCAACGCGGCGCGAACATTACGCTCGTGCGCGCTACGACACAACAACGATTTCACGCAGACCGGTCAGCCAGTTTCCCATGAGCACCAGCGACGGCTGCTGCCGCCCAGCGATGTGCCTTCCGGTGCGTGCCTGGAGCGCCTGCTTCATCTGCGAAGAATGCGATTCTCGAGCCACGGTGATTTTCGCAGCGCAGGTTCGGCAAATGGCAGCGTCGCTTTGGCCGCGATGCCATTCGGCGCCACCCCGCTCGGCGCCACGCCACACTGCCCTCCCGTCGCGCGGTAATTGAGCGCGGCGGCGAGGCGGCCTTCCGCCGTGTCGCCAAGGGCATGCGCGAAGTCATCCGCGACCGAGCAGCCGGGCACCGATACGCCGGCCGCGCCCACGGTATTTGCCGGCGAGAAGCCGTCCGGATAGTCGCCGAACTGCTTCGCGTTGACGCCGCGGAACTGGATCGAGAAATACGTCGTGCCGCAATTGTCGGTCGGATAGAAACCGTACGGCTTGCCGCAGGTGGTCGAGCCGACCTGGATCACCTCGACGTCGACACCGCGCAGGCTGTTGATGATGGACTCGCTCGCCGAGCAGGTGCCGCCGCCGGTGATGATGTACACACGCCCGAGATTGAGCGCCGGCAGCGGTGTGCCGTCCGCCACGCTGAAGCCTTCTGCCGTCGAATGAAACGGCAGCGGTGCGAGCGGCGCGCCGGTGACGGGGTCGCGCGTCGTGTGCTGATCGTTGAATTGCAGCAGCTCGAAAGTGCGGCCACTGGTGCGCGCGCTGCCTGCAATCATGAAAGCGAGCTCGCTCGCGATGTCGAGGAAGCCGCCGCCGTTGTAGCGTACGTCGAGCACGAGATCGACGACACCCGCGTCACGCAGCGTGGTGATTGCGTTCACGAGCCCGGCTTCCGACGTCGCGATGTGGTCGTTGAAAAGCAGATAACCCACCGGGCCGCTCGCGGTCGCGATCGTGCGCACGTTCTGCACGGGCGTCGAGGTCACGTTCGCGGAGGTCATCGGGACGGTGCGCTGTGGCCCGCCGCCGGGGTCCTGCACCGTGAAGGAGTGCGACTGGCCGACGGCGACCGGCGCGAGTGCGTCGTTGAGGCGGTCTATCTCGGTGCTCACGTTCGTGTTGACGAGATCGATGCCATCGATCGCGAGCACCCGCGCGCCGCGCGCCAGGTTGACTGCCGCAGCAGGCGAGGTGGGGCCCGGTTCGATGTACGCGACCCGCAGTTCACGCGGCGGCGTACCCGACAGAACGGCCCACTGCAATCCATACCCGGCGGAGGTACCTGACTCCGATTCCTGCAACCACTCGTTGGTGGGCAGCGTGAAATGGAACCGGTCTTTCGGCTGGCCCGATGCCGTCACGGCGTTCGTCTTCAGCTGATCGAAGTAGTCGAGCACGGTGAAGGCGGCCGGATCGCGATCGGTCACCTCGCGGTACCAGAGGTACAGCTCGTGCGTCCAGGACCGCAGCCAGTTCTTTTCATCGAGCGCGGTGCCGAGCCGGTCGGGCCAGGGGCGGCCCTGAGGATCGCTGCCGGTGCGCGGCGCCGCGCAGCGCGCCTCAAAGGTGGTCGATGCTGCGAAGACCCCGGGGGTGAAGCCCGAACCGCCGATGAGCGGGCCCCCGCCTCCGTTACCGCCACCGCCACCGCAGGATCCGAGGATGGAGCCCATGAGGCCCACGAGGAGTACACGACTCGTTCGCATGGCGATGATCTCTCACTAGACCGGGTGGACGCGGTCGCCGAAGTGTAACCGTTCAACGGGCTCAGCTGTCGGCGTCAGCGAGTGGGGCGTTGAGCAGGGCTTTCTGGCGTTCCCGGCCGGCTGCCAGTTTCAGGTCATCGACCCCGGCGAGATAGTCGGCGATGTCGCGATTCGGCACCACGCGTTCCGACCCGAGCCTCACTTCCGGGCCGAGGCTCACGCGGTTGACGTCGGTATCCTCGACGCCGACCGTGACGATCCACGCGATGGCGCCGATCACGAGGGTCGCGGCACCGCCGAGCGCGAGCGCCGTGCGGCGCCCGTAACGGGTCGCCCTGCGCAGGTGCAGGTAGAGCGCGGCGAGCGCTATTGCTCCCGCAGCGGCGACGCCTGTCCGGACCAACAACGACCATTGCGTGGCGAAGGCCAGCAGCCCAGCCAGCCAGTACCCCCAGGCGCAGAGTGCCGCACCGATCGAGGCAATCGCCGCGTGGGTCCGGACGTCCCATCTTCCCTGATTCAGTTTCGACACAAGTGCCCAGAGTCCGGTCCAGGTCGCGATTGCTGCGAGCAGGAGCAGCGCCGCCGTCATGATGCTGCGGAACAGCAACGCCGGCGCCTCGAGCCACTGCAGGAATCCGCCATAGGCGATGCATGCCGACACGCCGACCACCGCGAGGACGGTGCGGTGCCGGCGCAGGAAGTCGCGCTGGAAGATGCGTTCCGGTCCGCTCGGCGTGTGGCGCGTGCGGATGCGAAGCCGCGTGCGGCCGACGATCACCTCGCCCTGTTCGATGACCGTGCCGCCGTCCACGGGGACCCGTTCGCCGTCGACCCGCGTCCCGTTTCGTGTGCCGAGATCCTGCACGCGGACGCGGCCGTCCTCGAGCAGCGTCAGGAGCGCGTGCATGGGGGCTGCGTATTCGTCGTCCACGATGATGTCGCAATCGAGAGTGCGGCCCACGCGGCATTCGGTGCCGACACCCTCGAAGCGTCGCGGCAGGGCGCGCTGCCCCTGCGGGTCGGCCTGTCCGACCAGCATCACGGCGTCCACTGCAGGGCTCCCAGGTAACGCTCCACGACTCGTCTGCCGGCCTCGAATCCGACCCCCTGCAGCGCGAGCCGGCTCACCAGCGCCTGGGTCGTGTCGTCGATGCCGACCACGGTCACGTCGAAATCGTAGAGACCGGCGAACAAGCGGTACTGACGCACGCAGGTCGAGATGCGCGCATCGAAGCCGTCGAGTGAAACGAGCGCGTCGCTGCAGGCGAAGGGCGCCACGTGCGCCGGCGCGCCCGTGCGGCGCGGGCCCGCGGCGATGCGGTTCACCTGCCGTTCGAACTGCAGCGGATGCAGGCCCATCGACTGCAGGATCCGGTGCTGCATCGAGAGGCCCGCCACGCTCACGCCCGCTTGCGCCGTGATGCTGGCCGGTATCCAGCAGCTGACGGTTTCCATCCGCACGCGCACGTGCGGGCTGCGCTCGTCGACCGTGCTGCACTCGACATGCCGCGAGATCTGCGTCGGCACCGTGTACCCTCGCACCACTTGCGTACGGGTCGCGTCCGGCGCGGCTTCCAGCACTTCCGCCTCGTAGGCAAGCACCTGCGCCGTGACGCGGCTGCGCAGCTGTTGCGCGCTCAGCATCTGGTCGAGCGGCTCCCTCGCACGCGCGAGCAGCGCCGGGATGTGCCGCGCGGGCACGACGAAGCCCACGAGCTGGCGGCCGGTGACCACGGAAACATTGACTCCGTAGACGTGACCTCGCGTGTCGAGCGCAGGCCCGCCCGACATGCCGCCGTTGATCGCGCCGGTGTAATGGATGCGCTGCGCGACGCTGCTCTCGACCAGCCCGTTCGCCACGCCCTCGGTGATCGCGAGACCCAGGTTCAGCGGAAAGCCGATCGACCACGTGCGCTCGCCCTGTGCGGGAATTCCGGTGCGCAGCTTGAGGGGCGGCAATTCGAGGGTCTCGGCTGCGACCACCGCGAGGTCGTTGCGCACGTCTATCCCGAGCACCCGCAACGTCCCCGTGCGCCCGTCGCTCGCGAGGTATTCCAGCCGGTACTGCCGTGGGTACAACACGGCCTGCGCCACGACGTGATAGTTCGTCACGATGCGCCGTCCATCATCGACCGCAAAGCCGCTCCCGTGGAATGCGCTCGATACGGACTGGTCGAAGAAGCCGCGGATCTGCACGACGGAGTCGCGCGCCGCCGCGAGCCGGATTCTCGCGTCGCCCGAGAGTTCCTGGCTCGCGATGTCGGCATCGACGGCGGCCGCGTCGACTCCGGCCGCATCGGCCGTGCCGACGTCGGGCACCTCAGCTGGCGCAGGGGGATCTCTCGCAGGACCAGCGAGGACTGTCGCGGAACCGCACAGCCACAGTGCGGCGACGAGGCGGGCGATCTTCAGACGGGGTTCCGGCATGACGAAGGATGTTGGCTCCATGCCCGGAAAAAATCAGCCCCGCACCGAGGCGGGGCTGCAGCTCACTGAACACATTCGAGGTCGGTCGCTGTCAGCTGCCACCGCCCGCGCACTGGAGCGCGCGCGATGGGCGGCGTCTTCACGGACTTAATCATTTACGGCTGGAACGTTGGGGCCGTGCCCCGGCCAATCACTGAAGGCCCGCGTGTCAGTTCACGCTCTTCGTCGCTCCCGACAGCGGCAGCATTTACCGCCATCTGGACCCGTGCCCGCGCCGACTGCCTCGACTTTTTATCGGTAAACCGTTGTGCGCTCCTCGCATCACCTGGATGCCTTGCCGTCACAGAGGCATGCAGCAAGTCTCGGGCCAGCTTCCTGAAGCTTCGCTGAATCCGGCACTTACCGAGGCAACTGGACTGCCTTGAAACGCGATTGTAAACCCTGTCGACAAAATGTCTACGTCGCTTCGGCGCGACATGCGACGGAAGTCACGTCCGGGGCGGGGAGGTTACGTCCGGGTGAGTTCGACCAGTTCGTACCAGGTCTGCATGTAGCCCGCGACGCCGCCCCTGAGGAAGAGATATTCCCCATCGGCCGTGCACCAGACGTCGTATGGCGGGTGCTCCTCCGGCAACTCCCTGTTCGCGACGAACTGGTAGTGCCAGGCATCGAACGCGCCGGCCCCGACCGTCACCTTTTCGGGGCCGACGTAGACGATATTGACGCCGATCGAGTGCAGCATCGGCCCCGTCGCGCCGCGGTGATCGGGCGACGAAAGCAGCATCGGGTGGATTCGCTGCACGACGCCGGGCTGATTCCGGTCGATCAGGCGCAGGTGCCAGGCATCGCAGGCGATCGCATGGTTCTGGAAGGTCGCGAGCGGGACAGCGAGTGCCATGGTCTGCCGCACGCGCCCCTCGGCCGCGGTCCAGGTCTCGCATTCGGCTTGGTCCGGCGCGAACCGGAACCAGCCGGAACCCGTGAACCGGTCGCCAACGGACAGGCGCACGAAACAGTCGGTGGGCATCCATCCGGAGTCGAGCGCGTAGGTGATGTCGCGCATCACGCTCGGGCGGTCGTCGATCTCGCAGTGCGCCGTGACGGTGCGCGCGCCGCTCGCGTGCGTATCGATGCGGAAATACTCGCGGCCGCGCTCCTGCCCAAGCCGCTCGGGCTTACGACTCGTGTAGAGGATGCGACCCATCACGCTGCGATGGTCGCGCTGCAAGACCGGACTGCTCATCGAACCTCCAGCAGGCTGCCGTGGCGCATCCAGTCCCTGAAGATCAGGTGCTGCTGCAGGCCACGAGCGGCATTGAAAACGGTGAACGAAAACCACAGCCCGTGGTTGCCGAAGCCACGGGTGAGCCACCACACGGGCAGGAACACGGCGACGACCGCCACCAGCATTACTGCGAACATCGCGCCGGGGCGCCGTGCGCCGACGAAAATTCCATCGTAGAGGAATGCCCACGCACAGACGAGCGGCGAGAGCACGATCCACGGCAAATACCTATACGCAGCCTCGACCACTGACGGAACGCTCGTCACGATGCGGATCGCGAGCGGCCCTGCGACGGCGTAGACCATTGCGATGGCGAGCGCGGCCGCGAGCGTCCAGCTGAGGCATTCACGGACGATTGCTGCGACCCCCGCAGGGTCACGTGCGCCGATCGCGCGGCCGGCTAGGGATTCGGCTGCATTCGCGAAGCCGTCGAGCACATAGGCCATCAGGTATTGCAGGTTCACGAGGATCGCGTTCGCTGCGAGGATCGCATCCGTCTGCCTCGCACCCATGGTGGTCAGGAAGGCGAAGGCGAACATCAGCAGGAGAGTGCGCAGGAAGAGCGCGGCGTTGGCGGAGAATAGCGCGTAGAGATCCCGCAGATGGAGGATCCCCGCGCGCGACCAGTGACCGGGGCGCCGCGCAAGTTCCTTGCCGACGAACCACAGGCCGAGTGCGGCGCCGACATGCTCCGCGACGAGCGATGCCCAGGCGACGCCCGCGACCGCGAAGCCGAGTCCGGGCACCAGCAGCAGATCGAGCACGATATTGACCACATTCGCGGTGAGCACCATCGCCAGCGGCGCACGCGCGTTGCCGAGGCCGACGAACCAGCCTATCAACGCGAAGTTCACGAGTGCCGCGGGTGCGCTCCAGATGCGGATCGCGTAATAGTTCCACGCGGCCTCCACGACCGCGGCGCTCGGCTCGATGAGGCGCAGTGCAAGGGCGCCGAGCGGTACCTGCACGAGCAGCAGCAGCGCGCCGAGGTAGAGGGCTGTGCCACAGGCCTGCGCGAGCACCGTGCGAAGGCGCGTCGCGTCGCCGGCCCCGGCCGCCTGCGCGGCGAGACCGGTGGTCGTCATGCGCAGGAAGTTCAAGGCCGTGAACGTGAAGCTCAGGATCACCGCGCCGACCGCGACGGCGCCGATGTAGTGCGCGTCGCCGAGGTGACCGACGACTGCCGTGTCGACGAGCCCGATGAGCGCGGGCGAGATGTTCGCGAGGATCATCGGCCAGGCCATCGCGAGAATCTCGCGATGGCGGCCGCCGATGGTGTCGCGCCAGGGCACGCGCTATTGCGCGAGGCGCGCCGCCTCGACGCGCGCCTTCAGGAACCTCAGCTGTTCTGCCGTCAGGTTGCCGGTGCTGATGGCTGCGGACGCGCGCTGGCCGGATGGGACGGGACCCTGGATCTGCACCGCGCTGCCATGCTGCAGGATGCGACCGTTCGCGTCGACGAGTACGGGCGTGACAACGATGCTCGCGAGCGCGACCGGCGCGCGATTCTCGATGATCACGTAAGCCTTGCCGTTGGCGTCGGTCTGGACGCCCGCGGCGACGTAGTTGCCGGGATTCTGCGGCAGGTCGAGTCGCACGTACTCTTCAGCGGCCTCTTTGCCATAAGCGCTGTCTGAGCCTGCGGCGGCCTTGAAGTGCTGCAGTGCCACGTCCCTGTCACCGCGATCGCGCGCGATCGCGCCAAGGTAGAACGCGGCAGCCGCCGTGGGCAGCAGCTGCGCACTTCTCTCGAAGGCCGCCGTGGCCGCCGCCCTGTCGCCGAGCTTGTATGAAGCAATTCCGGCGCCGAGGTACGAGCCGAAGTAGTCGGGGTTGAGGCTCTGCGCCTTCTGGAAATGGCCGAGCGCTTCCTTCGGCTTGCCCTGCGCGACCGCGATGTCGCCGAGGAGCTGCGGCGCACGCCCTTCCTTCGGCAGCAGGCGCGCGGCCTCGAGGGCGAGTGCATGCGCCTTGTCGAGCTCCTTCTTGCGCGCGGCGGCGACGGCCGCGTCGTACTTGTCGTATCCGGGTTTCATGGCCAGGAGCGGCTTCACCGCCGCGTTGTACGCGTCGGTGCCGATCGTGCCACTGCGGCCAAGCTCGAGCGCGTAGGCACGATTGCGCTCCAGCCGCTCCTGCGAGGGCGGATGCGAGGCGAAGAGTCCTTCGAGCCAACCCTGCTGCTGCGCGCCCTTCCCGCTCGCAAGCCGCACGAAGGTTTCCTGCAGCGTGACCGCGCCCCACGGGTCGTAGCCGGCGAGCTTCATGTACTTCATGCCGTAGTGGTCGCTCTCGAGCTCCTGCTCACGGCCGTATTTCATCTGCACCATCTGGAGGCCGATCGAGGCGCCGCCGAGCGCGAGGTTTGCGAGCCCCGCGTCCATGCCGCCGACGGCGGCACCGATCTGGGCGGCCGCCATGCCGGCCTGCATCAGCACGCCGCGCTCCTGCGCCTTTGCGCCGTGCCGCGCGGCGGCGTGCACGATCTCGTGACCGAGCACCGCGGCGAGCTCCGCCTCGCTCGTGAGTTCGGTGAGGAGGCCGCGGTTCACCGCGATCTTGCCGCCGGGCAGCGCCCACGCATTGGGCACGGAATTGTCGAGGACCACGAACTCGTACGGGAGTTTGCGATCGGAAACCGCCGCCAACTTCTGGCCAACGCCATTGACGTAAGTCGTGAGCTCCGGCAGCACATCGAAATCGCCACCCTCGACCTGGCGCATCGGCGCGTACTGCTGCCGCCCGATCGCGAGTTCCTGCGCCTCGGAGACGAACTGGATCTCCTTTTCGCCCGTGACCGGATTCACGCCGCAGGCCGTGAGCGCGGCGCAGGCGAATGCGATTGCAAGACGCTTTTTCACGGTGCTCCCTCCCGTGGGACGATGCCGGCCTAGAACGCGTTGATCCCGGTGAGCTCGCGGCCGATCGTCAGCTGGTGCACCGTCTCGGTGCCTTCATAGGTGATGACGCTCTCGAGGTTGAGCATATGCCGGATCGGGACGAATTCGGCACTGATGCCGGCCCCGCCCAGCATGTCGCGCGCATCGCGCGCGATGTCGAGCGCCATGCGGCAGTTGTTCCATTTCGCGAGCGAGACGTGCGACGGTGCCATCTCGCCCTTGTCTTTCAGGCGCCCGAGCTGGATCGCGAGGAGCTGCGCGGTCGTGATCCGGCGGGCCATGTCGGCGAGGCGGATCTGGATCGCCTGGTTCTCTGCGAGCGGACGGTCGAAGAGCACGCGCGACTTCGTGTAGTCGATCAGCTGCGCGAGGCAGGCCTGTGCCGCGCCGATCACGCCCCAGGCGATGCCGTAGCGCGCCTGCGTCAGGCAGGAGAGGGGGCCGCGCAGGCCGAGCACGCCCGGCAGCATCTGCGATTCGGGCACGACCACGTTGTCGAAAAAGAGCGCGGAGGTGACGGAGGCGCGCAACGAGAACTTGTTGCCGATTTCGGGTGCGGAAAATCCCTTGGTGCCCTTGTCGATGATGAAGCCGCGGATGCCCTCGTCGGTCATCGCCCAGCAGACGCACAGATCAGCGATTGCGCCGTTGGTGATCCACATCTTCGAGCCGTTGATGACCCAGTCCTTGCCGCGTTTCTTCGCATGGGTCTTCATGTTCGCGGGGTCGGACCCGCCGTGCGGCTCGGTGAGACCGAAGCAGCCGATCAGCTCGCCCTTCGCCATGCGGGGCAGATATTTCTGCCTCTGTTCCTCGCTGCCGAAAGCGTGGATCGGGAACATGCAGAGCGAGGACTGCACCGAGACGAAACTGCGAACACCCGAATCGCCGCGCTCGAGCTCCTGGCAGATGAGCCCATAGCTGACGCCGTTGAGACCCGCGCAACCGTAGCCCTCGATCGAGGAGCCGAGCAGGCCGAGGGCGGCGAGTTCGGACACGAGCTCCCTCGGGAAGCGGTGCTGTTCGAAGCATTCGCGGATGATCGGCAATACCTTGTCATCCACGAGCCGTGCCACGGAATCCTGCACCATCTGCTCGTCCTCGCTGAGCAGGGTACGTACGCCATACAGGTCCATCGGATCGAGGGCAATGTGCTTCTTGCTGGCAGGTGCGGCCACTGGGCGATCTCCGGTAAGGATCGCCAAGTATAGCGGGGCCAAATCGGCGGGACGCGGGCTTCGGCTACCCGTTCGGCCCGGCGCCGCGGCGGCGTTCGTACGGGAGGCCGAGGCTCCGGTAGGCGCTTGCCAGCAGCCACAGCGGGCCGATCAGCAGGAAATGCAGGTCCTTGAAGAAGGACGGCCGCTTGCCCTCGACCGCGTGACCCACGAACTGGCCGATCCAGGCCACGATGAAGATCAGGACGCAGGTCTGCCATAGCGGCCAGGGCAGGCGCCCAAGGCCGTGGGCGATCGCGAACATGGCGATGAACACGAGCACGCTGCCCAGCGCGAGCAGCGGCGAAAGCGTGCAGTAATAGATGAGGCTCAACAGTGCGGCGAGCGTCGCCCAGTTGAGCCACGGCGACAGCACGCTGAATGCCGCCGGCACCGGCAGCGACCCGAGGAGTCCGATGACCGAAATCACGATCGCCGGCACGCACAGCCAGTGCAGGCGCTTGTTCACCACGCTGCGGTGGCTGTCGCCGTACTCGTCGAGCCACTGCGTCACCGTGCGCATGGTGTACCCTTCGCGCTGGTTCATCTGCGTGACGCTACCCCCGCGTGTCTTCCGTGTCGAGTGGAGGAAAGCTTTCATGACTCGAATCCCCAGCACGTGCGCGCTGCTTGCGGCGGCGCTCGCCGCAGTGGTTCTCGCCGGCTGCTACACGACCGATCCGTACACCGGCGGCAGGGAGATGAACAAGACCTCGAAGGGCGCGATCATCGGCGCTGCGACGGGTGCGGTGATCGGCCTCATCACCGGCGACAGTTCACGCGAGCGGCGGGAGCGCGCGCTGATCGGCGCAGGCATAGGCGGCCTCAGCGGCGCCGGCATCGGCGTCTACATGGACCGGCAGGAGGCGAAGCTGCGCGAACAACTGCGCGGCACCGGCGTGTCCGTCACGCGCGTGGGCGATAACGTGACCCTCAACATGCCCGGCAACATCACGTTCAGGACCGACAGTTCAGACCTGAACCCCTCGTTCTTCCGCGTGCTCGATTCGGTGGCGCTCGTCGCGAAGGAATTCAACCAGACTCTCATCGAGGTGGCCGGGCACACCGACAGTACCGGCAGCGAGGCCTACAATCAGCAGCTCTCGGAGCGGCGCGCAGGCACGGTGGCTGAATATCTGCGCACCCGTGGCATTCTTGCCGATCGCCTGATCACGGTGGGTGCGGGCGAAGCACGGCCGATCGCGAGCAACGAGACCGCCGAAGGACGTGCGCTCAACCGGCGTGTCGAGCTGACGTTCGCGCCGATCCGCGCCCGGTAACGCGCGCTGCAGGGGTCTGGTGCCGGCTTACGCGGCGGTGAGCGCGCCGCGGAGCTTCCTGAACGCCGCCGCTTCGATCTGGCGCACGCGCTCGGCCGACACACCGTACTCGTCGGCGAGGTCGTGCAGCGTGGCCTTCCCGTCTGCCATCCAGCGCCGGCGCACGATATCGCGGCTGCGCGGGTCGAGCGCTTCGATGGCGCTTGCGAGATGCGCGGAGGTGTCCCGTTCCGATTCGTCGTCCGCGACCATCTCGGCCGGATCGGCGTCGGGCGCGGGCAGGTAGGCCGCGGGGCCGTAGCCTTCATCGTCGTCCGTATCGGGCACCGGGTCGAAGGAGAGGTCGCGCGAAGCGAGGCGTTGCTCCATCTCCGTGACCTCTTCGGGACGCACGCCGAGATCCTTCGCGACGGCCTGCGTCTCCTCGTGCGTGAGCCACGCGAGGTTCTTCTTCATGCGGCGCAGATTGAAAAAGAGCTTGCGCTGCGCCTTCGTGGTCGCAATTTTCACGAGCCGCCAGTTGCGCAACACATATTCGTGGATCTCGGCGCGGATCCAGTGCACGGCGAATGATACGAGGCGCACGCCGAGCGCAGGGTCGAAACGCTTGACGGCCTTCATGAGGCCGATATTGCCTTCCTGCACGATGTCGCCGAGCGGCAGCCCGTAGCCGGAATAGCCGCGGGCCACATGCACGACAAAGCGCAGGTGCGACAGGACAAGCTCGCGCGCGGCCGCAAGATCGCCCGCATCGCGCAGACGTTGCGCAAGCTCCTGCTCCCGCTCACGCGAGAGCACCGGGATCTGCCCAACCCGCTCGAGATACGCATCGAAGCTGCCGATCGGGGTCGACAGCAGGAAATCATTCCGGCGCGCGACTAGCTGCATGCTCATGCTCCCAATGTTAGCACTCGCGACGTTGGAGTGCTAAAGCTGCGGTAAGTTCCATGTCGAGGCGACCAAAAATAACTTGACAATCAACCAATTACGCAGCACTTCTGGCCCGCCGCCCGCCGCCCGCCGCCCGCCGCCCGCCGCCCGCCGCCCGCCGCCCGCCGCCCGCCGCCCGCCGCCCGCCGCCCGTCGCCGCCCGTTCAGGCCCGCGGCTCGATTGAGCGCAGATGCCGCGCCGCAGCGATGGCGGCCCCTGCCCACCCGAGCGCGGCGCCTCCGATCAGAACTCTGAGCGCGTCTTGCGGGCTGGTTGCAAGCATCCCGAACTGGCTGCCATAGGCCTTCGCCAGGTCGGCAACGGCCGGGGCAAGGAGCGTCGTCGCGGCAAAGACGATCGCAAGTGCGAGCAGCGCGCCGAGGAGGCCGTAGAGCGTTCCCGTATAGAGAAACGGCCGGCGGACGAACGCGTTCGATCCACCGACCAGCTTCGTCACTTCGATCTCCGCACGCCGGTTCAGGATTTCGAGGCGGATCGTGTTGCCGACGATTGCGAGCACGCCGAACGCGAGCACGACGGCGGCAATCGCGAGTGTCCGGCGCAGCACCTCGAGGATGGCATTGAAGCGGTGCACCCACTCGATGTCCATCTGCACGAGCTCGACCTCGGGCCAGGACGCGAAATAATCCTTCAGCTTCGCGAGTTCAGCGGTCGAATCGGTGCCCGCGCGCGGCTGGATGCCGAGCACGTGCGGCAGCGGATTGTCGTTGATCGCATCAAGCGCGGCGCCAAAGCCCGAATACCTGCGAAATTCCGCGAGCGCTTCATCGGAAGGGATCACCTTGACCGATGCGATGCCCGGGCGTGCCTTGGCACGCCCGGCAAGTTGCTTCACTTTCTCGATGGGCGTGCCGATCCTGAAGTAAACGGAAAGATCGACTGCATTGGCGAAATTCCCCGTGGCGGCACGCGCGTTGTCGACGAAGAGCTTCAGGCCAAGGGGCATTGCGAGTGCAAGCCCGATCACGCCGACCGTGAACAGGGTCGAGAGCGGCGCGCGCGCGAGACGGCCGATCGCGCCGAGTGCTCCCTGCGCGTGGCGCGCAAGCCAGACGCCGGGGCCGATCACGGCACCGCCGCCCCAACCGTGGGGATCTGCACGTCCTCGACACCGCGAACGTGCCCACCTTCGAGCACGATCTCGCGTTTGCCGAATTCGCGCACGAGGTGCATGTCGTGGGTCGCCACCATCACGGTCGTGCCGACTTCCTGGAAACGGCGGAAAACATTCATGACTTCGAGCGCGAGCTCGGGGTCGAGGTTGCCGGTCGGCTCATCCGCAATGAGCACCGCCGGCTTCGAGATGACGGCACGCGCGATGCCGACCCGTTGCTGTTCGCCGATCGAGAGCTCAAGCGGCAGCAGGCGCTCCTTGCCGAGCAGACCGACCTGATCGAGTGCGGCCCGTACCCGTTTGTCCATCTCGCGCAGCGGCGCGCCGGCAACGAAGAGTGGCAATGCCACATTGTCGAACACCGGGCGATCGACGAGCAGCTTGTGGTCCTGGAACACGACGCCGATCCCGCGGCGAAAAGCTGCAATCCTGCGCGACGGCAGCGGGCCCGTGCTCTGTCCGTTCACCGTGACAACACCGCGCGTCGGCCGCTCGAGCAGTGCGATGAGCTTGAGTACCGTGCTCTTGCCCGCGCCCGAACGCCCGGTGAGGAACACCATCTCGCCGCGGGGGACCTCGAAACTGACGCCGGCAATCGCCTCGCGGCCATTCGGGTATCGCTTGGCGACGCGTTCGAAGCGGATCACGCCGCCCGCTCCGCGCCCTCGACCAGTGCCTCGGCGAACGCGCGTGCGTCGAAGACACCGAAGTCCCCGATACCCTCGCCAATGCCGATGAAGCGGATCGGCAGGCGCAGCTGCCGCGCGATCGCGACGACAATCCCGCCCTTCGCTGTGCCGTCGAGCTTCGTCAGCACGAGCCCGGTGACGCCCACTGCCTCGTTGAACTCGCGCGCCTGCGCGAGCGCGTTCTGGCCCTGGTTGGCGTCGAGCACGAGCAGCACCTCATGCGGCGCGGACGGGTCGGCCCGCTGGATCACGCGCTTGACCTTCTTCAGCTCGTCCATCAGGTGCGACTGGTTCTGCAGGCGCCCCGCCGTGTCCGCGATCAGCACCTGCGTGCCACGCGAGCGTGCCGACTGCAACGCGTCGAACACGACGGCGGCCGGATCGGCGCCCGCCTGCTGCGCGACCATCGCGGCGCCGGTGCGATCGGCCCAGATGCCAAGCTGCTCGATGGCGGCTGCGCGGAAGGTGTCGCCTGCGGCGAGCACCACGCTCTTGCCTTCGTCGTGCAGCCGCTGCGCAAGTTTGCCGATCGTCGTCGTCTTTCCCGAGCCGTTGACGCCGACCACCAGCAGCACGAAGGGCTTGCGCGAGGCGCTGATGTCGAGCGGCTTTGCGCAGGGGTCGAGGATCTCGAAGATCGCGTTCTTGAGCGCGTCGACGAGCGCGTCGACGTCGTCGAGCTCCTTGCGATGCACGCGCTGCGCGAGCGCTTCGAGGATCTCATTGGTGGCCTCGACGCCGACGTCGGCCGTCAGCAGCCGCGTCTCGAGTTCTTCGAGCACGGCGCCATCGATCGCGCGGCCGCGAAAGAGCTTGCCGAGGTCGTACGAGAGCCAGGAGTCGGGTTTGTTGAGCCTGGCGCGCAGGCGCCTGAAGAAGCCTTCGCGTGCCCCGCCGCTTTCAGTGTCGGTCGTCGTCATGCGCCTCGCCTGCAGTACCGCGCTTATTGTAGCGGCAATGCGGGCGGGCGCCCGGTCGCGGGCGCTACGGCTGGATCACCGCCGGATTGCCGATCGCGACCACCGTGCCATTGCTCACCGCGAAGGTGACGGCTTCCGTCTGCATCTCGATCGTGGCCGGCAAGCTCGCGGCCGGATCGAGGAGCGACGAATGCACGCCCGCCGTGAAACTCACATACGCGCGCGAGACCGGGTTCGGACCCGGCGTACTGACTCTCGTCAGTGCCGCGACGTCAATCAGCCGCTGTGTCGCTGAATTCGGGATCACGGTGTCGCCGATCACCTGGTGCAGCAGGATCGGTTTCGCCGCCGCGGCCGCCGCCATGTAGTTGACCGGATCACCCGCCTCGACCACATTCTGCGCATCGCGGAAGAACTGGTTGTAGAGCGTGGTGCCCGGCACGAGGCCCTGCGCCTGCAGGCCTGCATTGATACGGGGTCCGAAAGTCGGCGAATCCCGCAGCAATTGCGCAATGACGCCGCCCGGCACGGAGAGCGTGGCCGTCTGCACCGCCGGCGACAGCGAGAGCCAGGGCACCGCGACGATGCTGCCGAGCGACTGGCCGACGAAGTGGATGCGCGTCGCGTCGATATCGGGCGCGGCGTCACCGTTCAAATCGAGGTTGCCGACGCTGCGCACGAAGGTGAGGAGGTCGGCCGAACTCTCGCGCAGGTTGTCGCGCGAGGTGAGCAGACTCGAGAGGTTGATGAAACTCGCACCGGAGGAGTCGATCACGCCGTCCGGGCCCGCCGCACCGGTCGTGTTGTTCATCACATCGAGGTTGAAGGTGCGCTCGTTCGCTGCCTGATAGAGCGGATTCATCGGGTCGGTGATGCCGTGCAGCGGCAGGTCGATCGCGACGACCACGAATCCCTGGGCCGCGAACGAATCGGCAAGGCCCAGCATGTTGGTGCGATTGCCCGTAATGCCATGCTGGAAGATCACGACTGGCCAGCCGCTGGCCGGACGCGTGCGCCCGGACGCCGCATTCGGGACGCTCGCGAGGAGCGGGACCGAAAGCGTCTCGGTCGCGACCGGCACCGGATTGAAACGCGTGAGGAAGCGTGTGCCGCCGACAGGGGAGGGGTTGCCCTGCCAGGAGCCGGTGAGCGGCGCGGACTTCGCGAGGTAGTAAGGGATCTGCAGGATGCCTGCGTACACGTCCGCGACGCCGGGCAGGGCGGGATTCACCTGCTTCGTATTGAGGCCCGTCGCTTGCGCCACGATCGGGTGTGCGCTGGCGCCAGCCGCGAGTGCCGCGAGCGAATCACGCGTCGAGCCGGTCGTGAAGCTGAAGGAGAGGATCACGTTGGCGGGATTCAGGCCCACGCCGGCCGCGATCTGCAGGTGCGCGCCGGTGAGGCGGCAGACTCCGTTCAGGGTGGTGTTCGTGATGCCCGGGCAGGCGGCGCCGCCCGCGAGGGCGTTCTTGATGGTTGCGTAATCGGTGTCGGGCACAGCCGCCGTACCGGCCGCATCGGTGATGCCGTTGGTCAGCAGGACAAGGTAGCCGTTGTTGGTCGCGCCCGTGCTCGCCACGAGCGGGCGCAGCGGGCGGATCTCGACGATCTGGCTGCCGACGCCTGCGTCGGTGGCGAGCCCCACCGCGTAATCGACACCCGGCACGAGCACGCCGGCCACGCCGACCGTGGCCTTGGTCGTGTTGTCGATGTTGACGCGCACGACGCGCACGCTCGCGGCGGTGAGTGAGGTGGCGCTGACCGCACCCGAGAAGCGAGCGCGAATCGCCGTGTTCACGCCGTAACCGTCGATCGAGTTGAGCGCCGCCTGCGCGGGGATCAGCGAGTTCGCCGGCGAGATGTTGAGCGTGCCGTCGGTGGAACCGGAAAAGTAGAGATCGGTCGGGTAGGGCAGCAGGCCCTGCGCGACCTGGAAGAGCGGGTGCAGCGCCGTGGGCGAGGGCGGCACTGTGGTGCCGCCGGGCAAGCTGCCGCTCGAGGTGTCGGTGGGGCCGATGTCGTCGCGGTCCGTGCCCGATCCACCGCTGCAGCCAACGAGCAGGAGCGCACTCGTTGCAAGAGCCGCGGAGAGTGACCTGCAGTGGGTCGCGCGCATGGAATTCCCCTTTGATTCTCTTGCTGGTCGTGCGGTCGAGCTAGGTTACGCTTCCCGCATCGTGGGCAGCAATAGCAGACGACCAGCACGGCAATTGCGCATCATCGGCGGCGCGTGGCGCGGCCGGAAGTTCCGCTTTCCGCCGGACGAGGCAATCCGTCCGACGCCGGATCGCGTGCGGGAAACGCTGTTCAACTGGTTGATGGGTCGCGTGCCGGGCGCGCGCGTGCTCGACCTCTTTGCGGGCAGCGGAGCGTTGGGAATCGAGGCGCTGTCGCGTGGCGCCGCCCATGCCGTTTTCGTCGAACGTGATCCGCAGGTGGCACGCGGCCTCCAGGCCGTGCTCGCCGCGCTCGATGCGCAGCGCGCCGAGGTCCAGTGCACGGATGCGCTGCGCTTTCTGGCCGGGCCAGCGCGCCCCTTCGATCTCGTGTTCCTCGATCCGCCGTTTGGCAGCGACCTCGTTGCGCAGGCCGCCGCCGCGCTCGAGGCGGGTGGGTGGCTCGCCCGCGGGGCCCTCGTTTACCTGGAATTGCCCGCCCGGGGGTCGCTGCCGGAGCTGCCGGCCGGGTGGCGGCTGATCAAGTCCGGCCGCGCGGGTGACGTCGGGTATCATCTGGCGACAAACGCGAGGGGAGTACCGGAAGAATGAAGCGGCAGGCCGTCTATCCCGGCACGTTCGATCCGATCACGAACGGCCACCATGATCTCGTGCGTCGCGCCGCGAGTATCTTCTCGCGCGTCGTGGTTGCCGTCGCGGCCAACCCGAACAAGACGCCGATGTTTTCCGTGGAGAAGCGGGTCGAGCTGGCGCGCGCGGTGCTCGGCGATCTGCCGCGGGTCGAAGTCATGGGCTATTCGAGCCTGACCGTGGACTTCGCACGCGAGCACGGCCTGTCGGTGATCGTGCGGGGGCTGCGCGCCGTCTCCGATTTCGAGTTCGAGTTCCAGCTCGCGAACATGACCCGTCACCTGTCGCAGGACATCGAGACCGTGTTCATGACCCCGAAAGAGAATTTCACGTTCATATCGTCCACACTGGTGCGCGAAATCGCCGTGCTGGGAGGCGACGTGAGCGAGTTCGTGCATCCGGCCGTTGCGGCGGAGCTGCGCAAGCAGCGGCGCGCGACATGATGCCGGCACCGCGCTTCCGTGGCGCGCTCATCTGGTTCGTCGCCTTTGCGCTTGTTGCGAATACGTTGCCGGCCGCGGAGCGCGTGCCCGGCAAGGCCGCGATCGCGAGCGCGCATCCGCTCGCGACCGCTGCAGGCCACGAGATACTCGAAAAGGGCGGCAACGCCTTCGACGCGGCCGTGGCGGTCACCGCCGCACTGGCGGTCGTGTACCCCACGGGTTCAGGGCTCGCCGGCGGTGGCTTCTACCTGCTGCACAGGGCGAGCGACGGCCGCGACGTGATGATCGATGCGCGCGAGAAGGCGCCTGCCGCTGCGTCGCGCGACATGTTTCTCGGGCCTGATGGCAATCCCGTGCCCGGCCTGTCCCTGAACAGCGCGCTGGCCGCAGGTATTGCCGGCGAGCCGGCGGGCATGGAGCATCTCGTGAAGGAGTACGGCAGGCTGCCCCTCGCCGTGCTTCTTGCTCCCGCGATCCGGCTGGCGCACGAGGGCTTTCCCGTCACGCCTCACCTGCGCGCCGTCATCGAATACAAGCGCGAAGTCTTTGCAAAGCAGAAGGAAGTCGCGCAGATCTGGTTGCGCAGGGGTGCCGCACCGCCCCTGGGCACAGTGATCCGCCAGCCGCAGCTCGCCCGCACGCTCGAGACGCTCGCGAAGCACGGCATGCGCGATTTCTACGAAGGCGCGATCTCGCGCCAGCTCGTGGCGGGCGTGCGCAAGCTCGGTGGCATCTGGACCGCGGAGGACCTTGCTGCGTACCGCGTCGTCGAGCGCGCGCCGATCGTGGGCGAGTATCGCGGGGCGCGCATCATCTCCGCACCACCTCCGTCCTCGGGCGGCATCGTGCTCGTCGAGGCGCTCAATGTTCTCTCGGGATACGACCTCGCGCAGCTCGATTCCGCGACTCGCAAGCACCTGATCATCGCGTCGATGAAGCGCGGGCATCGCGATCGCGCAGTGTGGCTCGGCGATCCTGATTTCGTCGGGATGCCGGTGGCGGAGCTGATTCACCCTTACTACGCGGCCGGCTTGCGTGCCTCCATCCGTCTCGATCGCGCGATGCCGAGCGCTGAGCTCCCGGGCATCCTGCCGGCGTCGCAAGGCCCGCAGACGACGCA
>WBZY01000556.1_pt1 | contig 27044 bp, 19 predicted proteins | sample 5204191 | NCBI WGS metagenome assembly WBZY01 (sample SAMN12344363, study PRJNA552823) | activated sludge metagenome | biome: Activated sludge suspended growth; feature: Anammox Sidestream; material: Wastewater; isolation source: activated sludge from anammox sidestream of wastewater treatment...
TTCACTCGTTCGACTCTGTGCTCACGACGAAGTCTGCACGGTGATAACCAGTTGAGGGAGAGTCGCACTGCCGGGCGGATTTACCTTTGCCCTACGCAATGAAGGTTCTGGTTGCAATGGCGCTACGCTATGGATAAAACAAAGTTATTATCAATTACCAATATGTCTTTATCGGAACTGGAGGCATGGTGCACCTCTCTGGGGGAACCTGCTTACCGGGCGAAACAGATGCTTTCATGGGTTTATGATAAGGGGGCAATGGCCTTTGACCAGATGTCTAACCTGCCTAAAAATTTTCAAAAACACCTGGCCGGGCAGCGCCGGGTCTTTCAGACGAGCATTAGCGACATTACACAAACTGCCTATGGCACAGAGAAGTTCCTGGTGCATGTATCCGATGGAAATGTGATCGAATGTGTATTGCTCAGGGAAGGCAAAAGGACCACGGTGTGCATCTCAACCCAGGTAGGATGCGCCATGGCGTGCCAGTTCTGTGCCAGCGGTCTCCCTGGTCTTGAAAGGAACCTTACCACCGGTGAGATCGTTGAACAGGCACTCCATGTGAAAAATCATCTTCCCCGGGAAGAACGCATTACCAACATTGTCTTTATGGGTATTGGCGAGCCGCTCATGAACTATGATAACGTTATCAAGGCTGCCCGGATTATGAATGCCGAATGGGGATTCGGCATCGGGGCGCGTCATATTACGATTTCAACGGTGGGTATTATCGACGGTATCCGCCGGCTGGCGCATGAAGGGCTTCAGATAAATCTGGCAATATCCCTTCATGCGCCCGACGATAGGATACGGTCGAAGATAATCCCATCGAATAAAAAAATCGGCGTTAAAAATCTCATAGCGGCGGCCAGGGAATATTTCGAAACTACGCGACGGGATATCAGCTTTGAATATCTCTTGATCGATGGCGTCAATGCATCCCGACAGGACGCAGAGTCCCTGGCACGATTGCTGAAAGGCATGCAATGCAACATAAACGTTCTCCCCGTGAATCCCGTTGAAGAATTTCACTGGCGGCCGCCTTCCCGTGAAACGATTGAAACCTTTTGCAGAATGCTGGAAAACCATGGCCTCGTCGTTACGCTCCGGAAGAAAAAGGGAAGCCGCATTAACGCGGCATGTGGTCAGCTCCGTCTGCAACGGCAGAAATTTTTATGGAAAAACCAGGAACATTGTGTTAAATAAAAGGGAGCGGTTTTTTTTGAAAAACCCCCATAATGACAATATTTATCATGCGGGTACAGGAAAAGCATGGGTCAGTTTGGGTATGAAGTATTTATATCTATCGTAAACGCAAAAAGAAAGTTGTCATTGTAAGGGCGTTAGCCCAAAGCAATCTCAAGAATGGGACTGTTTCGCCGTCGTTCGCAATAACACGCTTTTTCATAGATGACTATCGCATGTCAACTTATTTAAGGCGTTTCCGATATGTATAACAAATATTTCATCCTTGCTTTTTCCAAAAGTAAAACGGGTACTAATTTTTTTACCATTTCCAGGGAAAGGAGGGGTGGGTCGGAGTCGGTTGTCTTTTCTGTATAACGAGGGTTTCGTACACTTTGAGATATAAAGAATAAGGAGAAGAAATATGCGAGCAAAAGTAGATCCTGATATCTGTACGGGCTGTGAACTTTGCACCCAAACGTGTCCTGAAGTTTTTTATATGAAAGGAGACGTGGCTGAAGCGAAAAATGCCGACGTGCCTGCTGGAAGTGAAGATCTTTGCAGACAGGCGGCTGAGGAATGCCCGGTAGAAGCAATAATCATTCAAGATTAATGAAACGGTAAAAAAAAGACCTTACATAACCTTGTTGCGATATGTAAGGTCTTTTTATCGTAGTGTTGCACATCTGTTTCTTTTTGAGGTGTGTTTTTTTAATACTCTCTTCAACCTCTTTCCAGCGGCGGCTATGAGGCACTCCGTATCACGTGCTATACATCGAGAAGAGGCCTTCTGCCGATTCTTCTTCTTCTCTTTAAAATTGCCCTGCCACCCTTGGTACGCATTCTTTTTCGGAAGCCGCACATTTTTTTGTGTTTTATAGAACTTTTTCTGATATTGACCTTCATGCCTGTATATCTCCTCAAAATTTTTAAGAGACTTAAAAATAAATTCTATCGGTTATACAATATAATATTTATTCATCTTTTGTCAAGACATTTTGAAATGCGTTTGAGTTAAAGTGTTTTTCCTGCTGCTTAAATTTAGACCTCAAAAAGTGTTAAAATCGTATTGACATTAATCTTTTGAATTGATAATATGTCGCAATTAATCATAAATAATATGTCTGGAAATTAGTTAAGACTACGGCACATTTTCTTGCTTTCCTTCTGAAACAAAGGGGTTGATATTTTGTTTTGAATGGCCATCCGTATGGATCTTCCATAAAACTACCACCACATATCTATCGTTATAAAAGGAGAATTGTAATGCAAACAACGACAAAAAGAGACCTATGCGAGAAGATTGCCCGAAGAACGGATAACACCCATATGGTCGTAAAGAAAACGATCCAAATGTTTTTGGACGAGATTATCAGTGAGCTTGCACAAGGCAATCGTATCGAACTCCGTGATTTCGGGGTTTTCGAAATACGGCAACGCGCCGCGCGGAAGGCAAGGAACCCGAGAACCGGTGAGGTAGCTTTTGTGCCAGCCAAAAATGTGGTGGTATTTAAAGTTGGAAAATTGATGCGGGAAAAGGTTGGTAGCCCAACCCAGGCACAACAACCTACCCAAGGAACTTAAGGTGGTGGTATCTGACCTATTTAAACAAAAAGAGCGTTTTGAAAAGGGTATCGTCAGACGTCTGAATGGCAGCTACGCAACGGTGGAAATCCTAAGGCAGAATTCACCGGAATGCACAAACTGCAGCAGTTGTGCAGGGGCTGATGACAAACCCCAGTTTTTCGAGGTTAAGGCATTTCCCGGTTTGAAGGCGGGTGAGCGCGTAACGCTTCAAACAATCGGGCATTCTCCTTATACGGGCATGATTCTCATTTTCATCCTTCCGCTTGTTAGCCTTGTAATAGGCAGTTTCCTAGGGAGAAAATGGCATTTTCTCTATCCAAATTCGTCCGATGTCAGAATGATCAGTTGCGGTTTCATCTTTTTTCTGTTGTCCCTTGTGGCGGTAAGTATCTACGAAAAAACGATGCGACATCAGAAACGAATAGGGCGGAAAATCATCTCCAGAGACACGCGGGATAGCATCAATCTAATTCCAGGCTAGCAGCCATATCTTTCACCATTGTCTCTGAATTCTATAATCTCGTATTACCTTTTTCATCAGCGTGCATTTATGGAAAGTAGACTAGATTTAGATACAGAATTTGGAAATCTTGCCATTTCTGAAGGATTTATAACACCAGCGCAGGCATCTTCCTGTCAGCGCATTGCTGATACCTTTGGGGGTGAATACTCACGAAATAGTCTTGATGCCGTCATGGTAGAACGTGGTTATATCACACCGGAACAAAGGGATAGCCTCTTAAAAATTCTGGGAATTACCTTCGTTTTCTGTCCCTATTGTAAAAAAGGGTTCAAAGAGGCAGACACCGACATTCAGGAGATCATGTATTGCAAACATTGCGAGAAAAGCTTTGAATACCAACATGCCGACCAGATGGACATGCATCAGGCATCGATAACATCCGGAAAAACCCTCGCCTCTTTTCATCAGCAAACCTGCGATTTTTATATTGGTAAATTGTTGGGGGATAAATATGAAATCGTGGAAAAAATTGCGGTGGGAGGCTGGAGTACCATCTATAAGGCCAAGAGAAAGATGCTGGACATTGATGACGTTGTCGCAATGAAAATATTGCACGTAAACCTGAGAGAAAACCCCCAGGATATCAAACGATTTTATAATGAAGCAGCGACGATCTGTGAACTACGCCACCCCAATGCTATTTATCTGTATGATTTTGACCGGGACGCACAGGGCACGATTTATATGGCAATGGAGTTTGTCCATGGTAAAAATCTGAAGGAAATCATCAGAGATAACGGCCCAATCACGGTGGCAAGAATGTTGCACATTATTTTCCAGGTATGTGATGTTATATCGGCAGCTCACAAACACCCAAAAAAGATCATCCATCGGGATATTACTCCCCAGAATATCATGTTATCCCGGGTGGGAGAGGCGGACGATTTTGTAAAAGTCCTGGATTTTGGAATAGCAAAACTTTGGTTGCACGACCATGTATCTCTCACCGGAAGCATTGTAGGAACCCCCCTTTATATGGCGCCTGAGCAATGGGAGGGCGGGTGCGATGAAAGGACGGATATCTATTCTCTGGGAATCATTATGTATGAAATGTTAACGGGAGAAACGCCCTTTCAAGGCGATCAGGTAGTATTAATGAATAAACACTTACATGCAAAACCACTACCTTTCCGGAGGTTAAACAAAAAATTAGCGGTGCCCCCCTACATCGAACGCATTATTCTCAAATGTTTGGAAAAAAATAAGGACAAGAGACCCCAATCGGTAGATGAGCTAAAATCATTGCTACAAAATGAGCAAAGCAGCACAACATCAATATTCTCAACGTACCCCAGCCGAACCGTTCTGGTTATGATACTTATCCTTCTCCTGATCCCCCTCACACTTTACCCGTTCTTTTGGCCTGGCAGAGATAAGAAAGATATCCCGTCCCTCACGGAAAGTGTTTCCACCCACAAGGAATCTTCCCAGAAAATACTGGCATTCCAGAAGAACGATAGCGGCAACAGGTATAAAGTCCCGGATAACGCCGGAGAACTCTTTTTCAGTGAAGAGTTCAATAGAGCCTATGAATTCTACAAGACATGCTTCAGCCAAAAACCCGTTCTCACTCCATCGGATAACAACAATAACGGCTCCAAACACATCGTGGCCACGAAGCTCTTCAGCAAAGATTCTCCAGACAAAGGTATCGACCCGGTTCAAGAATATGGCCCAGGTAAAGATTATAAAAAACCAGTACCGGACACGAACGAACCCATAAAAAATGAAATACAAGAGTGGTTGCAGAATTATAAAAAGGCATGGGAAATGGCAGACATTGAAGCCTTAAAAGAACTGGGAGAGATCTCTTCAAAAAAGGAGGAAAAGAAGCTGAGGAAGCATTATTCCTATGTGAACTATGTTACCGTCTCCATTCAAAATGTAGTAATCGATGTACAGGAGGATGGCTGTCAGGCTGTCATTAGTTTTGACCAGGAGGACGAATGGACCGACGAAAAAAGCAACCGGCACAGAAAAGTTCCGCCAAGGATAACAAAAATCCTTCGAAAGGAAGATGGCGCATGGAAAATCGAGAAAATAACGGATCAGACGAGTAGACAGGCAATGCTGTATAAAAAATATAAACACCTTTGGGATGGTATTGCCCTGAGATATGATAATTTCAAGAAAAGGGTCAAGCTCTCATTGCTACAGCCAGAAAGAACGAATCGCAGCAATTGACACCAGGAAGAATTTCCGTAAACAATAGAAATCCTTGTGGCAAAGGATTACCTTTTTTGAAGGACATTGCGGTATTTGCTCAACGCGAGAAGAGGAAAATAGGTGCAGTACATATGATATTTCAGATAAAAGACCTTGGGGAAACCCGTTGCCGTAAATTCCGTTTCATCCCAGCTTCCGTCTTCTTTTTGAGTCGCCAGGAGGAATTTAATTCCCTTTTCCAGGGCATCAGGTTTCGTCTCCCCACCTGCAAGTAAGGCTAACAAAGCCCATGCCGTTTGTGAAGGCGTGCTCTTCCCAATTGCCTTGAGGAATGGATCATCATAGGACTGAATGGTCTCACCCCATCCGCCATCAGAATTCTGAACACTTTTCAACCACTCCATAGCGCGCCGGATATAGGGCATAGTCATGTCTTCCCCAATCGCAGAAAGTCCGGAAAGTACGGACCACGTACCATAAATATAATTTGCGCCCCAGCGGCCAAACCACGAACCGTCTTTTTCCTGCTCTTTCCGGAGAAACGCTACTGCCTTTTGGATATCCTGAGAGGACTTGCCAAACCCTATGCGGCCTAAAAAGTCGATACACCGGGCGGTAACGTCACTCGTGCTCGGATCCAATAAAGCATTAAAATCTGCAAACGGAATATGATTTAAAAGGGTCTTGTTGTTGTTGCGGTCAAATGCACCCCACCCACCGTCATCGCATTGCATCGCCAGAATCCATCGCATTCCGCGCAAAAACGAAGACTCTTTGCGAGCGGTTTCCGGCAGTGATACCCGTTGTAATGCCATGAGGACAGCGGCGCTGTCATCGGTATCGGGGTAAAACTCATTTGCATATTGAAAGTACCAGCCGCTTGGCTCGTCGACCTTGCATTTCAAAGCCCAATCACCGAAATTCCTCACTTCCTTGCTGAGAAGCCACCGTCCAGCCCTTTGTAACGCAGGATCAATGCTGGGAACCCCGGATTCATGGAGCGCAATAATCGCCCATGCGGTATCCCATACCGGCGATACGCACGGTTGCAGGTACAGCCTGTCGCCCTCGCAGACAACCAGATTTTCTATATCTTTCAGCTGCTTTGCCAGCGCCGGATGATCATCCGGATAGCCAAGACACTTCATGGCAAAAATCGAGTTAATAATTGCCGGCCAGATAGCGCCAAGTCCGCCAGATTTCTCCAGATGATCCAGCATCCATTTTTCCGCTTTGCGAAGGGCAACTCTCCGAATGCATTGAATGGGTTGTTGTTCGTAGCGTCTGAAAATACTGTCGGCGTCAATAAAGAAATTACGCCAGCTCAAACCCGCTTGATCCCGCTTAATGCGGTAAACAACCTTTTCGCGCGGCACGACGTAGAGCTCTTTCAGCAAATCATCCCCAACGGGAATATGAGGTTTTTTTGCTATGGCAATAGAGAGCGGCACCACAATGCATCTCGACCAGTAAGACATCTCATAAATACTAAAGTAAAATCCGGGGGGAAACAGGATCATTTCAGCAGGAACGGCTGGCACAGCCCGCCAGTCAACCTGCCCAAACATGGCAAGGTAAATCTTCGTGAAGCAGTTGGCCTTCATAATGCCTCCCTTATCGAGAATGCATCTTCTGGCCCTCTGCATGAAAGGTTCGTCTGCGGGATACCCCGCCAATTTCAGGGCAAAATACGCTTTTACCGAAGCGCTGATTTCACTAGGACCTCCGTAGTAAATATTCCAGCCACCGTCGGGAAGTTGATGATCTCTGAGGAGATGCGCAGCCATTTTTTGTTTCTCATGATCTATCTTCCCAAGAAAATGCATGAGCATAATATAATCTGACGTTATGGTTGTGTCCGCTTCTAAAATTCCTACCCAATGCCCATCGGACCAATCTTGCTTCCTGAGAAGGTACTGCTGCGATCTGATGATTCCCGTGTCCAAAGGATTTTTTCCTGCCAACGGCGGAGTGATGCTTGTCCTGACCGGCATACTTTCAAATCGTAAATTCTCCTTCGGCAATTCAGGAACGGGATGCTTCCCGTTTCCGTTTCCATTGAATTTATAAATACTTGTTTCTAATCGTTCAAACAGGTTTAATAAAAAATTTCTCATCCCTCAACAACCCTCACGGTAGTAATAGTACACTATATTAAGTTGACAATTATCATTACGTTACGTAAGCAGTAACGCAATAAAATACCACATTTAGAAGGCAATTTCAAGGAAAACTTGCCTGATGATGGTTCCATTTTTGACCGGATAATTTTTTTCGATTTGATTTTCTCTTTTGAAATCACGGGTACGCATCCATACCTGCTATTTTAAAAAAATCCATCTCTTTTTACCTCCTCAATCTCAAACCGCTCATCCACTTTTTTCAAGTAACCCATGTACAACGCAGGGTCATGCTGAAAGATCAGGAGCCAGTGCTCTTCAAACGCCTGTTGCAGTATTTTCTTTTTGTTCTCCAGGGTTTCCAGGGGGAATAAATCGTATCCAGAAATGTAGGGATACTGAAGATGTGCTGTGGTGGGGATGAGATCAGCCAGAAAAAATGCTATGCGTCCCTGGGATTCGATTTTTACACACTGATGGTGACGGGTATGCCCCCCTGTTTTTATAAGCGAGACACCCATATCCACCTCTATGATCTCTTCTTGTACGACAGAGAGCAACCCGGCGTCGGCTAATGGCAAAAAGTCTTCGGCCAGATAACTTGCCCTGGTCCTTTCATTGGAGTTTATAGCAGCATCCATCTCGCCTTTCTGGACAAGATATCTTGCCTTTGGAAAGGTGGGTACAATTCCTTTTTTTTTATCCATGGTTGTATTGCCACCGGCATGGTCAAAATGGAGGTGGGTATTGATGACGATATCGATGTTTTCAGGTCGATAGCCAACGTGTTTAAGCGATTCCAACAAATGATATCCTTTATCAATCCCATACCTTTGACAAAATTTTTCATCATGCTTTGATCCAATTCCCGTGTCGATCAGGATGTTATGGTGTCCAGTTGCAATCAAGAGGCAATGAAGCGATAACCGTATCCTGTTCTTACTGTCGGGAGGATAAACCTTTTCCCATAGAACACGAGGTACAATCCCAAAAACCGCCCCGCCGTCCAGATACAGATCGCTATCATTTACCGGATAAATTGTAAATGTGCCCAGCTTCATCTTTCCCCTTCTCCCTGAGGCGTGTACTCCTGCCAAGATAATATCCTGATAAAACCGGCTTGGGTCAGAACCGTGATGACTACGAATGGCCGGTCGTGTTAACACGATCTCCGGTACGACACCATGCCCAGAAATACAAATCCCTTGTTGGGCACCGGAGATTGAAACTTTCCGGTAACCCTTACGTTTTGAAAAAAAGCAGGGACGAAGTTTTTGCCAGTATGAACACGCACATATCCATACCGATTATGGCAAATGCTTCGCCCCTGTGAGTAAGGTTTTCATACCTCTCCTTCATTCCCTCATCGAGAATGAGGGGAGAGAGGGCTGATTATGTTGATTGTGGCTTCGTGGTATCAAATAAAAGTATGATTTTTCTAAGAAAAACACACCGTTTTAAGCATATTTTTATTTTCTGCATGCCGTCAGATAGGAATCACTGTAAAGATGCTGATTCATGATAATCTCTGCGGTTATTGCGGCGTCCATTAAGTCCTTGTCAAGCACGTCCATGACTGCCGCATCCAGTCCGTAGGAGATTCCCATCGTCAGGAACACCCGAGCCAAAAGCCGCTTTTCCTTTGTTCCCTGCGAAAAGTTGCTCAACCCTACGTTCCTGTGTGGCGGCGGGTCAGAAATCATCTTAATCTGATTGAAGATATCAAACATGAGCGCTGGTTGCTTCTGATCAACATTAATAGGGAAAAGTATGGGATCAATGTATACCTTAGACAGCTCATATTCGTGCTCCACGGCCTTTTCAACAATCTTCATGGCAAATTCCATGCGACGTTCGACGTCCTGCGGAATGCCGGTTTTGTCCATGGTCAGACATATCAGTGATGCATTATATTCCTTGGCTATGGATATGAATTTATCCAATTCTTCCGGGTCCCCTTTTGAAGAATTGATTAAGATTTCGTTCTTTGCAACCGACAACCCTGCCTTTACCACATCAAATTTCTGGCTATCAATGGCAATCGGCGTCTTTACCGTGTCCTGAACGACCTCAATCAGCCATTTCATTGCCTCGACAGGGTCAGCTGCAGCAGTGCCCACGTTCACGTCCAGAAAGCTCGCCCCTGCCTCCGTCTGTTTTATGGCAAGTTCCCTTACCGCCTTCGGATCTTTATTCTTTATCGCCTCTCGTACGTCTTTAAACATACCATTAATGCGCTCACCGATCGAAATCATCGTATGTTTATCCTTTCTTGAAAATTCTTACGCTTTAATATAAACGATCAATACACTTTTTCACCGTAGCAACGGCCTTGGGATGGTTCATACGGATAATATCAACGCCAGACTGCAACAAACCAACAGCCGTAATGGCCTCCCACATGGGCCCTCTCTCGTCCCGCGTTCCCCACTGAGGAACTTCTTTGTCGTCAGATTTCGACTCCTTGGTTCTCCATGCCTCATGCCCGACGTCGCAGATCACGGGCATTGACATCATCTTATCACCCGTAAGCGCAGCCAGACGTTCACGTTCCTGAATAGAATAGGTGTACTCCAAACCGTAGCCGAGGGCGCCGGTTGACTGGAACATCACGATCCGATTGAGCGGAAAATCCATTTCTGACACAAGGATATTGACCTGTTTTGCAATATTGATATCTACCGGGGCCAAAGTAATGAGTGCATGTCCGTCCGCCAGGCAGGTGGCGGTAAGCGTCTTGTAATTATCCTGGGTAACCACTCCCATCAGACAACATTCCCCTTTTGCAGCCTGGCTTACCTTGGGCATGATCTCATTATCTTTTTCGTCGTGTTCGCATCCCCAGATAATCAGGGGAACGCCTACTGCGGCAAGGATCGACTTTACCGTTTTGACCGTTTGTTCTGCGGTTTTATTGCCCTTATCAGGATGAATCCCCTCCAATTTGAGACAGATTAAATCGGCGCCGTACTGTTCCACGCATTTTTTTGCCCATTGTGCAGGGTCATGAAGGACATCCGCAAAAGGTTTTGTCAGGGTTTCCGGCCAGTCTTCCGGCGGCACGTCATAGACATCCATGGCAACCACGGGCTTTTGGCCGGGACTTCCCTCAAAATCCATAAAAGGGATACTTTTTGCGCCACCAACGGTAATCGTCTTCGTCCTCGTGCCTCCCTTGTCTTTTGTGGCGCCAAGGGTAATTTCATTGACCGCACCCGACCACTTGTCAGCTACATTTGGTATTTCCATTCATTTCTCTCCTACCAATCCGTTCCATAACTAAAAAATCTCACTATGCTCACCATGTTGCCGGCAAATCCATTAATCAGGTTGTCATCAGCTGGTTCAATCGTCCACGATTGAAATTCATCGCCCTCTAGGAACTGCCAGATACGCTCTTTTCAAGCATGCTTGCCGGCAGGTGTTTCTGCAGAAACTTCCCCAGTTTCTGATAAAGCTCATTTTCACGGGAAATTTCAAACACCGAAGCGCCACATGCCGCCGTATCATAAACCTCCTGATCAAAGGGAAAAATCGCAGCTATTTCAATCCCCAGGCTGCTTAACTTCTGCTGCAAATTTTCATGAATACCATTCCGGGGAACCCGGTTTAAGATGCAAAACTTTTGTCTGATGGTAACCGGCAGTGAGTCGGCTAATGCAAGGATCCTTTGTAACGTCAACGCCCCCACAATCGTTGGTTCACTGACGATCAGCAGGAGATCAACATTATTCGTCGTCCTGCGTGAGAGATGTTCCATCCCTGCCTCATTGTCCGTAACAATGAACGGATACGTCGTCCCAACTTTATCCAGGTATTTGCGAAGGAGATTGTTCACGTAGCAATAGCACTTCGGCCCTTCCGGCCTGCCCATCGTTAAAAGGTCAAATTTCTCCTTTTCGAGAATCGACTCCTCGATCGCATACTCAATATACCGATCCTTTGACATCCCGGAAAAATCCACTTTTTTCTCCACGATGTCTTCACGGAGATCGGCAACGGTGTTTTGCACGTGCAGACCAAGCAATGAACCGAGAGACGCATTCGGATCGGCATCCACCGCGGAAACCGGCTTGCCAATCTCTTCGGTAATATATCGAATAATAAGAGCGGAAAGGGTCGATTTTCCCGTTCCCCCTTTTCCTGCCACCGCAATATGAAAAGCCATACCTATTCCTTTTTATGAAACCATCAGTTCCTCTGCAACGGATGGAAATTTTTCAATATCGGTATGCGGCAAAAAGTTTGCCGATACATACTCCTCCATGTATTTATTATTGCTCATGAGATCAAAATACGTCATCCGCGATGCAATGCTTCCGGCAACTTCGTAGGCGTCTTTTGCAAGCAGGGTCATCTTCGCTCCAAGGACGGAGGTATTCCCCACAAACTGCACCCTTGAAACGGATACGTCGGGAAGCATCCCAATGGTGATTGCGCTCCGTATGTCGAGATAATTTCCAAACCCGCCCGCAAGATAGAGATGTTCAATGTTATTTGCTTCCATTCCCATGGATTCAAGCAGGGTAGAGATTGCCGAATAGATCGCCGCTTTTGACCGCATGAGATTCTGAATGTCAGCCTGGGTAATAACGACATCCCGTTTTGTGGCAGTTTCGCTCCTGTCAACGAGGATAAATTCATATCCATTGTCCGTCCTTCTCAAACGGTCTGAACGGATTCCTTTCTGGAAATTGCCGGTCCGGTCAATGACTCCGCTTCTGACAAGATTCGCCAGGCAGTCCAGAAGTCCCGACCCACAGATACCACTCGCCGGGGTGTCTCCTATAGTCTTGTACGTAACATCAAAATTTTTGGTAACCGACACCTTTTCAATAGCGCCCTTAGCCGCACGGGTGCCACAGGAGATGCCACTGCCTTCAAAAGAAGGGCCGGCCGATGCGGAACAGCACACCATCCAGTCTTTATTGCCCAGCACGATCTCACCATTCGTGCCAATATCAACAAGCAGCGACAACTTCTCTGCCTTGTCCAATCTGATTGCCAGGGCGCCGGAAGAAATATCGCCGCCCACATAAGCGCCAACACACGGGAGGGTATAGAGCAGGCCATTGTTATTCATTTTTATCCCTACCTCATGCGCCCTTAACGGAGGCACAAAGCTTGCCGTTGGGAGATACGGCTCTTTTCTGATATTCGTAGGGTCCAATCCCAGGAGGAAATGGGTCATTACCGTATTTCCCGCACACACCACCGCATGGATATCATGGATACTGAGGTGATTTCTCTTTACCAGGGTAGAAATGAGATGGTTAATGTCTTCAACAAGCACCTCCTGCATGAGCTCCATGGCGTTATTTTCAGCAGCGTATATAATCCTCTGAATATAATCGTCTCCATACTTAATCTGAGAATTGTAGGTTGCCTCAATATCGATCGTCTCACCGCGGGAAAGATTCATGAGGTGTGCAACCACGGTGGTTGTCCCCACGTCTACCGCAACACCATAGTTTCCTTCGCTGACATTGCCACCCTGCATTTCCATAATTTCGACCGAAGAACCCCGGTATCCCAGCGTCACCGTCACCTTCCAGTCACTGTTCCTTACCATATGAGGAAGGCGTTTGAGAACATCGAGATTTGTAGTCAGTTTTTCCAGCGGGATATGGGTTTTTACCATAATTTCCCTGCACAGTCGCTCATAATCCGCCATACTATCATCCAGGGTAGGTTGCGACAGTTCGAGATACACCTTCTTTACCAACGGGTCCCGCGGGAAATGTTCTACCTGCGCAGTGGCTGCTGCCAGGGAGCCAGAAAATTGAGGAAATTCACTGACAAGGATTTGACTTTTATCAAGCTTCGATTCTTCGGGAATGATTACTTCCACGTTGCCCATTACCTTCGTACTGCATGCAAGGACATATCCCTTTTGCGCCTCTGATACTGACACATGCGTTGTAGGCATGCTTTCAATCATACCGGAACCCAGAATGACTTTACACTTGCCACACGTGCCGTCACCGCCACACAGGGCATTGATAAACAGATCCCCCTTATACGCGGCATCGAGGATCGTTTTCCCCTTCTCAATCTCTACGGTGACATCAACGGGAAAGAAGTGTACTTTACTGCGTGAGTTTTCCATGTGTTTGACCTGAAGTGATCATTTTTAAATACCTTTGTCGTAATATTTTTTACAATCTTCTTTATTTGTGTACGTTTCGAAATATACCCTGGCTTTCCCCTTTTTTAAGGGGACATAGTTGCGGGCTACACTCTCTCATGCTTTCCATACCGTTTTCAGGTAGGATGGAAGACCGGAAGCTTCCCGCGGACCCACCAGGATTTCCCAGCCAAGGGTCTCCTGAAGTTTCCCGGACATCACGGCAACGAGACCGGGAATTATCAATTTCTTGTGCTTTACCTTGGTGTCAACCTGCGCATCCGTCATGGCCTTCGCAACCACCTTGTCATTTAATTTATCTCCGGAGTACGCAGTTAACACAGAAGTGCCGCCCGTATCGACCGATAAAATATATGCAGGCACCCGGCTCGACTCAACCTCCCCCTCAACCGTATAATAGGTAAGTGAGAAGTTCGTGGTAAACAATATGGGGGAATCGTCCTTCACGTCTCCAACGGCATACAACCGTGGTTCCACCTGTATGGGCTTTTGCGGATCCGTAAAGATATTTGTCCTGGCAGTAAGCAGGGGCATAATTGCCCACGGCTCGCATGCATTTACGGCAACAATACCGGCATACTTCAGCAAATAGGTGCTTGCCAGCGCAATTTCCTGGAATGGATCTTCATCACAGACAAAGGTAATCATCGGAAATCCAAGGGCGCGAAAATTCTTCTTTAGGGCAAGTCGTCTCACCTTCGTAAGTTTTTGCAACACCTCTTTGGGATTGCCACCTCCCACATCTAAAATAATCTCCTCAACACCGGCCTTTTTGGCGTGTTCGGCAAGATCGGTAAGCTCTTCAAGTGTCTGAGCCGTTACGGTCATCGGGCACTTCTTTTCCTGCGCAAGCGCCGCCATTGCTTCACAGTTTCCTGCACCTGCGCCATGAATCAGGGGCCTCTTTTCAACACAATTTTGCAGGGCAGCTTTCATATTGTCCGCCGACGCACTACTGAGAATAATATTTAAGTGAGAGCCGGCGCTTACCTTCTTTGCCGCCTCGGCAAATTTATCCGCAGCGTTGCTCTTGTTTATAATGGCGATCAGATCAATCTCGATTTCCGTGCCAACGCGGGTAAGCTTCAGACTGTTAATCTTTTTTAACCGGTCGTTAAAGGCAGCCTCACTCAGGTCGTCATCGATAGTAACGGCAACACCCGTAGGATGATAAAATTTCTCTTCATGTCTGAACAGGACATTTTCCTCACCCACCTGAACTTGTCTGGCGCCCGACCCGACCGTCACGAGTTTAATGGGAGGGGCAGCAGCCGCTCCCAGCACCTTCTTCGCCTCTTCGCTTACATCCGGACAATCTGACAGGTTTGCCTTTTTCTGCGCCAATTGCATCGCAAACGCCAGACAGGTAGGCCTCCCACACTTTTTGCAATTTGTTTTGGGAAGGAGTTTGTAAATGTCTAATCCCGTTAGTGCCATGCTCCACTATCCTTTCACATAAAGAAACGTGCGCAGCATCAAATGAAGAACCACCCATTCACCCTCATTTATAAAAGAGAGGAACAAAGGTGGTTCTCCAACAAAACCCAAGTGATCGTGCGCAACTTACCATAATACTATGCTTTTAAATCACCACTCGTCTGAATAATTTTACTGACCAATCCATATTTGAAGGCCTCTTCAGCGGACATCCAGAAATTCCTCTTCGTGTCCGACTCTACCTTTTCCAGGGGCTGTCCCGTCTCAACAGAAATCAAACGGTTAATTTTTTCCCTGCATTTCAGGATTTCGCTGGCTTCTATCTGAATATCAGCCGCGGTGCCATGAATCCCTGTGGAAGGCTGATGAATAAGCACGCGGGCATTGGACAAACTGAACCGGTTTTCTCTTTTTGCACCCAGCAGGATAATCACCGCAGCGCTGGCAGCAACTCCCGCGCAGATCGCCTTGACCTTCGGTTTTATAAACCGCATCATATCAAAGATAGCAAAACCCGCATCAGCATCTCCGCCCGGAGAATTAATGAACATCTTAATATCCTCATTGCTCTCCCCTTCAAGGAGGATAAGCTGCGTCATGATCTGTTGTGCCATCTTCTTATTTACCTCGTCTGAAACCATAACCGTCCGCGTCTTTAACAATCGCGCGATCAGATCGCCTCCGGAACGCTTTTCCTTCTCCTCACCAGCGCCTTCTTCCTGCATACATAGAACCTGCCTCTTTCCAATGAAAGGGATCGGCATATCAAAGATCATGTATAAACTCCAGAATGAAAAACAGATAAAATTACAGCAAACACTACGGTAAACAAACCAACCTCCCTTCCATTCTCTCTTGTTGAAAGAGAGACAGAAGGGAGGTAACAATCAATATTCTTCGCGGGTTTGTAACTTGACGTACACGTACGGGAATTTCAAACCAAGACTCTACGGTCGCTTTACTCCCTCAGAATGACAAAGACAGTTTTATCCACCTTTTTGCCAAAAATGCCTGCATTACCTTGGTACAATACTAAAACATGGGCGCCATCGCCAGCGCCGGATGGTTCACTTTCTGCATGTATGCCGCGACTTCATCCTCAGTCTGGGCAACCGTCTCATCAGCTATTTTATTAAGAAAATCTTCGAGCCCCAGTTCCGCAGCAGTTTTGGTCAGTGTTTCTGCCAACTCTTCCTTGAGCGCCTTGGGCATCCATACAACCCGTCCCAAACCGCCATCTGCTGAAATAAATTTTCTGCTGCCTAAATAAAATTTGCTGTGCCCCATAAAGCCTGGGGTCTGCAGACCACCGCCCACCGTTCCGGCAAGCGTGGAAAATTTCATACCGCACGGCGTCATTTCGGTAAAGTCACGGTCTACCACCATGATCCCATTGGTCATGGGCAACATCGCCGAGATACACTCAAAACAGCCACAGCTGGTCATCGGGTCTGTCATAATACTATATAAACTCACCTTCTCCAGCGACCGGTTAGAACCGTTAAAGATAAATGAATTCGTGCCCTCCCATTGTCCCAGGGTGTCATTCACAACCTTCCCCCTCTCGATCGGCTGGTTTGGCCCGGTTGGGTTGATCTCGTAGCCCGCCTTACCATCGAGCCAACTGACGGAGCCGCACAGGCCGGAACGTTCCGGCGTAACAACACAAATATGGGTGGGAGCAAAACTTTGACAGAGCGTGCAGCTATAGAACAAGTTTACCGAGTCGTCCGTCATGCCCTTTAAACGCGCATCACGCTCTGCATACGCGGCGCGCACATCCTTTAATATTCTTTCCACATCTTCTCTCTTTGTATAAAAGGTGACCTGCACCTTGTCAACAATAGCTCCGAAATTGCTGTGGAACTGCGAGTGGATGATACTGCCGATGTGTTTGATCCTGAACCCTGCCTTAAAGGCTTCTTTGCTGATGCGATGACGGATGATGTCTCTTTGCCCCATATGGAACAGCCCCTGGGCTTCACCCAGGAACCGATGCATCTGGCGTTCAAAGATTGGCTCAAAATCGGGCTGCATCTTTCGCCCCGCCACTTCAACCATAATCCCAAGGGATACACCGGGACCCGGTTTAATGTCGTCCAGATCTGGCCCGATAACTTGTATTTTGCCGTCCTCTACCTCGTCAATTTCTTTGGTGCACACATATTCAAAGGCAGGGACGCCAGGGCCGCCAATCTCAATCTGCATGTCCTCTTTTCTGATACGTTCGCCCTCAAAAGCCGGGCCGTAAGGCACGGGGATATCCATTTTGTGTATAGAAATCTTCAGGCCGCGGACTTCAATGCATTTATCAACGATCTTGTCAACCGGCACCCTTGAAACCACATGTTCGTAGGTGCATACGCCCGTAGGCAATATTTCCGGAATGTCGATATTTGAAATCGTCGGGAAACCATAGTTAATAGCACCCGCTGCGTTGGCATACTGCTCATCGGTCACGGCAGTTCCTATTGCCAGGACAAATGCAAAGATGCGGTTTTTGTTATAGAGGAGATTCCTCCTTGCTTCGCCTGGCGGCACATTTCCGAAGGAAAGGGCTGCCCGGTTGGCAAAACCCAGGGAATACACTGCAGCCGAGGTCTCTTTTCCAAAAGGCACCAGACGGGTATCCCACCCCATCTGGACGCCCTTTTCAGCCAGTTGCTCGGCAAACGACACCCCAAAATTATCTGATTGTATAAAAACGTAAAGATTCTTTTGCTGAAGCTCACGGGCAATCTTCACGGCCGTATCCGCGTCGGGCGCACACCCCACAATTGCGGCGAATCCCGGGGCCGTGCCGTCAACGAACTCAATGCCGCGCTCGCGCATGATAACGTCATCGGCGGCGCCAAGCCAGATGCCATCCACCGGATGAGGCCCGATTAAATATTTACAGGCCTCGTACACTTCCTCTGCAAAAAGTGTTGCCATCCCGGCATCCAGGGTATGCCCAAGATAAGGGACCCAATGTTTTTCTGCCGGCAATGGCGGGAGCATGCTCCGCGCCATACCCAGAATATATTCGCAATCCTCCAGGGTTTTCACGGCAACGCCCGTCATCGAGTAAATGATGGGCAGATAATACGCCGTATTGGGAAACTCCACCTTACAATCACGCCCCTTTTGCGCAATCGCATCAGCCAGCTTTTTATCAGCCTTATCTACAATTTTATATGCGCCACGGATGGCGGCGGTACAGATAATTTTGGACATAAAAACACCCCTTTAAATCATTTTAATGATGTGCTGCTGGCTTGCATTCCCTTTCCAGCGCCCTTCTTTCAGCCATATCGTACAACTTCCTCTCCTTCTTCTCGTTAATACCAAGCGCATCACGCTTCTTTTCGATGTGATCCATGAGCATCTTCCCGATCTTCTTTAAATCCGACTCAAAATCCCATCGTGCGCCGCACATCTCTTCCATCTCCTTTGTCAGCAACCTTTGCATATCCGGGGCGCCTGCCACCGGAGAATTCATGCCAAAGACGGTATAAATACCAGAGGCCACGAGAAATTGCCCGATAGCAATTGCCTTTTCGCTCATCCATTCCGTGCACGCGCCCGCCACCGGCAATTCACTGATATCATTTCCCAACCCACCCTCTTTCACCATCTCACTAACGGCAATCAGAATTCGGCTGTTATCGACACAAGCACCCGAATGCAGTACCGGCGGTATCCCAACTGCCTCACACACCTCTCTCAGCCCCTGACCACATGCATCCTTCATCTCAGGAACCATCAACCCGTCCGAAGCGCATTGCCCGGCGGCACAACCCGTCGCCACCACCAGGAAATTATTTGCAATGAGCTCTCTTGCCAGATTGATATACGACGGCTCACATACGCCCGCCTTGGGACTTGTGCAACCGGCAATACCCACCACGCCGCGAATCCTGCCGTTAATAATATTATCATTTAATGGCCGGTAACTCGCCCGGTACCTGCCGCCCAGCATATATTTGATCGTCTCATGGCTGAACCCGGCAACGATATTCGGCTCAGCGCTGGCGGGGATAAACACCTTCTCTTTATCCCGGTTTTTGTAATTTGCAACGGCCATCATAACAATCTTCTTCGCCGCTTCAGTGGCATGTTCTTCCTCAAATTCAACGTGTTCTGCCCCGAAAATCTTGGCCTTCGACAAGGTAGTAATCAATTTCGTGTGAAACGATTTTGCCGCTTCTGCAAGCGACTGCATGACACACTGGATATCAACGACCATCGCTTCAACAGCGCCGGTTGCTATGGCCGCCTCCTGAATCGTCATATGCCCGGCCATAGGAATCCCATGCCGAACCAGGAGTTCATTGGCCGTGCAGCACAGTCCGGAAAGGACAATGCCCTTCGCCCCAACCGCCTGCGCAGCCTTAGTAACTTCCGGATCGCCACAGGCCAGCACAATCGCCTCGGCAAGTTGCGGCTCATGCCCGTGGACAATGATATTCACGTGATCTTTCTTGATTACCCCCAGATTGGACCTTCCCGCTGTGGGTTTTGGGGTGCCAAACATAATATCCTGCAGTTCGGTCGCTATCATGCAACCACCCCAGCCATCCGCCAGCGCCACGCGCATGGCCTGCAGGGTAAGGTTTCGGTAGTCCTGGTCTCCGCCCATCCCCGTACGGTGCAGGCTCTCTGTAACTTCACGGTCTATTGCCCGCGGGGCAATCCCTAGTTTTTCCCACACCTTCTGCCTGCTCTCCGGCGCCCGCTTGAGGAACAACAAGGTTCCATACGGTTTCCCGAATTCCATCAGCGCCATCTCACCCACTTCTTCAGCAATCTCATTAATCTTACGGTCCTTTGTCTTTATCCCAAAACACTCGGCAACCATCATGAGCTTCTCAACATCCTTAATCCGGTAGCCGGGAGCCTCACCCCGAGCGGTAGCAACCAGCAGATGGGCCGCCGCGCGCGCATGATCTGAATGGCATGCCGTGCCTGCCCCGCTCATGCGCAGGAAATGCCGCGCAGCAAAGGTATTGGCATCAGCGCCGCAAACACCCTTCTTCGGACCTTTCCCAAAGGGGTCGATATTACACGGACCATAATTACAATGGCGGCAACACAATGCAAGACTACCATAGCCGCATTGAGGAAGTTGCGCCTGATACCGGTCGTACATAGTTTCCATTTTCATTTCTTTCATACGATCAAGCATAATCTCGTCTGCTGTTTTTTTCTTCTCTTCCATCTTATTCCCCTCCTTTACAAGGTTCATAAATATCAGGCCTGCCGGAATAACCTTCGGTATACGGTCAGCCTGACTATCTGCCACAGTTGCCTGCGGTAAATAGAACAAACTATTATAAATAGAAATAGATTTAAATCAAGGGAAAATACAAACCCTCACGTTTATTTTGTACAATCTTCCAGATTTTTCTTTATTAGCCTTACTTCGTCCAGCAATTGGCTGTTTTCTGAAAAGACTGCCTTTCCCACAATATCAGACTCAAGCACCTTTTCGTTATAGGAAATAAACCCCAGGACGGGAATCCCACTCAGTCCCTTTTCAATCAACGCCCGGTGTTCATCGGAAGCCACTTTATTACCTACCGCATAAATTGCCCTGAGACCGATATCATCCGCCAGTTTTTTAACCTGGAAAGCCGTCTGAATACTCTTGGAGCCTGGCTCTACAATCACAATCAATGCATTTACCGCCTTCACGGTGGCGCGTCCAAGGTGTTCAACCCCAGCCTCCATATCCACAATCACCACCTCATCCCTTTGCACAATCAGATGGCTAAGCAACGTCCTCAAAAAGGCGCTCTCCGGGCATGCGCAACCGCCCCCCCCGCGTTTCACTGCGCCTAATACCATCAGTTTTATCCCTTCCTGTTCCAGGGAAAGTTTGTCCGGCAGATCAGAAACGGTGGGGTTCAATTGAAAGAATTTTCCGTATTCTTCGGACGTAGCGCCCGTGCGTTCCTTGATCAAATCCTTCATCTGACTGATTGGTACGATCTGCGATACATTTTTCACGCCCAATGTTACTGCCAAATTGGCTACCGGGTCTGCATCTATCGCAATGACTTTTTTCCCGTTTTCCGCAAAAACCCTCGCCAGGGTTGCAACAAAGGTCGTCTTTCCAACGCCACCTTTACCCGAGACTGCAATTTTCATACTATCCTCACCTTTACCTCTCACTTGATTTATGAAATCATTACAATTTAGTAATTGTATCAAAATTTACAAATTATTGGTACAGGAAAAATTCAAAATGATGGCAAAACTTACCCCTTGATTTCCAGGCTTCTGTACCTTCTGAAATGTGCCATGTCACGCGAGCTTGCTTTCACACAAGTGTGCCATGACACACTTTTTGGCTAGATTTTGCATCCGTCCATTGCCATCTTAAGGTGTTTTTTCTCTTTACCCTAATTGAAATTTTGGTAATATCTTATAGACAAAAAATGATATCGTTATTTTCCTGTATCTTTATCATGGTATTTTTATTGCTAAAAGACTCCGTAACGAATAGTTCGATAGAGTACCGCACGATAAAGGCAAACCCTGAGTGATCAGGGGGCGCAAAGTAGTGGATCTTTAAACCTACAAGGAAGTGGTTTAGAAATACTATTTCCAGGAATAAAGACAGCCTTACTGCCAAAGATGGTGTGTTGAATATCTTGAGCGGTAAGGCTTTTTTATTTTGGCGGTAAATATCCATCAGCACCAAGGAATTTCAACGTTTGTTGTAGAGCGACGAGGCTCGTCGCCCTACATTGAAAAAGTTGTCGAAGGCCTAATGTAATGACTTTGATCCGAGACTTTTACCGATCGCAAAAGCGTAAAAAATATTTTGATGCTGTTCATTAAGAAAGGGAGGTCCGCAAATGTTCCATAACCATTTTGTTTGTGCGGTATCTGCGAAACCATATCCTATTTTGAGATTCAAGGGCAATAAAATTATACCGGCGCTCTTATTTTTTTGTGTATTTCTTCTCTTGGTTGTACGGCAAACGTATGCGCAAGACGCAACGCCTCCAACCGTAACCCAGACGAGCCCCGCCGGGAATGAGGCGGGAGTGGGCGTTAACCGCGCCATAACGGCAACGTTCAGTGAGCTGATGAACGCAAACACGATAACGATGGCCACCTTTAGCGTTACCGATGGAGTCGCATCGGTGGCGGGTACGTTGAGCTACCTGGACACAACGGTCACCTTCACGCCATCAAATGATTTGACGTATTCTACCAGATATACGGCAACCATCACAACAGGGGTAACCGACCTGGCGGGCAATGCCCTGTCTTCAAACTACACCTGGAGTTTCACAACGAGCATAGCCTCTCCCGAGGGTTTACAGGCTTATTATACGTTCGATGAGGGAAATGGTACCGTGGTAAATGATTCATCGGGTAACGGGAATAATGGCACCATTACGGGCGCTACCTGGACCACGGGTAAAAGTGGAGGCGGCTTGAGTTTTGATGGAAACAATGACTCTGTGACCGTTCCCCGTATGAATAATGACGAAGTTTCTGTTTGTGCATGGTTCTACAAAAATGCAAATGACACTACGCGGCATGATGCCATATTCAGCGGGCTGAGAGCTAGCTTAAATACGCAACTTCGTGAGGGTTTTGAATTGCGGTTTCCTGCAAGCGCCCCTGATAGAATCGAGTTCGTACTCGTGACACAAGATGGAAGCGGAAACAAATCGACGAGGATTGCGCAGGGGGATTTAGTCAACTCCGTAGGAAATTGGTATCACGTTGCAGGCACTTACAACAAGACAAGCGGAGAACAGAAGCTGTATGTCAATGGAGGACTCGTTCATACCCTGCTTCATGGGGCAGGAAATACTATTGTGCCCTTGACGCTTTACTCTGACATGCGGATAGGATATTCAAGGGTTAATAATGGTTATTTTCGTGGTGTTGTTGATGAGGTCAGACTTTATAGCCGGGCATTGACCAACCAGGAAATATTGGATTTATTTAACAGCCCCACGGTAAGCACAACAAGCCCTGCAGAGAATGAGGCAGGGGTAGCAGTGAACAGCGCCATAACGGCAACGTTCAGCGAGCCGATGGATGCCAATACCATAACTACAGCCACGTTTACCCTTACCGATGGCGTGACACCGGTGACGGGCACGGTGAGCTACACGGGGACGACAGCCACATTTATGCCGTCAGGGAATCTGTCGTATGCCACAAACTATACGGCAACGATAACAACGGGCGCAACAGACCTGTCGGGCGATGCTCTGACATCGGCCTACACCTGGAGCTTTACGACAGGAGCGGCGCCTCCCCAGGGACTCCTCGCTTATTATACGTTCAACGAGGGAAGCGGGACGGTTATAAATGATTCATCAGGTAACGGCAATACCGGCGCCATCAACGAAGCTGCCTGGACTACGGGCAGAAGTGCAGGCGGATTGAGCTTTGATGGGCTTAACGATTATGTTTATCTTGGCAATCCGTTGTCTCTTCAACCAGGCGCAGTTTCCGTTTCTGCGTGGTTTAAAACCACCGACAGCAACGGGATTATCATTCGTAAACGATCATACGGCTATGGTCTCGATGTATGGAATTCAGGAAGGATTTCTTTCTGGATTTATAATTCTGCAGCCACCTTATTCAGGGCAAGTTCCCTGCTTGCCTATCATGACAATCTATGGCATCATGCCGTTGGTGTCTATGATGGTTCCACGGTCAGGTTGTATATTGATGGCGCTCAGGTTGCCTCAGCGCCTGCGGGAACGATCTTTTACGGAGCGGGTGGAATTGCAATAGGCAGAGACGGAGATTCCAGTGGGTCGTATTACGGTGGCCTCATCGATGGGGTAAGTATTTATAATCGTGCATTGAGCAACCAGGGGGTATCAGATTTGTTTCATAATCCCGGATTGTTCGACACGATCCCCCCCGTGGTAAGTTCGACGAGTCCAGCCAGGGATGCAACGGGCGTGGCGCTTAACAGCGCTATCACGGTCACCTTTAACGAGGCGATGAATGCGTCGGCGATAAACACGTCCACCTTTACCGTAAGCAATGGGGTAAGCGATATTGAAGGAACCGTGTCTTACCGTGGAGAAACGGCTACCTTCACCCCATCCAGCAATTTAACGTACGCCACATCATACACGGCAAGGATTACCGGGGGTGTCAGGGACGCGGGCGGCAATGCCATGACGGGAAACTACTCATGGAGTTTTATTGCAGGAGCGCCGGATACAACAGCGCCTGCGGTAAACTCAACACGGCCTGTCAGTACTGCGACCACGGTGGCAGTTAACAGCGCTATTACCGTAATATTCAGCGAGGTGATGGATGCGGCGACCATAAACGCCTCCACATTCACCGTGCGCAACGAGAGCACTTCATCTGAAATTAGCGGGACGGTATCCTACAGTGGCGTGATCGCCACCTTTACCCCCTCAAGTAGTTTGGCGTATGCCACCCCCTACACGGCAACGATCACCACGGGGGCAAGGGACGCAGCAGGCAATGCCATGGCAGCAAACTACGCGTGGAGTTTTACCGCCGTGAGCGCACAGGAGGAAATGATACCCGACTGGACAAATGTAGTTTATAGCCCATTTCACCTCGTTCCTCCCACGACGGTTACCAATCCCGTACAGAAGGGAAGCGACGTAACAGAGTATCCGGCAGATATGGTTGCAGATACGTTTCTTTTTTACGAGAACAATACCTGGTATATGTTCAACGAAACCTTAGGCAGTGGACATAATGGCGATCTTGCTGTTTCTCTGAGTTCCGATGGATTGCACTGGACGTATCAACAGATTGTGCTGAACGAGCCATTTCATCTTTCGTATCCTCAGGTATTTAAATTTGGCGGCACGTATTATATGATACCGGAAACGTCTGCCGTCAATGAAATGAGACTTTATCGGGCAACAAATTTCCCCTCTGCGTGGACGCGTGAGGCGACCCTCCTCAGTGGCAGTGCATTTGTTGATTCATCCATCTTCAGACACAACGGTAAGTGGTGGATTTTTACGGGCAATGCCACGATTAGTAATTGTTACCTGTATTATTCTGACAATCTGACCAGTGGGTGGATTCAGCATCCCATGAGTCCGATTGTAATCGGCGATTCCAATAAGACGCGACCGGCCGGGAGGGCCTTTGTGTACGACAACAACCGGATTATTCGAACCGCACAGAACGGCGAATTCGTGAGGGTTTTTGAGGTTGATACCCTGACGACGACACAATATGCAGAGCATGAAATACCCGAGAGCCCCATTCTGAATAAAAGCGGGAGTGGTTGGAATGCAACGGGTATGCATCATCTTGATCCGTGGTGGACGGGAAATCACTGGCTTTGTTCGGTTGATGGAAGAAGCGGTGATTTTCACAGCTGGTCTGCGGGGATCTATCTTTCACCGCACCCGTCTTCTCCGAATGGCATTATTAACAGCCCTATTGATGCTGATGTAACGATCGACAAAGGGGACTCGGTGCTGTTTTCCGGCACGGGGAGTGATCTGGGCGGTAATCTGCCGCTGAGTTACCGATGGAAGTTCAGTGCGGATTCCGGAATTCCTGATTCCCTGCAGAAAGATCCTGGTTTAACACAGTTCAATATAGCAGGCACCTTCACGGTCACCCTTACTATTACTGATGCCGTGGGGATCTATGACCCTACCCCCGCGGTACGAACCATTTCCGTCCTGGACACCACACATTGATCCCACGGTCAAACTGGAGTTTAAGTTTTGTGGACAATTAGTAATTGATAGAGGGGAATTATGCGGTAGTATCTGCCTTTGAAGGGAATATCGACACAACCTGACATCTGAAATGTCTTTGTGGCGCTGCTCCTTTACCCCATAAAACTCAGATCAACTTCTAGCTTTTTGAAACTCCTTCCATTGGTATTCCTATGTGCCATGACACACAGGTGTGCTGTCACACAAGTGTGTCATGGCACACTTTTCGCCGCGGTATTTATACATATCATTTGTTGTTTTACTATATTTATTTTGTTTTTAATCCAAACGAACAAAATAACTTATAGCTAAACTGCGCCGTATTCCAATTCGCGTATCGGTATCATGGCATTTGTCTTGCGAGAACTACAAGAATCATACGACAAAATTCATCCTAATACTGGTTGAGTTCGTTGCCTGTTACATGACGAAAAAGGAGGTGGCGAGAGACAAAGAAAAAAGGAGCGTAATGCCAGAGCGCCAATACAAAAATTCCTGGCAAAAAACTGAAACGTATTATACCAAAAGATGAAGAAGTATTTGAAAAGGATCGTTGGCAGAAATACGGCTATTTGCAAGACCTATCGAGCCTTGCAAGATATTTTTTGTTGATAGGAAGGGAAAGGAGTGAAGATGAAAAACGGGAAATGGTTATGGTTCGTATCGTACTTGGCAGTTCCTCTCACATACATTGGGCTTGCTGGTATCTGCCTTTTCACATCGCCTGATGCCTATGGCGAAGCCTGGTTCAGAGGCATCGTGGACAGGGACGGGAACGTTGGAAGGTACAGCTCTCTGGCAACCGATTCATCAGGCAACCTGCACATCGGTTACTATGACTATACCAATTCCGATCTCAGGTATGCAACCAATGCATCCGGCTCATGGGTAGCTACCACCGTGGACAGCACAGGTAGCGTAGGCGTAAATACCTCCCTGGCGCTTGATTCATCAGGCAAGGCGCATATCAGTTATGTGGATACAACGGGATACCTCAAGTACGCGACCAATGTGTCCGGATCATGGGTAACTACCACGCTGGATAGCGGCAACGTCCAGGAAACCGATATAGCAATTGATTCATCCAATAACGTGCATATCAGTTACTGCAACAATGACGCCCTCAGATATGCGACGAATGTATCAGGCTCCTGGGTAATAACCACCGTAGAAAG
>WBZY01000561.1_pt1 | contig 26994 bp, 21 predicted proteins | sample 5204191 | NCBI WGS metagenome assembly WBZY01 (sample SAMN12344363, study PRJNA552823) | activated sludge metagenome | biome: Activated sludge suspended growth; feature: Anammox Sidestream; material: Wastewater; isolation source: activated sludge from anammox sidestream of wastewater treatment...
CGCTGTCGAGCGCCGCATCGAAGCCGTCGAGCATCCGGTTCATGGCCTGCGCGGCAGCCGCCACTTCGACCGCGCCGCCTGGCGGAATGCGCGATGCGCTCTCGCCACCGGCGATGGCGGCGGCGGATTCGCCGAGGCGCCGCACGGGCACGGCGACGGCCTGCGCGAGCCGGCGCGCCAGCAGCAGCGCCAGCAGCAGCGCTCCGGCGACGGCCGCGCCGAACGCCGCAAGCGGCGCCATCGCCGCCGGCTGCGGCGGACCGCCCGCCGCCACGGCGAACCAGTCGGTCCCCGCCACGCGCGCGCTGACAAGCAGCGGCCCGTCGCGGTCCGCCTCGTCCGCGAGCGGCCCGCCGCGCGCGCCCGCGGCGGCCAGGGCGGCGACGAAGACCGCATCCTGTTGCGTGCCCGACTTCACGCCGACGCCGGCGCCGGCGGCCAGGACCAGCCCCTCGTCGTCGACGAGGAAGACGCCGGCCGCGCCCTGTCGCCGGAACGCAGCCAGCCGGTCTAAATCTATCGACACCCCGATATAGCCGGCAACATTGCCGGCGCCATCGCGCACGGGGTAGATCGCCGGCACGACCCAGCGGCCGGAAATGGGGCCGATGCGCGGCAGGCCGACCAGGAGGCCGGGCACATCGCTCGGGCGCGCCGGATTGAGTTGCGGGGCGACCGAAACCCGCTGGCCGGGATTCAGCGTCATGGCCGAGCAACGCACCCAGCCCGCTTCGTCCAGCAGCAGGAGGTTGGCGTAATCCCGGTTCTGCGCCGCGAAGGTGGCAAAAACCGGATCGCAGCCCCGCTTTCCCATCGCCTTCACGTCCGCCCGGTCCGCCAGGCCGGCCAGCAGGGCGCCGGTTTCGGCAAGGAATTGCGCCGTGTCGGCAGCGGCAGCCTGGGCGAGCACCGCCAGGCGCCCGGCCGCAGCCTCCCGCCGCTCGGCGTCCGCCTGCCGCGCCTGGAACGCCAGCAGGCCGGCATAGGGCAGCGCCAGCACGGCGATGAGCAGCCGCAGCTGCCAGCGGATCGGCCATTGCCCGGGCCGCATCATTCGGCCGCGGCCAGCGTGAAGCTGAAGGTGGCGCCCTCGCCCGGCGCGGATTCCGCCCAGATGCGGCCGCCGTGGCGCTCGACGATGCGCTTGACGATGGCCAGCCCGACGCCGGTGCCGGGAAAATCCTTCTCGTGGTGCAGGCGCTGGAACACCCCGAACAGGCGCTGGGCATGCTGCATGTCGAAGCCGGCGCCGTTGTCGCGCACGAAGTACACGCTCTCCCCGCCTTCCCGCCGGCAGCCGACTTCGATGCGGGGCGCTTCCCGCTTGCCGGAGTACTTGAAGGCGTTGCCGATCAGGTTGGCGAACACCTGCTTCACCAGGACGGGATCGCACACCGCCTCGGGCAATGCGCCGACGACCGCCTCGGCATGCGGATACTGCGCCTGCATCTCGCGCACGGCTTCCGCCGCCGTCTCGCCGAGACTGACTTTCGCCAGGCTGAGCGCCTCGCGCCCGATGCGGGCGAACCTGAGCATCTCGTCGATGAGCTCGCTCATGCGCAGGGCGTTGCGCCTGACCCGCCCGAGCAGCTCGCGTCCCTCGGCGCTCAGCGCCGCGCCGTCGCCCTCCTCGAGCAGGTGCGCGAAGCCGTTGATCGCCCGCAGCGGCGCCCGCAGGTCGTGGGAAACCGAGTAGGAGAAGGCATCCAGCTCGCAGTTGGCGCGCTCGAGCTCGGCGGTGCGTTCGGCCACGCGCCGGTCCAGCGTCTGGTTCAGCTCCCGAAGCTCCGCCTCGCGCCGCTTGCGTTCGGTGATGTTTTCCTTGACGGCGATGAAGTTCGCCGCCTTGCCGTTCTCGTCGAGCACCGCCGAGATGGAGGCGTACTCCCAGAACAGCTCGCCGTCCCGCGTCCTGTTGCACAGTTCGCCGCGCCACTCGCCGCCCGCCAGGAGGGTCCGCCACAGGTCCTCGTACACCGCCTTCGGCGTCAGGCCCGACTGCAGGAGGCGCGGGTTCCTGCCGCGCACCTCCTCCAGGGAGTAGCCGGTCACCTCCTCGAAGCGCGGATTGACATACTCGATGTTGGCGTCGGCGTCGGCGACCATGATGGACGCCGGGCTGTGCGCGACGGCGCGCGCCAGCTTGCGCAGCTCCTGCTCGGCGCGCCGGCGCTCGGTGATGTCGTGCAGGGTCAGCAGCAGCAGGCGCCGCCCGTCCAGTTCGATCTCGCCGGCGTAGGCTTCCAGCACGAGCGGGCTGCCGTCGCGGGCGCGGCAGGCGAGCTCCTTCACGTCCGGCCGCTCCGTCCGCAGGAATTCGATGCACGATTGCCGGTCCTCCCGCGGCTGCAGGTCCAGTTCCGCGAGCGTCAGTTGCTTGAGCAGCGTGATGGAATGCCCGAAGAAGACGCAGGCTTCGGCGCTGGCGTCGACGATGCGGCCGGCGGCAGGATCGACCAGCAGGTTGACCAGGTGGTTCTTGTCGAAGAGGTCGCGATACCTGCGCTCGCTCTCCTGCAGGGCCAGCCGCCGGGTCATCTCCGGCGTGACGTCGGCGGCCACGCCGTGGTAGCCGGCGAAGGCGCCGGAGGCATCGAAGACCGGGATGCCGCTGACGCGCAGGTAGTGGTTTTCGCTCCCCGGCACCGCCTGCGCGAACAGGGTGTCGTAGAAGGGCTCGCGCCGCGCGACGACGGCCTGGTGCGCCTCCCAGTTGCCGTCGAGGGGCGCATAGCCGGGCAGCTCCCAGCGCCGCTTGCCGATGAAATCCCTGGAGGTGGGCGCCCGCTCGAACGCGGCGCCCTCGGCCAGGGTGAAGCGGCATTCCGCATCCTGCTCCCAGTACCAGTCGGCCGAGAGCTGGAACAGGTCGCGCAGGCGTCGCTCCGCCGCGGCAAGCTCGCGCCGCTCGGCCGCCACGGTGCCGAGCAGGCGGTTGAACTGCTTCGCCACGTAGGCCATTTCCGCCGGCCCGTCCTCCGGCAGGCGCACGCCCAGCTCGCCTGCCGCCGCGCGGCGCGCCGCGCGCGCGGCGCCCAGCGCCGGCAGCAGCATGCGGCGCCCGTACAGGGTCGCCAGGGTGGCGCCGAGCCCCAGCATCGCCAGCATCGCCAGCAGGCCGTAGAGGCCGTTCAGATAGGCGGAGGCATAGACCGGCGCGGCCGGCAGGACGGCATACGCGATCCAGTCCGTGCCGCCGACGCGGGCAAAGCCGTACAGGTAATCGCCGCCGTCGTGGCCCCTCGCGCTCAGGGTGCCCTCGTCGCGCGCGCCCAGGGCGGTCCGTGCCATGGGGACGATGCCGCGGACCTGGCCGGCCGCGCTTGCCGTGTGCGCCAGGATGCGGCCGTCGCCGTCCATGAGGCCGACCACCGTGCCCGCCGGCAGGCGCGCACCGGCGACGATCATCTGCAACTGGGCGGTCTGCAGGCGCACGCCGGCGTAACCGACCGGCCGCCCGCCGCTCGCCGGAATCGGCCGCACGATCGGCACCACCCAGCCGCCCATGGTGTCGAGTTGGGTCTGGCCGATCCTGGCGCCGGACGCGTCCTGTCCGGCAGGCAGCGGAAACTGGGCGCCGCCGGGCAGGCGCTGGTCGCCCGGCAGGTCGCCGGAACAGACGACGCGGCCCTTCAGGTCGGTGGCCACGTAGCCGCCATAGGCCGGCGCCATCGCCGCAAAGGCGGAAAAGGCCTGGTCGCAGTCCTGCCCGCCCGGCCTGGCAACGGCCGGGTGGCGCACGGCGTTGTCGAGCAGGCTTTCGGTGCTGCGGAGGAAACGTTCGATGTCGGTGGCCGTGAAGCGGGCAAAGCGCCCGGCGACGGCGAGCGCCTCGTCGAGGTCGTGCTGCAGACGTTGGTAGGCGCTCCACGCCACCAGCCCGAGCAGGGGCAGCATGGCCATGGCGACGAGCCGGCGCAGTTCGGCAAGCAGCGATCTTCGGCCGGAGCCCGCGGCCGTTCTGTCTTTGTCGTTCATCGCGCCTCGGGTTCGGGGAGGTGGATGGAAATTTTCGCGATGTATTGTATACCTGCTTCAGAAGAGACGAGCATCTTTGGGGCGGGCTGCAGGGCCGATATTTGGTACGATCCGCACCATACGACTGGTTCACTCCGCATCCCCGACCCCGATGCCGCATCCATTCGACCCGCCCCCGGCCCGCACCCCCATCGCCGTGCTGGCCATCGGCCTCGCCACCGTCCAGCGCATCGTGTTGCGACACGGCGGCCGCATCTGGGCCGAAGCGACGCCCGGTCGCGGCGCCACCTGCAGCTTCACGCTGCCGGGCGTCGAGGACGACGGCGCCGATCAGGCCCGGTAGCGCGACACCGATTCCCGCAGGCGTCCCGCCAGTCCGTCGAGCCGGCACGCGGTTTCCGCCGCGCCGGCCGCCGCCGCGCTGTTTGTCTCCGTCATCTGGGCGATGCGCTCGATGTTCGACGCCACCTGCTGCACGGCCGCGTCCTGTTCCCGGATCGCTTCGGCGATCGCCTGCACGTTCTGCGCCACCTCGCCGGAATCGGCGCCGACGCAGCGCAGGGCGGCCTCGGTGTCCCCGACCAGCTTCAGGCTGCCGGCGGCCTGCTGGTCAGCTTTGCGCATGCCCGTCACCGTGCCGCCGATCTGCTCCTGGATGTCGCGGATGAGGCCGGCAATCTCCTCGGTAGCGCCGGCGGTGCGCTCGGCCAGCTTCCTCACCTCGTCGGCCACCACGGCGAAACCACGCCCGGTCTCGCCGGCACGCGCCGCCTCGATCGCGGCGTTGAGCGCCAGCAGATTGGTCTGATCGGCGATCTCCTTGATCACCTGGACGATGCCGCCGATTTTCTGCGAGCTCCTGTCGAGCGCTTCGACGCTGTTGCCCGAGGCGCGGATCAGCCCGGCGATGGCATTCACGTTCGTCACCGTCTCGGCCATGGCGGTGAGCGCCCGATCCACGCCGGCACGCGCTGCGCCGACCACCCCGTTGGCGCTGCGCGCATGGGTCGCCGTCTCGCTCACGCTGACGGAAGCCTCTTCGACCGCCGCCGCCACCGAGGCCGAGGCCTCGGCCTGCGCCGCCGAACCCTTCGTCACCTGCTCGCTGGCCTCGGACAAGGCGCGCGAGGCATCGGCGATGGTATCGCTGGAGCGCTTGGCATCGGCGATGATGTCGCGGAATTTCTGCATCAACCGGTTGAGGGCCTGGCCGGCCTGAACGGTTTCCTGCGTGCCCGCCAGCGGCGCGTCGCGCGTGAAATCGTCGTTTACGGCTGCGTATTCCGCCGCCGCCACGACGGCATTGAGCGGGCGGCGCAGACTGCGCACGATCATCGCGAATATCGCCGCCCCGGCGACGATGCAGATGAGCAGCACGCCGGCCACATTCAGGAAACTGCCCGCGATCTGCCGCTCGATGTCGCCAATGGGAATCGTCACCGCCATTACTCCGCGCACATCGCCCACCTTCCAGTCGCGCTTCGGCGAATCGGGATGGCTGTTGTGGCAGTTCGTGCAGGTCTCGTTCACCATGACATCAGCCCGGGCCAGCCGCATCACGGGGCCGCCGGCGCGCTGCTCGATGCGGTGGAACTCCCCCTGCGGATTTTTTTCCAGCCAGTCCAGCGCCGCCACCTCGAAGGCATCGAGCCGAACCTCCTCTCCCTTGCGAAAGGCAAAGGGCTGATGCGAAAACAGGCGCAAGCCGTTGCCGGACATGTCCGATTCGGCCAGCGCCCGGATCAGTGTGGCGGGCACGGGGATGCGATCGGCACGCCCGGAAAAATCGTGGCTGACGGCCATGCCGTTCGACTGGAATTTCGGCACGATTTCCTTTGCGTAGAATTGTCGGGCATTGGCCGCGGCGGCAAGCGCGCTTCGGGCGGCGGAAAGGCCGGCTTCCTCGAGCGCAGACTCTTTCAGGACGAAGCCGTTCCAGACCAGCGCCGTCACGAGCAATAGCGTCACCGCCGCCGCACCGAGCAGCAGGCGACCGCCCAAGGTGTCTTTCAATCTCATGGCCTGCCTCCTTGCCAATACCGGCTCGCCGGTTGTCGTAAAAGGACAGGCTACCGCTCGCCCGCGAGTGGGCAGCCCCGCCTATAGACGGGATGGCGGCAGGACAGGCGGGAATGGAGCTTGTCCTCGCAACACGGTAAGCGAATTAACGGCAGTCGCAAGCCCGGCTTGAGGGTTCTTGCCGTGACGTTATGATCAATCGTGCCATGCAGTCCGCTGCGGGCAGGGTTGGCGATTGCCGCCTGCGGCAAGGGCCGGCGAGCGGATTCCACGATTCGCAGGGCCGATATTTGGTACGATCCGCACCATACGACTGGTTCACTTCGCATCCCCGACCCCGATGCCGCATCCATTCGACCCGCCCCCGGCCCGCACCCCCATCGCCGTGCTGGCCATCGGCCTGCTTCTGTCCGGCCTGCTGGCCTGGCTGGCTTTCGCCGAATCCGCCCGGGCCGCGTTCTTCGTCCTGGCCCTCGGCGCCGGCCTGACCGTCGCGCTGTCCGCGCTGGCGCGACGGCCCGCCGCGGCCGCCGCGAATGCCGCGGCGACGGAGACGGCACGCTTGCGCGAGATGGCCGAGCTTTCCTCCGACTGGTTCTGGGAACAGGACGCGCAGTTCCGCTACACCGCCATGTCCGGCGGCGTGGTCAACAAGGGCAATTTCCGCATCGAAGAGGCGCTGGGCAAGACCCGCTGGGAACTGCCGATTCTCGGCGTCAGCGAGGCGGAATGGGCGCGGCACCGTGCGCGGCTGGAACGCCACGAGCCGTTTCGGGACTTCACCTACCAGATCCGCCTCGGAGATGGCGAAGTGAGATGGTATGCGGTCAACGGCAACCCGGTGTTCGACGCCGCGGGCCGTTTCTGCGGCTACCGCGGCACGGGCCACGACATCAGCGTCATCAAGCGGGCCGAACTGGCCCTGCAGGCAAGCGAGGAAAGGATGGCGCTCGCCCTCGACGCGGCCGGCGCCGGCGTCTGGGACTACGATCCGCTCGCCGGCGAGACGTATTTCTCGCCCCGCTTCGCCAGCCTGCTCGGTTATGCCGGCACGGATGAATTGCACGCGGAATTCCTGGTGCAGGAAGCGCTGCATGCGGATGACCGCGCGCGCGTTCTTGCCGCCCAGGAGGCGGCGCTGCGCGAGGGACACCGCTTCGACCAGACCTATCGCCTGCGCCACAAGAGCGGCGATTACCGCTGGTTCCGCGGCCTCGGCCTGAGCCGCGCCGGCGCGGACGGACGGGTTACCCACTTCATCGGCGCCCTGACCGATGTCACCGCGCAGATCGAGGCGGAACAGGCCCTGCGGGAGAGCGAGGCGCAGCTCAACCGGGCGCAGAAGGTGGCTCGTCTCGGCAGCTGGCATCGCGATCTCGCGACGAAGCGCCTGACCTGGTCCTTGGGCAACTATCGTCTATGCGGCATCGCGCCGGGCACCCCCCTGACCCGCGAACTGCTGACTTCCCTACTGCATCCGGACGACAGGGAAAGGGTGCTCGACACCTGGAACGGGGTGATGCAGGGCAAGGCCTACGACTTCGAGCACCGCATCCTCGTCGACGGCGAAACGCGCTGGCTGCACGACAAGTCGGAAATCGCCTTCGACGACGAAGGGCGCCCCGTCTTCGCCACCGGCGTGGCGCAAGACATCACCGAGCGCAAGCGGGCCGAAGCGCAATTGCGCCTGCTCGCCTCGGTTTTCGAGAGCAGCCCGGAAGGCATCACCATCACGGACGCCGACCAGCGCATCCTGGCCGTCAACCGCGCCTTCACCCACATTACCGGCTATTCCGAAGAAGAGGCGATCGGCCAGACGCCACGCCTGCTGCAATCGGGCCGCCACGATGCTGAATTCTACCGGGCCTTGTGGGGGGCGATCCGACAGCACGGCTTCTGGCGCGGGGAGATCTGGAACCGGCGCAAGAACGGCGAGATATTTCCGGAACTGATCGGCATCTCCGCCGTGCGCGACGGCAACGGCGATATCTCCAACTACATCGGCATCTTCACGGAAATCACCGAGATCAAGCGCAACGAGGAGGCCATGCGCCGGTTCAATGCCGAGCTGGAGCGGCGCGTGACGGAGCGCACGCAGGCGCTGCAGGCCTCCAACCGGGAGCTCGAAGCCTTCAGCTATTCGGTCTCGCACGACCTGCGCGCGCCCCTGCGCGCCATCGACGGCTATTCCCGCATCATCGCCGAGGACTACGCCGACAGGCTGGACGACACCGCGCTGGCCCATTTCGATCGCATTCGGGCCGCCTCCCAGCGCCTGGGGCAGATCATCGACGCCATGCTCGACCTGGCGCGCCTGTCGCGGACGGAGCTGCGGCGCGAGGACATAGACCTCTCGGCGCTGGCGGCCCTCATCTGCGGGGAGCTGGTGCAGGACTCTTCCCGCCAGGCGGAATTTGCCATCGCGCCGGACATCCATGCCCGTGCCGACCGGAGCCTGGTGACGGTGGTCATGCAAAACCTCATCCACAACGCCTTCAAGTTCACCGCGCGCAGCGAACCGGCGCGCATCGAGTTCGGCACGGTCGCCGAGGCCGGCGAAACCGTCTATTTCGTGCGCGACAACGGCGCCGGCTTCGATCCGGCCCATGCCGGCAAGCTGTTCGGCGCCTTCCAGCGCCTGCACCGGCCGGACGAGTACGCCGGGACGGGCATCGGCCTCGCCACCGTCCAGCGCATCGTGCTGCGCCACGGCGGCCGCGTCTGGGCCGAGGGCGCCGTCGGCGCGGGCGCCACCTTCTATTTCACCCTGGGCTGATCGCGCGCCGCCGCGGCCGCGGCAAAAGTCAGTCGCCGCGGCACGGCGCTCAGATGCGGTACTGCCGCACCGCCTTGCGCATGCGCTCGGTCACCGCGTCGAGGCGCTCCACCGTGGCCTTGGTCCGCCCGACCACGGCGACGTTCTGCTCGGTCATGACGGCCACCTGCTCGACGTTCTGCGCCAGCTGCGTCATCGCCGCCTGCTGTTCGCTGGAGGCGTGCGAGATGTCGGTCACCATTTGCGAGGTGCGCGCCATCTCGCCGTTGATCTCCTTGAGCGACTCGGCGACGCGGTCGACCAGGTCGACGCCCTGCGCCACCTGCCCGGCGCCGGCGCGCATGCCGCTCACCGCCTCGGCGGTCTCGCCGCGGATGCTCTCGATCATGGCGCTGATCTCCTGGGTGGCGCCGGCGGTGCGCTCGGCCAGCTTCCTCACCTCGTCGGCCACCACGGCGAAGCCGCGGCCCTGCTCGCCGGCGCGCGCCGCCTCGATGGCGGCGTTGAGCGCCAGCAGGTTGGTCTGGTCGGCGATCTCCTTGATGACGCCGGTGATGCGGCTGATTTCCTCGGAGCGCTTGTCGAGCGTCTCGACCCGCCCGGCAGAGCGGCCGACCGTCTCGGCCAGCGAGCGAATGGCGTCGCGGGCGGAGACGGTCACCTCGGCCCCGTTGCGCGAGGAGGCCGAAGCTTCCTCGGCGGTTTCGCGGGTGTGCTGGGCGTTGGCGGCGACTTCGCCGATCGACACCGTCACCTCCTCGATCGCCGCGGCGGCCGAGGAGGTGGCCTCGTTTTGCGCATGCGCCGATTTTTCGACGTTGCCCATGCCCGCATCGACGTCCTGCGTGGCGCGGCCGACCTGGCCGGCGATGTCGCTGACGCCCTGCAGCATGGCCTGCACGCTGGAGACGAACTTGTCGGCCTTGCGCGCGACCGCGCCGACGACGTCCGCGCGCGCCGGCGAGAAGCGTTCGCTCAGGTCGCCGTTGCGCAGGATCCGCTCCAGCCAGGCGGAGGTCGCCTCGAGGTCGCGCATCAGGCGCGGGCCGCAGACGGCGAGGAAGAACAGGGCATACAGGCCGCAGGCGGCGGCGATGGCCGCGCCGGCGGCGGCCGGCACGGCGAGGCCGCCGGCCTGGCCGAGCAGCAGCAGCGCCGGCAGCAGCCCGGCCAGGCCGGCCAGCAGCATTTGGGCGCGCAGCGAGCCCAGCGCGGAAACCAGGGCGGAGCGGTTGCGCACGACGCGCCCATGCTCGATGCGGATCGACTTGTCGCCGGCGCGGACGCGCCTGTAGGCGGCCTCGGCGGCGGCGATGTCCTCCCGGCTCGGGCGGCTGCGCACCGACTGGTAGCCGACGACCTGGCCGTCCTCGCGCACCGGCGAGACGTTGGCGACCACCCAGTAGAAGCCGCCGTCCTTGCGCCGGTTCTTGACGATGCCGCGCCAGGGGCGGCCCAGCTTGATGTCGCGCCACAGGTCGTCGAAGGCCTCCGGCGGCATGTCGGGATGGCGCACCAGGTTGTGCGCCTTGCCGACCATCTCCTCGGGCGTGAAGCCGCTGATCCTGGCGAAGGCCTCGTTGGCCTCGACGATGACGCCCTTCAGGTCGGTGCGCGAATAGATGAATTCGCCTTCGGGGAGAATGGATTCAACGTCATTGACTGGGAGGTTGATCTTCATTGCATGTTCTCCTTGACGAAGAGACAGCCGTTTTCCGGGGCTGCCCTCGGCTTCAGTTGGGTCCCGGGTGTAGCCGTTGCGCCGCCAGGTGCAGGACATTCACCTGGCGGTCGAGCTGCCGCATGTAGCCGGTCAGGGCCTCGAGGCGCTCGCCGAGCATGCGCGAGAGCTCGCGCGCGGCCTGCGCCGGGCTGCCGGCGAGGGCGCGCACCTGGTCGATCTGCGACTGCAGCTCGCGCAGGCCCTGTTCGGTTTCCGGGCGCTCGGCGATGAAGGCGGCCAGCATGCGCTCGCGCTGCCGAAAGTATTCGGCCGGATCGCGCGCCGCGAGGTCGCGCCAGGCGTCGAAGTCAAAGCCGGGCAAGGATGGTTCCCTGTTCTGTATCGATTGGCGGATTGGATCGCTAATGTTTCAATTTGCCCACCAGCGCCTGCAGCGTGTTGGCCATGGCGCTCAGGCTCCGGGCGGTTTCCAGGTTTCTTTCGACGGATTCCCCGTTGCTCTCCGCCATCTGCGCGATGTGCTCGATATTCCGCGCGATCTGCGTGCTGGCATGGCTCTGCTCCCGCGTCGCCGAAGACAAGTCCACCAGGCTTTCCAGGGCGCGGCCGGCATCTTCGCTCAGTTCCTGCAACGGCCCCTGCAGCTCGCGGATCATGCGCACGCCTGTTGCTACCTGTTCGCTTGCCTCGCCCATGCGCGAGGCGGCATCGCCCGTCTGGGCCTGGATCGTCTCGATCATCGCCCTGATCTGGCCGGTGGCCGCGCCGGTCTTCTCGGCCAGCTTGCGCACTTCGTCCGCCACTACTGCGAAGCCGCGCCCCTGCTCGCCGGCCCGGGCCGCCTCGATGGCGGCGTTCAGCGCCAGCAGGTTGGTCTGCTCGGCGATGTCTCGGATGACGTTGGCGATGTCGCTGATTTCCCGCGCGCTCGCTTCCAGCTGACGCATGGCCTCCGAGGTGATGCCGACGCTGGCAGCAATCTTGTTGATCTCGCCCTCTGCGCTTCCCGCCTGGCGCTTGCCCAGTTCCGCCGTAGCCGCGGTGCGTTCCGCAAGCGTCCGGGTGTTTCCGGCATTTTCGGAAACATGGGCGATGCTGACGGTCATTTGCTCCACCGCCGCTGCCGTGCCCGAGATGGATTCGCTCTGTTCGTTCGCCGAACGGCTGATCGCGGTGGACGCCTCGGTCATGTCGCTGGCGGAACGCTGCAAGTCCCGCGCGCTGGCGCCGATCGCAACGATGGCCTCGCGCAGGCTGGCCTGCATGCGTCGCAACGCGTCGAGGAGCCTGCCGGTCTCTCGATCGCCCCCCGCCGGGATCGGCGAGTCGAGATCGCCCTCGGCCACGCGCGCCGCCACGTCCGTGGCGACGGCGATGCCGGCCGCGATGCGCCGGGCCATGAGCAGGCTCAGGCCGGCCGCCAGGCCGATCGAAGCGAGCAGCACGAACACCGCGATGGCGAGAGTGACGCGATAGCCATCGGCCGCCTGGTCATAGGCTTCCTTGCCGAGCCGCTCCTCGATGCGCACCATTTCGTCCACCCGCTTGCTGAGCTGGCCAAAATCTTCGTCGGCGGTCTGCATCGCGGACAAGCCCATGTTCATGTCCGACAGGGCCAGGTCGATCGACTGCAACAGGCTTTTCTTGTACTTGGCGAGCAGCGCCTCGATTTGCTTGCCGAGCTGCCTTTCCTCCTCGACAAGCGAGGGGCCGCCGCTCCACTTGGCGAACGCCGCGATGGTGCGGTCGAGATCCGCCGCGAGGATTTGCCCGTCCTTTTCCAGGCGGGATTCGTCGAAGGTTCCGGCCCAGGTCATCAGGCGGTAGGCGCGCGCATGCACGTCGAGGACGGCGCTGCGGGTTTCGCCGGCGGCTTGCAAATGCCGGACGCGCACATGGTAGAGATCGTCCACCGTGCCGTTCTGCGAGCGGAGGGAATGGTAGCCCACCGCGCCCAGTAAGAGCATCAACAGAACGGCGGCGGCAGGAGCGAGGAGGATGCGCTGGAACAGGCTCACGAGGTTGCCTCCATGCGGATGCCCGGCAGGGCGATCTAGCGCTTGTACACCCCGGCGCACACCGCCGTTTCATCGAGTCTCTCGCAGTACATCTGCTTCGGCAGCACCTTCTTGGTCACCGGATCGGTGAACTTGTAGTCCTGCCAGAATTTGCCCTTGCTTCTGGCGAGCTCGACGCGTTCCTTGACGAACAGCTTGCCGTCCGGGTCTTTCATGTCGATCAGTTCCTTGCCGACCTGCTTGGCGTTCTGGCCGTGCGCGAGCACCTTGCCGTCCAGGCCATAGACCACCGGATACAGGTCGCGATCGACCCATTTGGGATCCTTCGCCGTGATCTCTTCGTAGGTTTTCTGCTTGTTGGCCTTGATCGCGGCCACCGCCTTGGCGACCATGGCCTCGGCTTCCTTCGGCGTGGCAAAGTCGGCGGCGACAGCGGCCTGCGCCAGCGCCACGCTGAAGGCCATCATTCCAATGCGCAATTTCATGATTTGCTCCTGTGGTGTTGAATGAATGGGTGTCGCAGCCTGCTTCCCGGCCGCTTGTCCCGGACCGGCCGGGCCTTCATGGCTTGTCCGGCTCGGAAAACCTTTTCCCCTGGTTGATCTGCAACAGCAGCTTATCGATGATTCCGGCCACGCGTTCGGTCTCGTCGATGGCCCGTCCGGATTCGCCGACGATGTCGGCGGCTTCGCCGCGAGCCGCAGTCGCCTCGAAGGCAGCATTCATGGCAATCAGCTTGGATTGCGCGGCGAGCCCCCGCACTTGTTCGAGCATCAGCCGAAGCGCGGCTTCCGCCGCGCCGGGTACGGCCGGCGCCTCATGGCTCCCTTGCCGGGTCAGTGCGTTCTCCATGTGCATGCTCCTCAGGCGGCCTTGGCGAGAAGTTCGGCGGGCAGCAGCGCCTGGCGCGCCACGCCGCGGTTGTCGCCGAGCTCGCCGAGCAGCTCCTTGACGTCGAGGATCAGCACGATCTGGCCGTTGGCCAGCGTGGTGACGCCGGCGACGCCCTTCGGGCGGAAGCCTTCCAGCGACTTGATGACGGCGTCGTCGCGGCCGGCGAAGTTGTCGATGGCGAGGACGAAGTTGGTCTCCGCCGCCTGCATCAGCACGCCGTAGGCGGGCACGCCCTCCTGCGGCCAGCCGATCAGGTAGTTGAGCGGATAGACCGGCAGCACCTCGCCGCGCACCACCATGGTGGCGCGGCCGCCGACCTCCTGCAGCTCGCCCGGCACGATGGGCAGGATCTCGCGCACCATCGACAGCGGCACGGCGAAGGGCTGCTCGCCGAGTTTCACGATCAGCACCGGCAGGATCGCCAGCGTCAGCGGCAGCGAGATGACGAAGGTGGTGCCCTTGCCGAGCTCGGACTTGATCTCGATGCTGCCGTTGAGCTTCTGGATGTTGGTGCGCACCACGTCCAGGCCGACGCCGCGGCCGGAGACGTCGGAGACCTTGGCGGCGGTGGAGAAGCCGGGCAGGAACACCAGGTTGAAGCTCTGGCGCTCGTCCATGGTGTTGGCCTCCTCGTTGCCGATGAGGCCCTTTTCCAGCGCCTTGGCGCGCAGTTTCTCGGCGTTCATGCCGCGGCCGTCGTCGGCCACCACGATGACGATGTGGTCGCCCTCCTGGCGCGCCTCCAGGCGCACCTCGGACTTCTCCGGCTTGCCGGCGGCGGCGCGCTCCAGCGGCGACTCGATGCCGTGGTCGACGGCGTTGCGGATGAGGTGGATGATCGGGTCGGAGAGGTCCTCGATCATGGTCTTGTCGATCTCGGTCTCCTCGCCGGCGAGCAGCAGCTCGACGTCCTTGCCGAGGTTGCGCGCCAGGTCGCGGGCGATGCGCGGGTATTTCTGGAACAGCCGGCCGATCGGCTGCATGCGCGTCTTCATCACCGCGTTCTGCAGGTCGGAGACCAGCAGGTCGAGCTGGCCGACGGCGGCGTCGAGCGCCTGCAGCGTCTCCGCTCCGGTCATGCCGGCGAGGATGTCGCTGCGCAGGCTGTTCAGGCGGTTCTTGGTGAGGCCGATCTCGCCGGAGAGGTTGAGCACCTGGTCGAGGCGCGAGGTGTCGACGCGGATCGCGTTGTCGCGCGTCTTCTCGCTCTCGCGCCGCCCGGTCGGGCCGCTGTAGCCGGGCTTGTCGGAGGCGCGCCGGCCGATCGCCGCCTTGATGATCTCCTCGTCGGGCTTGGGCGGCTGCGGGATGCCCTGGCCGGCTTCGGCCGGCACCTCCGGCGCGCGCCCGGTGACCGCTTCGTAGTAGGCATTCCAGTCGAGGGCGCCGCCGGCGGTGGTTTTCACCGCCGGGGCCGCGGCCGGCGCCGCCGCGGCGGCCAGCTCGCCGGCGATGGCCTGCTTCAGGCTGGCGATCAGCCCGGCCTCGGCCGCCTGCGGCTGCACGCCCTGCTCGAGCGCATGGAACATCTCGCGCACCGTGCCGGTGGCGGCCATGATGACGTCCATCGCTTCGGCCGTGACGCCGAGCTCGCCGTTGCGCAGCTTGTCGAAGAGGTTCTCGGTGAGGTGGCACAGCGTCACCAGCTCGGTGGCGTTGAGGAAGCCGGCGCCGCCCTTGATGGTGTGGAAGCCGCGGAAGATGTCGTTGAGCAGGCCCCGGTCCTGCGGGCGCTTTTCCAGCTCGACCAGCTTGTTGTCCACGCCGGACAGCAGGTCGGTGGCCTCGACCAGGAAATCCTGCAGCAGGTCTTCCATTCCCGAAAAGTCGCTCATAAGCCTACCCTCCCCCCAGCCCCCTCCCCGTGGAAGGGGGTGACGTAAGTTCGCGAGCTGCGCTCGCTCCATGTTGCTGACTGCGCCGCCCTTGGGGCGGCCCTGCGGGCGGCGCGCATAACTCTCCCCTAGAAGCCGAGGCTCTCCAGCAGGTCGTCCACCTGTTCCTGGTTGGCGACGACGTCGGCGCGGCCCTCGGCGTTCATCGCCGGGCCGTTCATCAGGCCCGTCGGCGCCTCCGCCTTCATGCTTTCCGGCATCGCCTCGATCAGCACCCGCAGCAGGTCGGTTTCCATTTTCTGCGCCAGGTCGACGATCTTCTTGATGACCTGGCCGGTGAGGTCCTGGAAATCCTGCGCCATCATGATTTCCATGAGCTGGTCGTTGGTGGCGGCGGCCTGCTGCGGCACCCCGGCGAGGTAGTTGCGCGTGTCGCCGGCGAGCGCCCTGAACTCGTCGACCGACAGGTCGCCGCCGTAGAGGCGGTCCCAGCGCCCGGAGAGCGCCGCCGCCTGCGCCTGCAGCGCGTCCTGGATCGGCCGCGCGACGTCGGTGGCGTTGAGCACGCGGCTGGCCGCCTGCTCGGTCATCTGGGCGACGTAGGCGAGGCGCTGGCGCGCATCGGGAAACGCCTTCGCCGCCTCCTCGAGGGCGCGGTCGTAGCCGAGTTCGCGCAGGGTGTCGTGCAGCTGGCGCGTCATGTGGCCGAGGCGCTGGAAGACGTTGTCGCAGCTGTGCGGCGCCTCGGCGGCGGGCGCCGCCCGGGCGGCCTGCGCCTGTCCGGCGACGCTGTCGAAGAGGGCTTCCAGTTCCGCCGAATCGCCGGCGGCGGCGGTGCCGCCGACCACCTCGACGCGCGGTTCCCTCGCCGCGGCGGGCGCCGGCCGTCCGGAAGGTTTCCCGGCCATGCTGTCGAACAGGGCCTGGAGTTCGTCGGAATCGCCGGAATCGTCGAACTTGAATCGCTTGGACATTTTCTTCTCCCGTTGTCGTCCCGTGCGAAGCGCCCTCAGGCGGCTTCCTTCTCCAGTTTCTCGAAGATCTTGCTGAGCTTCTCGTTGAGCGTCGCCGCCGTGAAGGGCTTGACGATGTAGCCGCTGGCGCCGGCCTGGGCGGCGGCGATGATGTTCTCCTTCTTCGCCTCCGCGGTGATCATCAGCACCGGCAGGTGCTTCAGCTGCGGGTTGGCGCGGATCTGCTGCAGCAGCGTCAGGCCGTCCATGTTCGGCATGTTCCAGTCGGTGACGACGAAGTCGAAGGCCTCGCCGGTGAGCTTGCCAAGGGCGATGGCGCCGTCCTCGGCCTCGTCGACGTTGAGGAAGCCGAGCTCCTTGAGCAGGTTGCGCACGATGCGGCGCATCGTCGAGAAATCGTCGACCACCAGGAATTTCATTTTCATGTCGGGCATGGCTTCCTCCTCTTACGACTTGCGGGCTTGCGGCCGGCTCAATAGCGGACGCAGCGTGTCCGCCAGAATCTCTGCATCGAATTTGGCGACGTAGGCATCCACGCCGACGCTCTTGCCCATGGCGCGGTTGGCTTCCGAGGACAGCGAGGAATGCATGACCACCGGGATGCCGTCGAAGCGCGGGTCGCTCTTGATGTGGCGGGTCAGCACGTAGCCGTCCATCTCCGGCATCTCGGCATCCACCAGGATGATGTCCAGCTCGCCGGCGACGCTGCCGCCGGTCTGCTGGGCATGGGCGGCCATGCCGGACAGGCGCGTCCAGGCTTCCAGGCCGTTGAGGGCATGCTTGTGCCTGATGCCCATCTGGTCCAGCACCTCGGCGATCTTGCGGCGCGCCACGGCCGAGTCGTCCACGAAGAAGACGTGGTGCTCGACATCGTCCATCACCGGGGCGACGTCGCGCACCGGCGGCTCGCCGAAGGTCGAGGCCATGATCTGCTCGACGTCGAGGATGGAGACCAGTCGGCCAGGCTGGCCCGCGCCGGAGTCGGGCGGCAGCTCGGTGATGGCGGTGATGAAGCTTTGCGTCGAGGACACCAGGCCCTCCGGCGCGCGCACCTTGTCCCATTCGACGCGGATGATGCGATCGACGTCGTTCACCAGGAAGCCGAGCGTGCGCTTGTTGTATTCGGTCACCATCATGGTGCCGCCCAGTTCCTGCGGCGCGCCGGCGAGGTTCAGCACGCGGCCCAGCGAGACCACGGGAATGACGTTGCCGCGCAGCGAGATCAGGCCCTCGACGCCGGCCGGCATGTTCGGCGAGCGGGTGATCATCGGCGTGCGCGTGACTTCCCGCACCTTGAAGACGTTGATGCCGAAGATCTCGCCGGTGCCGAGCGAGAACAGCAGGATTTCCATGCGGTTCGAGCCGGCCAGCCGGGTGCGGGCATCGACGCTTTCGAGCAGGGAGTTGTCTGTGCGGTCCATGGCGATTCTCACGGGGTTCAGGCGGCGGCGCGGGCGGGCGCCTGATGCAGCAGGCGGGCGATGCAGGCGGCCAGCTGCTGCGGCTCGAATTTCGAGACATAGTCGTCCACGCCGACCGACTTGCCCAGCTGCTGGTTGGACATGCCGGAGAGCGAGGAATGCATGAGCACCGGAATGCCGGCGAAGCGCGCATCGCCCTTGATCTGCTTGGTCAGCATGTAGCCGTCCATCTCCGGCATCTCGATGTCGGTGAGCACCAGGCTCACCACCTCGCGCACCGGCCGGCCGACGGATTCGGCATAGCCGGCGAACTTGCGCAGTTCCTCCCAGGCCTGCTTGCCGTTGATGGTGGCGTGGTATTTCACCCCCATGCGATCGAGCGTCGCCTGCACCTGCTTGCGCGCCACCGAGGAATCGTCGGCGAACAGCACCAGCGCGTCGCCGCGGCCAAGCGGCTGGATGTCGCGATACAGCAGGTCGTCGTCGAAGTGGGTGGTGTCCGAGAGGACTTTTTCGACATCGAGCAGCATCACCAGGCGGCCGTCCGCCAGCTCGGTGATGGCGGTGACGAGGCCGCCCATGCGCGCCGTCATCATGTCCGGCGGCACCTTCATCTGCGCCCAGTCCAGGCGCAGGATGGTGTCCACCGCCTCGACCAGGAAGCCCTGGGTGCGGCCGTTGTATTCGGTGACGATCATGATCTCGCGCGGCTGCTCGGCGGCGACATGGGCGTACTTGCCCAGATCCACCACCGGCACCAGGGCGCCGCGCAGGCTGACCATGCCCTCGACGGCGTCCGGCATCTCCGGGGCGGCCGTGATGGGCGGCGTGCGCATCACTTCCCGCACCTTGAAGACGTTGATTCCAAAGGTTTCCCGCCGGCCGGTTCGGCTGTCGACGCCGAGCGAGAAGAGCAGCAGCTCGAGCTTGTTGGTGCCCGCCAGCTTGGCGCGGGCATCGATGCTCTTCATCAGTTCAGACATTTTTTCTCCTTGGTTGCCCGACCGTCCCCTGCCGGTCCGGGAGCCGGATTCGGGCCGCTGGTTGACTTATCGGCCCCGGACGGCAGGACTTGAGGCCCCCAATAGGGGCTTAGACCCGGAAAATCGCCACCGCCTCGCGGGTGCCGGCGGCCAGCCGCTCGAGATGGTGGGCGGTGTCGGACGCCTCCTTGGCCGCCGCGCTGTTCTCCTCCGACATCTGGGCGATCTTTTCCACGTTGGCGGCAATGTCGTTGCTCGCCACGCTCTGCTCCTTGAGCGCGTTGGAGATGTCGTTGACCGCCTGCACCACCCGCTCGGCGCCGTCGCTGATGCCGAGCATGGCATCGCTCGCCTTGCCGGCCATGCCCATGCCTTCCTCGACGCGGGAGACGGCCTGCTGCATGGTGCCCACCGCCGCCCGCGCGCTGGTTTGCACCGCCTCGATCATGGCGCCGATCTCGCCGGTGGCGGCCGTGGTGCGCTCGGCCAGCTTCCTCACCTCGTCGGCCACCACGGCGAAGCCGCGGCCCTGCTCGCCGGCGCGCGCCGCCTCGATGGCGGCGTTGAGCGCCAGCAGGTTGGTCTGCTCGGCGACATCCTTGATGACCTGCACGATGCCGGAGATTTTCTGGGAGCTCTCGCCCATCGCCTGGATGGTGCGGGCGGCCTCGCCCACCGTCGACGAGATGCGCCCCATCTCGCCGACGGTGTCGCCGATGATGCGGCTGCCGGACTGCGACTGGCTGCCCGTGTCGGAGGTGACGCTGTGGGCTTCGCGCGCGCTGTCGGAGACGTGGTTGATCGACACCGTCATCTCCTCGACCGCCGCCGCCATGGCGCTGGCGGCCTCCGACTGGTGCGCCGTGGCGGCGGCCACCTGCGAGGACGAGGTGGCCAGCTGCGCCGCCGCGCTCGCCACCCCTTCGGCATTGGCCTTCAGTCCGGCGACCATTTCGCGCAGGCTCGCCTGCATCTTGCGCGTGGCCGCCATCAGGCTGCGCGCATCGCCCGGCTTGACGCGGATCTCCGCTGTCAGGTCGCCCTGGGCGATGCGTTCCACCGCCGCCTTCGCCTCGTCCGGCTCGCCGCCCAGCGGCTGCGTCACGGAACGGATGATCCAGAACGCCACCGCCGTCGCGACGACCAGCGCCAGCAGCGTCAAGGCGAGCATCAGCGCGCGCGCCTGCCGGTAAGCGGCCTCGGCTTCCTGCGCGCTCTTGTCCATCAGTTCGCCCTGGAAAACCACGAGCGCGTTCAGGCGCTGGCGGTATTCGTTGGCGGCGCGGCGGAAGTCGCCGCTGAGGAAGGCGCGCGCTTCGTCCTGGCGGCCGGCCTCGACCCGCTTGATCGCCTCGTCCTGCGCCTCGATGTAGCGGCCGCGGGCGGCCGTGATCTGCTGGAACAATTCCTGGCCCTTGGGCTGGTGGAGCCGGGGTTGCAGGGATTCCAGGGCCTTGCCGATGGCGCCGCGGGCGGCAAGAATGCGTTCCCGGGATGCCAGGCGGTCGTCCTTCGCATCCGCCAGGGCCATGTCGCGCGCGGCAATGCCGACCTCGTTCACCCCGGCCAGGCTGTCCTGCAGCAGGGCCACCTTCTTCCACTTGTCCTGCGTGATGTCATTCAGGGCGGCATTCAGCTCGGCCATGCGGGCGTTGCCCATCCAGGACACCAGCACGAGCAGTCCCGCCACCACGCCGAAACCCAGGGCCAGACGCTTCGCCACGGTCAGATTTTTCATATTGCCGTTCCTCCTAGATCGAAACGCCGCGCGCGGCAAGGCGCGGCCGCGGCAACGCAAAACATGAAAATGAACAACTCTGGAGTCCGGGCGGGGTTTGGGCCCGGGACGCCCGCGCGGACTCGGCGGGTCGATGCCACGATGGGATGATTCACGCTTCAATCAACGGCGGCGGAACGAACAGCTTTAGGACTCATCGCGCGCCGGACCATCGGCCCGCCGTCCCGTGGGGACTGACTTTGGGGCGGGGGGCGCATCGCCTCCCCGCCGGCACTCCGGTCAGGCGCGAAAGCCGCGCACGGCCTGCGCCAGTTCCCGCGACAGGCTTTCCAGTTGCATCGCCTGCTGATTGACCCGGCTCGCCTCGCCGGCATTTTCGCCGGCCATTTGCGCGATGCGTTCGACGTTCTGCGCGATGCCCTGGCTGGCGGCGCTCTGTTCGCCGACCGAGCCCGAGATCTCCGCCATGCCGGCGCTGGTGCGCGCCACCGAGCCGCTGGCTTCCGACAGGACGACGGCGACGGTTTCCATGTTTTCCTGGCCGGCCCGCAGCGACTCCCGCCCGCGCCGGATGGCGCCTTCGACGTCGGCCGATTTCGCCCCGAGGGCATGCGTCACGCCGTCGATCTGGGCGGCGGCCTGGGCCGACTTCTCGGCCAGCTTCCTCACCTCGTCGGCCACCACGGCGAAGCCGCGGCCCTGCTCGCCGGCGCGCGCCGCCTCGATGGCGGCGTTCAAGGCCAGCAGGTTGGTCTGGTCGGCGATGTCCTTCACCTGGCGGGTCATCTCCGTGATGGAGCGGGTGTCGGCGATGAACTTGTCGACGTGGCGCTCGATGTCGGTGACCGCCTCCTCGATCAGGTCGATCTCGCCGATCATGCTCGACAGGCTTTCGTTGCCTTCCGCGGTCTTGTCGCAGGCGGCGGCGGACAGCTCGCCGACTTCGCGGGCGTTGCCGGCGATCTTCTCGACCAGCGCATTGACCCGGTCGACCGTGCTCGCCACGGCGGACACCGCCTCGCCCTGCGCCTGCGTGCCGTCGCTGATGTGCCGCGTCGCCTCGGCCAGGCTGAGCGCGGTCTGCTCGAGCTGGCCGGCGCTCTCCTGGATGCGCTGGATGACGCCGCCGAGGGATTGCGCGACGGCATTGAAGGCTTCGCCGATCTCCCGGTATTCGTCCCGCGACTGCAGGCTGACCCGCGCGGTCAGGTCGCCCGCCGCGATGCGCCGGCCGCCGTCGACCACCTTGCGCACCGCGCCCAGCACGGACACGTAGGCGCCCAGCGACAGATAGCCGGCCAGCGCCAGGCCGGCCAGCGCCACGATGCTGCGCGTGCCGCCGGGCGTGGTGTCGAAGAACAGGTAGGCGACGACGATGCCGGCGACGGTGCCGGCAATGATGAATTTGGTGCGCAGGCGCAGGCGCTCCATGAAGGCGACCGACGGCCGGATCAGCGCCGAAATGATGTCTGGCATGTATGGCTCCCCGATGGTTTCACTGTTGATCCCCCGGCCGGGCCGGCGGGCGCTTCATTCCGTGCGATAGCCGACGCGAAAGCCGCCCCAGTGGCGCCCCTGCACGTAGATCGGCACCGACAGGTCGTGCATGATCTCGCCGGTGTCGCGACGGTAGGTCTGCAGCAGGAAGGGCTGCTCGTGGCTGCCGCAGCGCTTGCCGACCGGGTCGCCGAAGATGCGCTTGGTGCGGTTGTTCACGAAATCCACCTTCTCGTCGCCGGTCAGCGGCTGCGAATAGCGCTTGTTGTGCGTCGGGAAATAGCCGCCGGTGTCGACCGCGCCGGCATAGGCGATCTCCTTGTGGGCGTCGAGAATCGGCTCCTGCACCGGCGGGAACAGGCGGTCGGTGAGGGCGTCGAACTTGGTGGTGAACTTCTGCGGCTTGGTGTTGGGGATCGGCACGTAGTTGGTATCGAACAGGTCTTCCAGGCGGATCTGTCCGGATTTCACGGCCTCCTCGAGCACCCGGGCGATGTCCTTCGCCGCCTGCTGCACGACGGCCGGCATGCGGCCGTGGATGGCCATCGCCTGCTGGCCGCGCTCGCCCAGCTTGAAGACCGTGCCGACTTCCTTCAGGTTGAGGGCCAGCGTATCGAGCTGGCCGGCCTCCGCCAGGGTGCGGTCGGCGGTGGCATTGTTGTCCTGCACCATCCTGAGGATGTCCTGCACGTGGCCGGTGATGTTCTGGCCGTTCGCGCTCTGCTGCTGGATGGCGCTGGCGATGGCCTCGATCTTCTCCATCGTTTCCTGGGCGCCGGCATTGATTCGCTGCAGCGACTCGGCCGCCTGGCGCGCCAGCTCGGCGCCGCTGCGCGCCTGCTCGCTGCCCTGCCGGATGCTCTGGATGGCCGTCTGCGTCTCGCCCTGGATGGCGCCGATCATGTCGCCGATTTCCTTGGTGGCGGCGGTGGTGCGCTCGGCCAGCTTGCGCACCTCGTCGGCGACCACGGCGAAGCCGCGGCCCTGCTCGCCGGCGCGCGCCGCCTCGATGGCGGCGTTGAGCGCCAGCAGGTTGGTCTGGTCGGCGATGTCGTGGATCACCCGCACGATGCCGGAAATCGCCTGCGAGCGCTCGCCCAGCGCCGTCACCACCTGGGCCGACTGCTCGACGGAGCGGGCGATGCGCTCGATCTCGCCGGAGGCGCGGCCGGCGATCTCGGCGCCCTGCTTCGACAGCTCGCGCGCCGACTGGGCATTGGCCGCCGTCATCTCGGCGTTCTCCGCCACCTGGTTGATGCCGAGGTTCATTTCCTCCATGGCATGCAGGGTGGCCTCGGCGGCACTGCGCTGCCGGCCGGAACCGCCGGCGACGTGCTGCGCATCCTTGATCAGGGTCTCCGCCGCCTCGGCCACCTGGCTGGAATTGAAGCAGACCTTGCCGATGATGCCCTGAAAGCTTTCCATGAGGTCATTGAAGGCCTTCGCCGTTTCCACCGTCGCCGCGCTGCCGGCCAGCGGCGCGCGGCGCGACAGGTCGCCGTCGCTGCGCGTCGCCTGGATGGTCCGCCGCAAGTCCGACAGCGGGTCGAGCAGGCTCGGCTTGAGGACCAGGAACGGCAGCAGGCCGACCGCCGCGCCCGCCGCAACGTGGAAAACCGCCAGTCCCGCCGTCAGGCCGGCGCCCAGCCAGTGGCCGGCCAGCATTCCCGCCCCCGCCACGATGAGGCCGAGCAGGATGAATCCCGTCATGATTCTTGCCGTCGTGCCCGTGTGATTCATGTGACGCTCCTTCTCCTCGGCCTGTCGCCGGCCGTTCAAATCGCCAAAGCCTGGCGGCCGACGGACCGGAAAGCCGGGCCGGTCCCTTGCGGCGCACCACGCTTTCTATTACGGCCGGAAGGCGGGAAGCTTTAGCGTTTCAGGCGCCGCGCCCGGCCGCCTGGAGCCGGGTCATCAGGCGGGCACCGATTTCGGAGAGGGGCAGGACTTCGTCGACCGCCCGCAGCGCCACCGCTTCGCGCGGCATGCCGTAGACCACGCAGGAAGCCTGGTCCTGGGCGATGGTCCAGGCGCCGGCACGCTTCAATGCCAGCATGCCGGCGGCGCCGTCCTTGCCCATGCCGGTCAGGATGACGCCGATGGCGTGGCGGCCCACGGCAGCGGCGGCCGAACGGAACAGCACGTCCACGGAGGGGCGGTGGCGATTCACCGGCGCGTCCTGGGACAGTTCGGTCTGGTAGCCGGCGCCGCTCTTTTTCACCAGCAAATGGGAATGGCCCGGGGCGACATAGGCCGTGCCGGGCAGGACGCGCTCGCCCTGCCCGGCCTCCTTGACGCGGATGCGGCAGAGGCTGTCCAGCCGCTTGGCGAAGGAGCCGGTAAAGGTCTGCGGCATGTGCTGGACGACGAGGATGCCGGGCGCGGTTTCGGGCAGGGCCATCAGCACCTCCTTGAGCGCCTCGGTGCCGCCGGTGGAGGCGCCGATCACGATCAGGTCGTCCGGGGCCGGCCGCCGGAGGGCGGCGCGCCCCGCTTCAGCGGCGGCGGTCGGCGCGCTCATAGGTGGTCCTGCCGAGGGAGCGGAACAGGTCGGTGGCGTGCAGGAAGCTCTCCGAATGGCCGGCGAAGAGCAGGCCGTCCTCGCGCAGCAGCGGCACGAATTTCTTCAGGATGCCGTACTGGGTCGGCTTGTCGAAATAGATCATCACGTTGCGGCAGAAGATGGCGTCCAGCGGCCCCTGCACCGGCCAGCTGGCGTCGAGCAGGTTGATGCGGCGAAAAGTGATCAGCCGGCGCAGCTCGGGCCGCACCTCGACCTTCCCCTCTTGTGCGCCGCTGCCCTTGACGAAGTGGCGCGCGATGCGCTCGGCGGAAAGCTTGGCGACGCGCTCGGCCGGATAGACGCCGCGCTCGGCCTGCGCCAGCACGTGGGTGCCCAGATCGCTGGCGATGATCGACACCGGCGGCGCCGGGCTGTTGAAGGCCTCCACCGCGGTCATGGCGATGGAGTAGGGTTCCTCCCCGGTCGACGCGGCGTTGCACCAGATGCGCAGGGGGCGCTTCTCGGCGATCGCCCTGAGGTGCTTCGCCAGGGTTTCGAAGTGGTGCGCCTCGCGGAAGAATGCGGTCAGGTTCGTCGTCAGCGCGTTGATGAAGGCTTCCCACTCCTGGGCATCTCCGCGCTCGAGGCGCGCAAGATATCCGGCGAAGCTGCGCTCGCCGCTGGCGCGCAGGCGCCGCGCCAGGCGGCTGTAGACCATGTCCTGCTTGGCTGCCGAGAGGGCGATGCCGGCATGCTCGTGGAGCAGCTTGCGCACCCGTTCGAAATCGGCCGGGGTGAATGCGAACTCGCGCAGGGACAGGCTGTTTTCGCTGAGCGTCATGGCGTCGCGCACGTTTGGATTCAGAGCTCCGGCCAGGCCTTGTCGTTTCCGCTCGCGCCGGCGCCGCGGCGCACCTTCGGCAGCGGGCGGCGGGCGGGCGACAAGGCCAGGCCGGCGATGGCCGCGACCAGGGCGCGGAAGGCGTCGCGCAGCGCCCCGGCGTCCTCGGCGGCCTGCTCGGCGAGCGCGGCGTTGCGCTCGATCGCCTCGCCCAGGGCGCGCACCGCCGCCGTCACGTCGCGCAGGCCGCCGGCGCCGGCAGCCTGCAGCAGCGCCATCACGTCGTCGCTCGCCGCCGCGCCGCCGGCGCGGGCATCGGCATCCGGCGCCGTCTCCGGCGGACTGACTTTTTCGTCGGCCGCGGCCGGCGGCGCCTGCGCCAGGCGGCGCAGCAGGGCCGTCGCGCGCGCCGCCGCATCGTCTGCCGCGCCGTTCCCGCCGCGATGGCTGTCGAGCTGCGCCCGCAGCGCCCGGCAGGCCGCCTGCAGCGCCTGCAGCAGTTCCGCATTCAGCGGGCGCCGGCCCTGGCGCACGCCGGCGACGAGCGCGGACACTTCCCCGGCCAGGCGCGCCATGTCGCGGAAACCGACGGTGCCGCCGGCGCCCTTGATCGAGTGGGCGGCGCGGCCGATGTCCTCGAGCAGCGCCGCATCGGGATCGCGCGGATCCAGATGCAGCAGCAGCAGTTCCATGGTCGACAGGTGCTCGGCGGTCTCGTCGAAGAAGACCGGATGGAAGCGGGTCAGATCGAGCGGCATGGCGGCTTCCTGGCGCGGACGTCAGGCGGACGGTTTCGCCGCCGGCGCCGCGCCGCCCTCGCCCTCCTCCGCCGGCGGCGCGTCCGGCAGCTTGCCGTCGCGCAGGATCGCTTCCTCGGTCTTCTTGTTGAGGACGACGAGGCCGATGCGGCGGTTCTGCGGGTTGAACGGATCGCTCGGATCGAACAGCACCGTCGAGGACTGCCCGACGACGCGGATCACCTTGGCCTCGGCCATGCCGCCGGCGATCAGCTCGCGCCGCGAGGCGTTGGCCCGGCTGGCCGACAGCTCCCAGTTGCCGATGCCCTTGTCGCCGGTGGCGAAGGGCTTGGCGTCGGTATGCCCGGAGAGGGAAATGCGGTTGTCCACCTCGTTGAGCGAGCGGCCGATCTCGCGCAGGATGTCGCGCATGTAGGGCTTCACCTCGGCGCTGGAGAGGTCGAACATCGGGCGGTTCTTCTCGTCGACGATCTGGATGCGCAGGCCCTCGGTGGTGAGGTCGAGCAGCAGCTGGTTCTTGTACTGGCGCAGGTTCGGGTTGTTCTCGATGCTCTTCTCGATCTTTTCCTTCAGCTCGCCGAGCTTCTCGCGCTCCTTGCGCTCCTGCTCGGCCTTCAGCGCCTGCAGGTTGACCGTCTTCTTCTCGGCCTTGATCTCGCCCTGCTTGACCTGGCCGGCGGTGCGGGTGAGGTCCTTGCCGCCGCCCTTGATGACGCTGGAGGCGTCGCCGGAGCCCGAGCCGCCCTGCATGGCGACCTTCAGCGGCGTGGCGAAATATTCCGCGATGCCCTGCAGGTCGCCCTTGGCCGTGGAGCCGAGCAGCCACATCAGCAGGAAGAAGGCCATCATCGCCGTGACGAAGTCGGCATAGGCGATCTTCCAGGCGCCGCCGTGGTGGCCGCCGCCGCCCTTCTTGATGCGCTTGACGACTATCGGCCGCTGGCTCTCGTCGCTCACTGGACTACCCTCCAATCCTCGGTAGCGGTGGAGTTGGTATGGCGCAGGGTTATCCACGGTGGCGGTCGGTCGGCGCTTGCGACGAACCGACCGACCGCCGCGGTGGGTAACCCGTGTT
>WBZY01000562.1_pt1 | contig 26976 bp, 22 predicted proteins | sample 5204191 | NCBI WGS metagenome assembly WBZY01 (sample SAMN12344363, study PRJNA552823) | activated sludge metagenome | biome: Activated sludge suspended growth; feature: Anammox Sidestream; material: Wastewater; isolation source: activated sludge from anammox sidestream of wastewater treatment...
CAACGCGATTATCAGCTTGTGTGGCTCGACCGTACCGGGAAGCAGACGGGAGTTATCGACGCTCCGATAAGGGCCGGCGTCGGGCAAAGCCCAATGCTGTCGCCGGACGGAAAACGTCTGGTTGTGAGAAGACAAATGAGCACCGGCGGTACCGGGTCAACTCCCGGGGCGGGCTCAAATCTTTGGGTAGTCGATCTTGAGAAGGGGACGGAACTACGCATAACTTCGAGCTTTAGCCAAATGCCGGTCTGGTCGCCGGACGGAACTCGCATTGCGTTCAACAACGGGAACAACATCGCTGTGATAGCTGCCAACGGGTCTGGCGAGGCGGAGACATTTATTCAGCGAACCGCTTTTCCTGCGTCATGGTCACCGGATGGCCGTTTTATTCTTTTTATGGAACGCGGCGTCAAGACGCGAATGGATCTTTGGGCGATGCCGATGTTTGGCGACGGGAAGGAATTTGTTTTGTCGAATTCGCCATTTGATGAGCAGAATCCGCAGCTATCGCCCGATGGACGATGGCTCGCTTACTCATCCGACGAGTCAGGTAGCCCGCAGATCTACGTCCAGTCATTCTCAGCCGACGGCAAACTTGGCGCCGACAAAAAACCGGTTTCGACCAAGGGCGGAAAGCTTCCGATCTGGCGTCGCGACGGAGGCGAACTCTTTTTTATAGCCGACGACGGGCAATTGATGGCTTCAGCCGTGAAAACCAGTGGAGCTGAATTCCAGTTCGAAGCGCCGAAACCGCTCTTCAAAATACGCACATTAGCGTTAGAAGGGGCGATCTATCACGAATACGACGTATCGCCCGACGGTCAAAGATTTTTGATCGGTACGCTTATCGGGGACACAAAGGCGCCGGCGCCGACTGTGATCCTGAACTGGCCGGCGCTGCTCAAGAAATGAAACTATGAAACGCTGCCCTGAATGTAGACGAGATTATTTTGACGACAGTTTGCTTTACTGTCTCGAGGACGGGATTGCGCTCGTGCAAGGCTCCGTTCCGCTGCCAGATGAGCCGGCAACGGCGATCTTGCCTGAGTTTGGAGTCCCGCCTTCAGGCGGCCGGTCGGAACCGCCTGCGTCAGCGGGCGGCCAGTTTGCCGGCGAGAATCCAACGCGGCCGTTTATTCATACAACCGAAGCGGAGGCGGAGCCTCGGGAAAGTTTGGGTGGCGCGACGGAAAAGCAGAGCTTTTCCGCAAATAGAGCGGCGGAGCCGCAAGCGAAGACACGGGGTATTGCTAAACGCTGGCTGTATGTCGCCGCGGCGGGCGTGATACTTCTTGTTGGCGGCTTTTTTGGCTATCGATATTTCAACAACACAGCCGGTTCGAGTATGCAGATCGAATCGATCGCGGTGATGCCGTTCGTCAATGACAGCGGAAATCCGGAGATGGAATATCTTTCGGACGGAATGACCGAGACGCTGATAACAAGCTTGTCGCACATACCCAGCTTGAAGGTCAAAGCGCGTTCCGCGGTGTTTCGGTATAAGGGGAAAGATGCCGATCTCCGGACAGTTGCGAAAGATCTGGGAGTGCAAGCGCTGCTTACAGGCCATGTCCTTCAGCGCGGCGACCAGCTTTCACTTCGATTAGAACTTATTGATGCGGCGACAGAGGATGTTCTGTGGGCGGATAAATTCGATCGGGCTATATCGGATATTCTTTCGCTTCAGAATGATGTTGCGCGGAGCGTGCTCGCAAAGGTGAAAGCCAAATTGTCGGGTGCGGACGAGGCGAGATTGAAGATGCTCCCCACGACGGATCCGAACGCTTATCAGTTCTACGTGAAGGGCCGGTATTTATGGAACAAGCGTGGGGCCGACAACATCAAGAAGGCGGTCGAGCAATTCGGGCTCGCGACCGCGGCAGACCCGCATTTTGCCCTTGCATTTGCAGGCTTGGCGGATTGCTATGCGATCTTGGGTGATTACCAGGATTCATCGGAAGAGGTCATTGCGCAGGCCAGGGAAAACGCAAAACGCGCGATCGAGCTTAACGATGATCTGGCAGAACCCCACGCAACTCTCGCGATACTTAATATGCAGAAGTTTCGATGGGTCGAGGCCGAACAGGAGATCCGTCGGGCCTTTGTCCTCGATCCGAACTACCCGACCGGAGTGCAATGGTATGCGAGCATTCTGCTGGACTTTGGACGATTGGACGAGGCGACAGCCCAATATAAGCGTGCGTACGACCTCGACTCGATGTCCGGTGCTATTAACGACGGCCTGGTCAACGCATACCAGGCGCGCGGAGATCATCAACGAGCGGTCGAAGCGGCGGAGAAATTCATCGCGCTTGATCCAACGTTCCCGGGGATCTACTCAGATCTCGGGCTTTCGTATTTGATGCTGGGCCGAAACGACGATGCCGTAAAGGCGGCCGAAAAGGCGGCGGAGCTTTCAGGCCGGGAAAGCTGGGCACTCGGAAAGCTGGGCTTTATTTACGCCTCGGTCGGGGAGAAGAAGAAGGCCGTAGCCTTGCTCGAGGAACTCAAGACGCGTGCCGAGAGATCAGGAAGCTACGGAAGATTTGTTGCTGCGATATATGCAGGGCTCGGGGACCTTGATCAGGCGTTCGAGTGGCTGCGAAAAGATTTTGAGCACAGCTCCGGCCGGGTTCTCGAGGTCCGATGGGATGTTCCATACACCGAGATGCGAAAGGATCCGCGATTCAAGGAGATAATGAAACAAGCAAACGCCCCGGAATGATCGTATGAAAAAATGCCCGCATTGCGGAAGAGATTATAACGATGACTCATTGAGCTTTTGCCTCGACGATGGCTCAGAGCTCTTGTTCGGCCCAAAGTCAGAACCGGGAGCAGCAGCGACTGGGTTCTTGGGCGACGAGCCGCAGACGGCGATCTTGCCTGAGATTAGAGTCCCGCCTTCAGGCGGCTCTCGGTCGGAACCGCCTGCGTCAGAGCGCAGCCATTTTGTGAGCGAAAATCCAACACGGCCGCTTATTCACACAACAGCGGCGGAGGCGGAGCCTCGGGAGAGTTTGGGTGGCGCGACGGAAAAGCAGAGCTTTTCCGCAAATAGAGCGGCGGAGCCGCATCGAGCTTTGATCGGGTCGAAGCCGCTGGCGGCGTTGGTCGTTGGGGCGGTGGTCCTTGCCGGAGGATTCTTTGCATATCGATACTTTGCGGCATCTGGTTCCGGGGCGATCAATTCGATTGCGGTTCTTCCTTTTCTGAACACCGGAGGAAATTCGGACGCGGATTATTTAAGTGATGGTTTGGCGGAGTCTTTGATCTATCGATTGTCTAGCCTGCCGAATCTGAAGGTGAGCCCGACCAGCGCTGTGTTTCGGTACAAGGGCAAGGAAACGAATCCTGAGGCGATCGCAAAGGAATTGGGTGTGGACTCGGTTGTGACGGGGCGCATTGCGCAGCGTGGGGATAATTTGAGTATCAGCGTGAACCTGGTTGATACACGCGACGGCAAGTCGCTCTGGGGCGAACAATACGAGCGCAAGATATCGGAATTATTGAACACGCAGCGCGAGATGGCGAGCGAGATCGCAAGCAAGCTGCAAATAAATCTTTCGGGCAATCGCCAACAAAGGCTGGCGAAAGACTATACGGAAAGCAACGACGCGTATCAGCTTTACCTTAAAGGGCGCCACGCTTGGAATCTCCGCACAGGTGAGGGGATAAAACAGTCGGTAGAGTACTATAACCAGGCAATTGCCGCAGACGCCGGGTTTGCGCGGGCCTATTCGGGACTTGCGGAGAGCTATATTATTTTTGCGAATTATGACCTCGGGTCCGCAAAGGACTCGATGCCGCTCGCGAAAGCGGCGGCCTTACGCGCGATCGAGCTGGACGATTCATTGGCCGAGGCACATACGGCGTACGCTGCGTATCTGAAAGGATATGAATTTGATCCTGTCGGGGCCGAACGCGAATTTCGAAAGGCTATCAAGTTGGATCCGAACTATGCGACCGCTCACCAGTGGCTGGGCGAACTGCTCTCGGCCCAAAAGCGCTTCGATGAGGGGATAGCCGAAACACGGCTTGCTTTGGAGGCCGACCCGCTTTCGCCCGTCATCAGCTTCAATATGGGATGGCAGTATTTTGTGGCCCGCCGCTATGACGAGGCAATGGCCGAGATGGACGCAACGTCGGTCAAGTTTCCTGATTTCAATGTGGTTCACGTTGGGCGATGTCATATTTTGTTTGCGCAGGGCGACCTCGCAAAGGCTGTTCCAGAATGCCAAAAGATGAGAGAGCTTTTACCGGACGCGTGGAATATTGGGTACCTTGCCCTGGTTTTGGGCCGGTCGGGTAATACGGCTGAGGCGAAGGCCCTCCTCGACGAGTTAAAGGATGAGTCCCGCCGGCGCAGCATCACGCCAATGGCGTTCGCATATGCGTATATGGGTTTGAATGACAGAGAGAAGGCATTGCAAATGTTCGAAAACGCAGTTTCGGAGCGAGATTATTTCGTCACCACTGATCTTAGCGTTTGTCCGGAGTTCGATGAATTTCGATCCGATCCTCGATTTAAGGCGTTACTGAAGAAAAGCAATTTACCCGACTAGGCAACTATGAAACGCTGCCCCAAATGTAGGCGAGATTATTTCGACGACAGTTTGATGTACTGTCTCGATGATGGAAGTGCGCTGCTCGAAGGGCCGGGATCGGATGATCGGGTAACAGCCATTTTACCGGCCACGAGAGTCCCAGGGGGCTCAACAGATAAGAAAGCGAAGGATAAGGTGAAGGAGAATTCCATTGCCGTTCTGCCGTTTGTAAATCTTAGCTCTGATCCCGAAAACGAGTATTTTTGCGACGGAGTCGCAGAAGAGTTGATTAGCGCTCTTGCAAAGGTTGGCGATCTAAAAGTTGCCGCCAGGAGTTCCGCCTTTTCATTCAAGGGCAAGACCGCGAATGTTTCGGAAATTGCTGACGCGCTAAAGGTAAAGGCGATTCTGGACGGCAGCGTGAGAAAATCGGGGAGCCGCCTTCGTATTTCCGTACACCTTGCGAATGCATCGGATGGTTTCGACATTTGGTCGGAGACCTTTGACCGCGAGATCAGAGATATTTTTGAGATTCAGGAAGAAATTGCGCTTTCCGTCGTAAACGCGTTGAAGGTAAAACTCGTCGGGCACGAAAAGGCCGCGATGTTGGCGCGTCGTACCCACCACTCAGAAGCCTATCAACTCTATCTAAAGGGTCGTTTCTTTTTTGCCAAGCGAACGGAAAGTGACACGCGTCGCGGGATAGAACTTTTCCGGCAGGCAATAGCGCTAGATTCGGAGTTTGCATCGGCTCACGCTGGAATTGCAGACGCCTTTGCTGTGATGCCGTCGTTTTCATATGTTTCGCCGAACACTGCAATCGCGGAGGCAAGACCATCTATCGAAAGGGCTTTGGAAATCGACCCGATGTTGTCCGAAGCGCACATGGTTGCGGGCTTAATAGCCTGTACTTATGATTGGGATTGGCGAGAAGGCGAACGCCGGTTCAAACGCGCTATCGAACTTGATGCAAGGCTCGCCCTCACCCGTTTTCGCTATGCTGTAGTTTACCTAAGCCCGTTAGGTCAGCACGACCAAGCTATTGCCGAAATGAAACTGGCAATGGAGTTAGAGCCACTCTCTGTGATTCAGGGCGCAGTCTTTGCAGCGGTTCTGATGTATGCCCGGCGATTCGAGGAGGCGCTCGAACAGGCCCGGAAAACTTACGAACTCGACCCCAACCATATTGCTGCCCGCCATTGGATCTTTCATACCCTCAACTCCAATGGTAAGTACGCCGAATCACTTGCTTTGATTGAAAGCTTTGGAGCATCAGGGTCTGTGACGCTGGCGCAGACGGGATACGCATACGCAAAAAGCGGGCAGCAGCAGAAGGCCGAGGACATAATTGCAAGGTCAGCGAGCCCCGAAAAGGCACGTTACATGACAAATTACTGGAACGCGGTTACGTGGGCGGCCCTTGGAAAACGCGATGAAGCCTTTGCGGAACTTGAAAAGGCGTACTGTGAGCACGATTGGTTCTTACCGCTGCTGAGAAGCGATCCATTCATGGACAGCTTGCGCGACGACGCTCGCCTTACGGATTTATTGAAGCGGTTAAAATTGCCTGAATAGTGACATTTATGATTGAAACGATCCAACATGCAGACGGACGCGTTGAGCTGAATGCGGATGCGGAAGAGAGCATTCGCTTGTCTCCGCTGTATAACGAAGATCTTGCGCCGGTTCCGGTGGCGAAGCGGAATTGGACGACTTATAACTACGCGGCGTTGTGGATCTCGATGGCCCATTGCATACCGACGTATATGATGGCGTCGGGGTTGATCTCGGCCGGGATGAATTGGTGGCAGGCGCTTATTACGATCCTTCTTGGCAACACGATCGTGCTGGTGCCGATCTTGCTCAATTCGCATCCGGGCACAAAGTACGGCATTCCGTTCCCGGTGTTCGCGCGGGCGGCATATGGAACGGCGGGCTCGAATCTGCCCGCGTTGATGCGTGCGTTGGTTGCGTGCGGTTGGTTCGGCATACAAGCGTGGATCGGCGGCGAGGCACTTAACACATTTTTTAAGGCCTTCATTCCCGGTTGGGAAAATCTTCTTGGCGGCCCGATCGGCGGGCATACGGTCACGACGTGGTTCTCTTTCCTTATTTTTTGGGCGATGAATATTGCGATCATCTATCGCGGGATGGACCTTCTTCGGATCGTTGAGAACTGGGCCGCGCCGTATGTCTTGGTGATGACCGCGATCCTGCTTGCGTGGATCCTTTATCAGGCCGGCGGTATCGGTTTTTTGCTGAACGAGCCGGGAAAGTTTCATTCATTTAGTGAATTTTGGCCGACCTTTGTGCCGTCGCTTACGGCGATGATCGGTTTCTGGGCGACGCTCTCGCTCAATATGCCGGATTTTACGCGCTTTGGCCGCAGCCAGCGTGAGCAAGCCGTCGGCCAGGTGGTCGCCTTGCCGACAACGATGACGGTTTTTGCCGCGATGGGGATCTTGATCACGTCCGCAGCCGTAGTCGTCTTTCCGCATATGAATCCCGCAGACGCGTGGGACCCGGTAAAGCTTGTCGGACAATTTTCGCAGCCTATCGTCGTTGCGGTTTCGATGTTCACTGTGGTTGTGGCGACTCTTTCGGTCAACATTGCCGCGAATGTCGTTTCTCCGGCAAATGACTTCGCCAATGCATTTCCAAAGCTTATCTCATTTCGCACCGGCGGCCTGATCACTGGCATTATCGGCATCTTGATGCAGCCGTGGAAACTCCTCGCAGATCCGAGCGGCTATATTTTTGGCTGGCTTGTCGGTTACAGCGGCGGATTAGGTTCGATCGCCGGCGTGCTTATCGCGGACTATTGGCTTGTGCGCAAAAAGCAACTAAATATCGCCGACCTCTATCGCGGCGACCGCAGTTATAGATATTTGGGCGGCTGGAATTGGCGAGCAACAGCCGCGACTCTATTAGGTTGTTTATTCGCGTGGATCGGCCTTGTGATTCCTCAGTTAAGAACGCTTTACGATTATGCTTGGTTTGTCGGTTTCGGCGTGGCATTTATCGTGCATTGGGGACTTATGCAATTCGCGCCGCCAAACGCCGCACGTGCCGAAAATACTGTGCTAGAATGAATTATCATGGCGACTAACGTATTAGAAGGGACGTGGGAAGATATGGTCAAGAAGAAGAAAAAGCTTCAAGGGAAGAGACTGCGTGTTGAAATTCTTTCCGACACAATAGGTTCGAAGCGTGAGCCGAATCGGGGAATGCTGGAGGCACTTGAGAGAATTAGAGAACGACAAAAAGACATGGCGCCTACCGGCGGAGAGAGCGGCGTCGATATAATCAGGCGCGGTCGGGCCGGAGAAATGTTCGGTTATGAACCAACAGAATGATCTGGAAATCGTTGTTATCGACGCGAACATAGCTATTTCGCTTGCCGCCCGAGAAGCCGCGACTTTTCAGAATGTAGAACGGGTTATTAACTCTTACACTCAAGATGGCGTCGAGTTTGCAGCTCCGAATGTCATTGTTGCCGAAGTCCTATTTGCGTTATGCCAGAAGAAAAAAGCCGGCATACTCGATGACGTTGCATATGATGTCGCGATAAACGCTTTTCAGGATCTTCTTGACAATATCTCCTTGGCTGAGAATGAAGCCGGGTTGGTTAAGAGGGCGACTGAAATTCGTAGAACTTATGGCTGTAGTCGATCTTCTGACAGTCTTTATATTGCGCTTTCAGAGAAGCTAGCCGTCACTCACTCAGTTGTTATCGTAACACTCGACACCGGAATGCCGAATCAAGCAAAGAAGCACGCTCCGAAAATTAGCGTTAGAGTGCTGTAAATTTATACGTATGGAACCAGCAACAGCAAGGATGAAATATCCGAGAGTCAAAAATTTTTACAACGGTGAGTTTCTCGAAAGCTCGTCCGGCGAATTGCTGGACGTAATTTCTCCGCTTGACGGAGCGCTTCTGTCGCAGGTTCCGATGTCGTCGAGTGATGAATTGAATGCCGCGGTCGATTCGGCAAAACGTGCCGCCGTAGGATGGGCACAGATGCCGATCAAAGAACGCGTGCAGGTCTTTTTTCGGTATCGACATTTGCTCGAAAAGAATCTTGAGGAGCTAACGGCGCTCGTTTCCGAAGAGAACGGCAAGACGTGGGACGAGGCAAAGGCCGAAGTCGAGAAATCGATCGAGCTTACAGAATTCGCATGCTCGATGCCCCAGCTTGCCGCGGGCGAGATACTCGAGGTCTCAAAGGGCGTCGAGTGCCGCACAGAGCATTTTCCGCTTGGCGTTGTCGCGTCGATCGTGCCGTTCAATTTCCCGCTGATGGTGCCGAATTGGACGATGCCGAACGCGCTCGTGCTCGGCAACACGATGGTGATGAAACCGTCCGAGCTTGTGCCGCTGTCGTGTCAGCGAATGGCTGAACTTTTGAAAGAAGCGGGCCTGCCAGACGGCGTTTTCAACATCATCAACGGCGGCAAAGAAGTTGTTGAAGGCATTTGCGATCATGCCGACATCGAGGCCGTCAGTTTCGTCGGTTCGACCCACGTAGCGAAACTGGTTTACCAGCGAAGTACGAACGCATTGAAACGCTGTGTTGCACTTGGCGGAGCAAAAAATCATCTGTTCGTGCTGCCAGATGCAAATCCTTCAATGACCGCGACGAACGTAACCGCATCAATGACCGGTTGCGCGGGGCAGAGATGCATGGCCGCGTCTGCGATGCTCGCTGTGGGTAATGTAGATCCGATCATCGAGCAGATATGCGAAGAAGCGCGGAAGATCGTGCCCGGCAAGAATCTCGGGGCGGTGATCTCGAAGGCTGCAAAGGAACGAATCGAGAATTATATTTCCGAGGCTGAGCAGAACGGCGCAAAGATACTCGTGGACGGCCGCGGTGCAACAGTTGATGGCAAAGATGGCGGCACGTACGTTGGCCCGACTGTGATCGACTACGTTACGCCCGATATGTCGGTTGCCCGTGAAGAGATATTCGGCCCGGTCATCTCAATAATGCGGACAAACACTCTTGACGAAGCCATCAAGATCGAGAACGCAAATCCATACGGCAACGCCGCGTCGGTCTTTACGCAATCTGGTGGCATGGCGCGCTATGTTATGGAACACGCAAGCGCAGGGATGATCGGTGTAAACATTGGCGTTCCTGTGCCAAGGGAACCGTTCAGCTTCGGCGGTTGGAATGAATCGCGATTTGGCGCAAACGACATCACAGGCAAAAGCTCGATCGAGTTTTGGACCAAGCTGAAGAAAACGACGACGAAATGGAATCCGGAAGCAGCGATCAACTGGATGAGCTGAGCGCATCTGAGATAAATTTGGAAATACTTGGATCGATATAGTTATGAATAAGATCAAGGTCATAGTGATCGCATCGTTTGCGATCTTTGCAGGGTTGTTCCTGGCACCTCACGGTACTACCCAAACAAAGGTCGAGACGGCCGGCCAGAAATTCAAGAATATTCAGGTGCTGAATGATATGCCCGCCGACCAGTTGGGCAAGGTGATGAATATAATGTCGGCGAGCCTCGGATTTAACTGCACCGGCTGCCACGTGTCGTTTGAAAAGGATTTTGATAAGGACGACAACGAGCACAAGGTTATCGCGCGCAAGATGCTCGCGATGACATTTGACCTAAACAAGCGATATTTCAACGGACGACCTGAGATCTCGTGCAACACGTGCCATCGCGGACAGGAGCGGCCGGTATCTTCACCGGACCTGAATCCGGTTGTTTTGACCGAGCGCCCTGAGCAGCCGAAGGTGAAGCCGACCGCGACAGACATCGTGGCAAAATATGATGCCGCGATAGGGGGCAAGGCCAAAGCCGCTGCGATCGCCGGCCGGACGATCACCGCCACACGTATCGAAAGCGACGGAAAGAAGACCGAGCTGGAGAAACTTTCTCAGTCTCCGGGCAAACTGAGCATTGAGACCGTTTACGACAAGTACGTTGTCATCGAGAGCTACGACGGCAGCGTTGCGACGAAGACCGGCGAAGGTAAACCGATCGATCTTCACCCTGACGAGGCCGCGCAGATAAAACGCGAGGCTCAGCTTTTTGGCAACCCTGATCTTGGATCAGTCTATTCGAAACTCGACTACCGGTTTACGGATCAGATCAACGGCGAACCGGTCTATTTGATGACAGGCACGCTTGCCGATGGAAGCCGCGAACGGCTGTTTTTCAGTGCGAATACCGGGCTGCTTGTACGTCGTGTAGCGTCCACGCAGACGGTGCTCGGTCCATTCCAATTCCAGGTCGATTATTCGGGTTACAAGAATTTTGGCGGAGTAAAGCTGCCGACATTGGTGCGTTTTTCTAGACCCGGACTCAGTTGGTCGAGGAGGATTGATAAGGTAAGGATCAAGGCCGGTTAGATTGATGTCAGGCGGTATTACGGTTAGTAGTTGAGGAAGGTAAATCTCGAATATGTCCCGAACAATAAAATGCGGCCTGATACAGGCACACAACCAGGCGTCGGCGGATGCTCCGATCGATGAGATCAAAAAGGCGAACATCGATCATCAAATGAAGTTTGTCGAAGAAGCCGCGAAACAAGGTGTGAAGATACTTTGTTTTCAGGAGATCTTTACAACCCAATATTTTTGCGCCGAACAACAGACTCGTTGGTACGACGCGGTCGAAAAGATCCCAGACGGCCCGACCGTCGAGTTGATGCAGGACGTTGCAAAACAGCACGGAATGGTTATCGTCGTTCCGATCTATGAAGAAGAGCAGACCGGTATCTATTACAACACCGCCGCTGTTATCGACGCCGACGGAAAGTATCTGGGAAAATATCGCAAGACGCATATTCCGCATGTCAATCCGGGATTTTGGGAGAAATTTTATTTTCGTCCGGGCAACCTCGGCTATCCGTGTTTCGACACGGCTTATGCGCGGATCGGCGTTTATATCTGCTACGACCGGCACTTTCCGGAAGGAGCGAGGTGTTTGGGCTTGAACGGTGCTGAGATCGTTTTTAATCCATCCGCAACGGTCGCCGGCTTGAGCGAATATCTGTGGAAGCTCGAACAGCCGGCACACGCGGTCGCGAATGGATATTTTGTCGGGGCGATCAACCGCGTAGGAACCGAAGCGCCGTGGAACATCGGCGAATTCTACGGCCAAAGCTATTTCTGCGATCCGCGCGGCCAAATAATTGCCGAAGGCAGCCGCGATCAGGACGAACTCATCGTCGCCGACCTGGACATGGACAAGATCCGCGAGGTCCGCAACACCTGGCAATTCTTTCGCGACAGGCGGCCTGATCTTTATGGACCGATCGTGGCCGATTAGGTGGCTTTTCTGCGGATGAACGCAGGTAGCGCCGATGTGGAAGTTTCTCAATTATCCGCGACGATAGGGGGCCAAAGTCTGTGAACCATCGCGAACGCTATTCATCTGGCGCTAAGTGGGAATCGATCGTTGGCTATTCGCGGGCATTGAGGGTCGGCGACCGCATTTACGTGACCGGAACGACGGCGACAGATCAGGATAGCAAGGTCGTAGCTGTAGGCGACGCGTACCGGCAAACAGTGCAATGCATCCTAAACATCGAGCGAGCCTTGAAGAATTTTGATGCCGGACTCGAGAATATCGTTCGCACACGGATGTTTGTCACCGACATTTCTCGTTGGGAGGAATTCGGCCGCGCCCACGGCGAATATTTTCATGAGATAATGCCCGCTACATCGATGGTCGAGGTTTCGCGGCTGATCGATCCCGATATGCTGATCGAGATCGAGGCCGATGCCGAATTGTAAAGTTCTAGAATCTAGGAGCCGCGTGTATGAGTACGACGAAAACTCGCCTATTGGGCTTAGCCATAATTGCGATGGCGATCGCAATGCAGTGGTACAACTTGCACGAGCTCAGGGAGAAGGGCCAGTATCATTTCAAAGCCGCAGCCTTTGCTCCGCTGCTTTTTATCGGCGGCATCTATTCGGTACTTTTTCCTTCCTTGGCAGGGAAGCCCGAAACCGCAAAACAGAAGTTTCTTCTCGTTGTGATATTTGTTGTCGGCCTTGCGGCCGGCGCCGTTGACGTGTACTTGATGGACCCTGGCTTTTTCGGGTTTTAACTTATGCAAAAGGACACAAGTTTCCGCATTGATCCGGAGCAGGCAGAAGCGAATTTTGCCGAAATTCATCCTGCGATGACGCCTGCCGAGGCGGCGGTCGAAGCGAACCGATGCCTTTTCTGCTATGACGCGCCGTGCATGCACGCGTGTCCGACGCACATCGACATTCCGGGCTTTATCAAAAAGATCGCGAGCGGGAATCCTAAGGGTTCGGCCCGTGTCATCCTTGATGCGAATCCGATCGGCGGTACGTGTGCCCGGGTGTGCCCGGTCGAGGTCCTTTGCGAAGGTGCTTGCGTTGAGAAAACTTTGATCAACAAACCGATCGAGATCGGACGGCTGCAGCGGTACGCGACCGACTACGCGCTGGAGGCTGAGGAGCAGATATTCACGAAAGGAGAGGCGAACGGCAAGTCTGTCGGCATCGTAGGTTCGGGCCCGGCCGGTCTTTCGTGTGCGACGTATCTCGCGCGATTGGGTTACGAAGTAACCATATATGACCGCAGGGAAAAGCCGGGCGGCCTCGATACATATGGCATGGCGGAATACAAAATGAGCCAGGCCGTTTCACTTGCCGAAGCGGAGCAGGCAGCAAAGCTGGGTGTGAAATTTCTGCTCAACACGCTGATCATCGGCGGCGATGAGGAGACAGAAGAACTCGGCGAGGTGAACAAGGTAAGCATTGCATTGCTTCGCGAATGGCACGATGCCATCTTTCTCGGCACAGGACTCGGTGCGACCAAGAGCCTGAATATTCCGGGCGAAGATCTCGAAGGCGTTTATGACGCCCTGCATTTCATTGAACGCATAAAGTCGCGGGATTGGGCGAGCGTGCCGATCGGGCGAACGGTGGCGGTGATCGGGGCCGGCAACACTGCCGTCGATGCCGTTACTCAGGCAAAACGGCTTGGTGCAGATAAGGTCGTGATGGTATATCGCCGATCGGAGAAGGATGCGCCTGCTTATGATTATGAAATGGAGCTTGCACGAAAGGACGCTGTGGAATTTGTGTGGCAGGCCACGCCGGTCGGGATCCTCACGGGCGAAAATGGGAATGGTCTCGAACTCCGCTGCGAAAGGACAGACGGCAGTCTGACGCTGTTCAACATTCCCTGTGACATGGTGATAAAAGCTGTCGGCCAGCAGAAAATGGGTCCGTTCTTTGAAACTGTCGTCGGCGTCGATGTGGACGAGAAAGGCCGTGTGGCCGTGAATGACCAAATGCAAACGTCCGATCCAAAGATCTTCGCGGGCGGCGACTGCGTTAACGGTGGTGGCGAGGCGGTCGAGGCCGCCCAAATGGGTAAGATCGCGGCACAAGGCATTCATCATTCACTTTCAGGCGAAACAATAACATTCGCCGGAGCGCGATGATCATAGGAGAACCACCTGCGTAATCGTGTGGTCGATCGTACGAATTGAGCGTCGTTAAGGGCCCGGGGTTCCTCGTGAATCGAAAGATAAAGAAGTCAATCAAATACGTCCTCGTCGGAGCCGCATTCCTCGCTCTTTTTTATTATCTGCCGGCACCGATGATCGCTCTGACGCTGTGCGGTGTGTGGGATGTTTCGCGCAACCGCGACCTGAACGCAGGTGTCATTCGACAGTATTTTATGCGGAATGGTATCGGGACATGGCTGGCGTCGCCCATCAATATCGCGTTGGACATTCTTGCTCTGCCTTTCATCAACAAGGGCGTTTATCAGTTGGCCGACCTGCCCGCAGCATATCAGGAAGAGATCGGAGCCTTGCTCAAATGTGCTGACGAACTTCGCTTGGTCGATCTCGTCGATCGCAAGACAGAAGGAATGAAACGGGCGATGTATTTCTTCAAGTGGTACGGGAAAAACATGGAGGCCGCCATCGACGTTCCCGAATTTCACGAGAAGTACCGCTTCGTCCGCACGATCGGCGTTTCGGTCTTCCGCGAACGCGAAAGTACCTCACGTCACTTCGGCCCATTCCGCCCGTCGTTGCGGGTCCTTTATTGCCTTAACGACGACGTCGGCCGCGACGCATATATCAAGGTCGGCCCGGTCGAACACCGCTGGCAAGAGAATAAACTCTTCATCTTCGACGACACCTTGCTTCACCAATCATTCAACGAAACCGACGACCCGCGGCTTGTCCTCTTTGTCGATATCATCCGCCCGTCGTACTTGCCGGTCGTTTTCGACTTCGCGGTGAGCGTGATACGAATTGTCTTCAAAGGCATCAACGGCGTGTTTTATAAAAATTGGAAGCTCGTGAATAATTAACTTGCGAAACGCCAACGTGATTTAACCGCAGATGACGCAGATAAAGCAGGTTTGCTTTTGATCAATTGAATGTGATGGCAGGGGCTAAAACAAACGAACAGTTCCGACACGCGGAGTTGACGAAGACGATAATCGGCGTTTTCTACGAAGTTTACAATGAACTCGGCCATGGTTTTCTCGAGTCGGTATATGAAAATGCCCTGTGTATGGCGCTCAGAGGCAAAGGTCTTGAAGTCCACCAGCAGATTGCGATTCCGGTATTTTTTAGAGGTAAACAGATCGGCGACTTTGACGCAGACGTTTTGGTCAACAAGCTGGTTTTGCTAGAGCTAAAAACAGCTCGGTCGATTGAGGAGTCACACATCGCACAATTATTAAGCTATCTAAAAGCGACAACAATCGACGTGGGCTTGGTTCTCAACTTTGGCCCACGTCCGGCATTCAAGCGCGTGGTCTTTGGGAACGAAAGAAAAAGGATAGAACCAAGAGAGCTTCCATCTGATCAATTTTTATCTGTTTCATCCGTTTCATCTGCGGTTTAGTTCGTTGAGGGTTATTCAATTATGGCTGATCTGAGTATAAATTTCGCTGGAATAAAATCTCCGAATCCGTTCTGGCTTGCATCCGCACCGCCGACGAATATGGGTTCGATGATCGAGCGTGCGTTTGACGCCGGCTGGGGCGGAGCGGTATGGAAGACGCTCGGCGAGCCGATCGTGAATGTTTCGTCGCGGCTTGCGGGGTTGGACCAGGGCGCGCTGCGGCTTATCGGGCTCAACAACATCGAGCTGATAACCGACCGGCCGCTTGAGGTCAATCTCAAAGAGATAACCGAGTGCAAGAAAAAATATCCGAACAACGCGGTCATTGTATCGTTGATGGTCGAATCGAAAAAGGAAGCGTGGCAAGAGATCGTCAAGCGTTCGCAGGACACTGGTGCGGATGGATTTGAGCTGAACTTCGGATGTCCGCACGGAATGTCGGAGCGCGGAATGGGTGCGGCGATGGGGCAAGTGCCCGAGTACACCTGCATGGTCACCGAATGGGTGAAGGAAGTTTCCGAGCTGCCGGTTATCGTCAAACTGACGCCAAATGTGACGCATATTGTTCCGCCCGGACGCGCCGCACAGAACGGCGGTGCCGATGCTGTTTCGCTGATAAACACGATCAACTCGGTGATGGGGGTCGATGTCGATACGATGATCCCATACCCGAACGTCAACGGCATGGCCGCGCATGGCGGCTATTGCGGCACGGCGGTAAAACCGATCGCATTGAATATGGTGAGCGAACTTGCACGCGATGCGGAATTCAATATTCCGATCAGCGGCATCGGCGGTATCAACACCTGGCGTGACGCTGTCGAGTTTATGCTGCTCGGGGCTGGCAGCGTTCAGGTCTGCACAGCAGTGATGCATTACGGTTACCGCATTGTCGAGGACATGATCGACGGCTTGAACAATTATCTGGATGAGAAAGGCGCCGCATCGGTCAACGACATCATTGGCAAATCGGTCGATCGCGTCACCGATTGGGGAAACCTCGACCTGAACTATAACGTCAAGGCGCACGTCAACGAAGAACACTGCATTCAATGCAACCTCTGCTACGTCGCTTGCGAGGACGGAGCCCATCAGTCGTTCGAATTTGTCGAGTCAAATGGCAAACGCTATCCGCGCGTGATCGAAGCCGAATGCGTCGGCTGCAATCTGTGTGCGTTGGTTTGTCCCTCGCCAGGCGCTATCACGATGGAACGCCGCGACGATGGTTCGAACCCGCAGACGTGGCGGGAAAGGACGGCCAGTTAGATTGTCAAAGAGCGGAGAATGGCTTCGGATCGGCCACTGGATTGCCGCCCGAAGGACTGATCATGGACTCACGCCAAGTTTCGTCAGCTCTTCCTTGGCCCCACGGTGATTCGGGTTCATCTTCAGCGCCGCTCGAAAGTCCGCAACTGCTTTCTCTTTGCTTCCAAGACCTACGTGCGTTATCCCGCGAAGATAATAATCGTCAGAGACGGCCGCGTTGCGCCTAACAACATCGTCAAAATTAAACTGTGCGGTGTATAGTCTTTGCCGATCATTCGGATTCTTCTGGTAGCCCAGCAAAGCAGCGAGGCCGCGAAATCGGTAGGCATCGACATATTCACGATCATAGTCCAGGACCTGGTTGAATAGCCGTATCGCCCCGTCATAGTCCTGCGCATTGATCAGACGCTGGCCCTGTTCGATCAGGGCCTTTATCTCCGCGGGGTTGCCGGGCGTTTTGGGCGGGCCGAATTCTATCCGGCTGTTGCTCGCAATCCTTCGCGAGCCATTCTCCATCGCATCATCGAACACCTGAATAAAATATCCGCGCGTCATCGGCTTATCCGGATAGACTGCCGACAATGAGGCCGGCCCGAATATACATTTGAGAGAATTAACAACCTCGCCGGCGCTCATGACGTCGGCAATTGCTTTTGGTTCGGGACAGCTCGTGATGAAGAGCTCGTCAAAACGCTTGGCTGGCATGCCGATCTTTGAAGCGATCTGCCGCAGCTGGACGACGGCGCTCTGTCTGATGGTCCTGTAGGCCGCGGGCGAGAGGTTCTCATTCGGCATCAATTTCCTGCCCTCCGTTAAGCCGCCAATACCGTATTTCTCGATCAGGAGCTGGAGTTCTTTATACCCAAAGTCAGTCGGCTTGATGTCCGTTACCTGTGTTACCGACGTCAACGTCTCAGCGGTCGCCCACGTGTAGGCGGGAGGTTTCATTATCGGCGTGCCTGTCGGAGCCGGCGCGGTCTTTGGCTGATAGACCGGTCTCGTGGTACGTGGCCGATACGCAGGTGTTGGGGTCGGTGATGGACGCGTCGGCGGTTGAGCAGATACATCCGACACAAATAATGGTGCAGCACAGATCACAACCAACAGAACGTACCTAGATAAACGAATCATTTTCATATTTTGCAGGTGGTCAGATCGACGTCGATCTCCGCTTAATATTCAAACCGTTACTCCGTGCGACGGATTGTCGGACACGGACCAAACAACGTCGATTTTCAAACGAACCAAGAGGCTAGCCAATGTGCCGCGACGCGCCATCCCGGGGAATCAAACAAAAGATACTCTGCCAGATTTTCAGCGAACAATGCTAGTCCGGCCGTGTAATATACGGGATGCACACGCTTAACAGTTAATTTCTCCCAAACCACCGCAATAAGGACCATCAAGTTTGGTGCGAGCATGCCGAATATCAGCTCCGGGTTTGGTACCGTTGGGAAATAGTGCCGGAATCTAAAAAATGCCGGCCACGTTAACGCGATCATTGCAAGCAACATCAGCCGTTTGTGGATCTCCGGCTTGCGTCGATAGTTGATCCCGGCCGCGACGAGGATCACGAAAGTAAGCGGAGTGGTGAAGGTTCCGATCAGGGATGAAACCGCGACCTCGCCCACGCCAAGAGCAACGTCCCGATTCATTACATATACGCCGGTCGCCATCGTGGAGATAACAACACAGCCAACGAGGACAAGGCTCCCGAACCCCAATAACCGGTGGAACTTCATCTTCTTTCGGCGGATGAGAATTACCTGGAAAACGAAGAACAAAGTCCACAGAAACAAAAAAACGCCATGCAGGTAAATGACAAGCGGAGCCGAGAACGTCCCTCGAAATGTTGGGACGAAGAATGTCTTGAGAAAGCCGACAAGGACGATCACGAGCGCGATAGCCGCTGCTGTTAGAAAATAACGACTTCGTATTCTACGAGTTGGTATCTCAATTGAAGGGTTCATTTTTGCAGGAGTTCGTCGATTCGCACTGGACCATAGTTCTTAGATCTCAACCACGATAACAGTTCATCCAAATGATCGTGAAACTTATCTGTCCGTTTCGGGCCGGAGCCGATGTGGGTTAGAAGAATAAACCCGTTCAGTCCGTTCGGATCCTTCGCTTCGTACTCTTTGATCCGCGTCATTATCGCATCGCTTGAGATGTAGTTCTTGTCGTCGTCGGTGGTGTAGTCGGCGTTCGAACGGGTGCCGGGAGTGAAATTAACGATCTGATAGCCCATCGCGCTCGCCCAATCAGCGATCTCGCGGTTGTACCATTCGTAGGGCGGCAGAAAGAACGGCACATTACGGCGGTCGATCCCAAATGGACGCATCGCTGCAAAATTGTCGTCCAAGTCGCGTTCGAACTGCTCGCGGGTGACGAGCGTTTTGTTTCGATCGGTCCAGTCGGCGTAGAGCAAGTGCTGGCCAGAGTGCGGGCCGAGATAGTGTCCGTCCTTTTTGAGCCGTTTGATGATCTGGCGGTTCGCACGCGTGCGATAAAACCGGCCAGTCAGGAAGAACGAAGCTTTGAAATTGTGTTTCGCCAGAGCGTCGGCGATCACGGTTCCGCCCTCGGCGAATTCATCGCCGGTGAAAACGAGTGCCATTCGCTTTGTGTTCTTATCGCCGCGGATGATGCCGCCGTTGTCGTAGCTGAAGTCCTTATTGTTTGCAGGAACGCCCTTACTTCGTGCGGGCTTTTGCATGGGATCGCTGAACAGCGCCATTACGAGTATCGCGTCGGCTGTTCCGTCCATTGTCGGTTCGTTGGTCGAGTAGTCGCCGACGTCGTCGTGATAGACAACATCGCGCGGCTGAAAGGCGGCGAATTCATCCGGCTTGGTCAGCGTCAGGCCTATCAAACCTTTATAGGTTGATGCGGCGATCGGGCCATCGACCAACCCGCCGCGGACCTGTTTTTTCAAAAGCTGCACGGTCGGCAGATGCGTGTCTTCGGGATATTCGCCGCCAACCGGAATGCCCTCGAACATCGACGTGCCCCACGGATTTTTCCCCAACAGCCAGTCGCGATGTGCCAACATCGACGCGTGAAACTGCCGGTCGCCGGTCATCAATTCATACAAATGTACCTGCGTGATAAACGCGACGACAAGATTGTTCGAACACCAAAGGAACGGAACGCCGATGCCGTAAGGATTCGTCTTTGCACGAGCGGCGATGCGCTCGATGCCGCTGCGGTAGTAGCCTGCCAATTCACGCTTGGTTTTTGCATCAACGAGCGGATACAACGAAAAATGCCCGACATTCGTAAACGGATACATCTCGTAGTGCCGCGACATCTCGAAACCCATATCGGAGTTTTCGTATTCCATCCACGACGTCGTTCCGGCTAGTTTTGCATAACGCTTTGCATCGGCGAGGTAAGCGGGCTTCCTCGTCGCCTTGTAAAGTTCGGCGGCGGCGTATTCCATATCATCCGCCCACGTGTCTTCGTTGTAGCGATACGGAGCACCGAATGAATTGCCTTGCTGAAAGCCTTCCTGCCGCTTGCCCATCGCATAAAGGTCCTCGGCGGCTTCGAGACATTTCAATGCGAACGCCGTGTCCTTCAGATCGCGTTTCCATATCCTGTACGCCATTGCCATTGCGGCTGCCGAACGGCCGGCGATGTTCGCGATGCCGGTTGAGCGGCTCTTGAACTGCGAAAGGCCCTGCGGTTTTCCGTCGGCAAAATAGACCGGGCGATAGCTGTTCGCACCCCAACCGTAATCGGCGTTGTCGTTTTCGGGAAGCTTAAAGCCGCGATGGTCGCGGTCGTCGGCGACCTGATGGAAAAGCTGGCCGGCCTTTGGGTGAAGTTTGTGTATCCAGTCGAGTCCCCATTTTGCTTCGTCCAAAATATCGGGGATTCCGTTTGGCCTGTCTTCGCGGCCGAGATCATCGACATGGTCGCCGAACTTCGCCTTCTCCAACTCATAAGCGAGCATCATCCGGGCCGTGGCGTTGCTCGCCGTTATCAGATATTTCAGTTGGTCGCCCGCGTCATGCCAGCCGCCGCTTGCATCGACAAACGTCTCATCCGGCATCGGGCCATAGAACGAACGGCCATCGCGCAGATGGCAAACAGCGTCGAGAAACGGATTGTACCCGCACCGCTGCTGGCGCATAAAAAACAAAAGATCTTCGTGATAAGCGGGATACGGTCCGATAGTGAACTCAGGCGAAACTGCGCCGGAGGCTTCGAGTCGAAGCCGGTATCGACCAGGCGCTTTTAGCGACGATAGTTCAAGCTCGTAGTAGTTTGCATATTCGCCGCCCCACGGAGATGTCGTGGTTGGTTGAATGAGCAAACGCAAAGGAGTCGGCCGCCCGGTTCTCACATCGTCGATAACGAAAAAGCCGGAGAGCGGCTCCTTAGAAAATACGACGGCTATTTTGGCGTCCGCACTTTGGTATCCAGCTTGATTGACTCTGATCTGCACCGGCTGGGCAAGCGCAGAAACGCAAGCCAATATGAAAACGATCGGAACAGTAAGAAGTGCTCTCATATTCGTTACTCGATGCTCTCCTTTTCGATCGCGTTTGCGGCGATCTTGCCAAGCGCCGCGACAAACCTGTCAAACTTCGCAAACCGGATGTCCTTTGTAAATCCTTTCGCATATCTCGCGTAAATTTGCTGTGCGATCACCGCGATCTTGAACGATCCGAAGACGTAATAGAACAACATATTCGAAGGCTCGCGTCCCGAAGCGTCGAAGTACATATCGACGAGCTGCCGCCGCGAGATGTTCATCATCAGCACATACGGATTGAACGGCATTCGCATCAACTCATCGCCGGAGTCGGGCGACATCCAATAGCCGAGCGTTGTCCCGAGGTCCATCAGTGGATCGCCGACCGTTACCATTTCCCAATCGAGAACGGCGGTGATCTTTGTCAGATCTTCAGGGTCGAGCATCACATTATCGAACTTGTAGTCGTTATGCACCAGCGATGCGCCGGACTCGGTTGGAATGTTCGCATTCAGCCATTCGATGGCAGACTCCAGTTCGCAGTGTTCGTCGGTTTTTGCCGCAAAATAGCGTCGGGTCCACCCTTCGACCTGCCTCGTTGCGTAACCTTCGGGTTTGCCAAGATCGCCCAGGCCCGCGGCCGCGTAATCAAGCGAATGAAGTTCGGCGAGGTTGCGGATAAAACTGCGACAGACCTGTTCGCGTGCCGGTTGAGACACGGTAAGGTCTTCGGTAGTGACGCGTCCGTTCGCGCCTCCAATTGCGTTCGTTTTGCCGGCATTTCCCCGAATTATCAGGCCGTGCTTTCGCTCCATAAGGTAAAACTCAGAGCCGATAACATCTGCATCGTCGCAGAAAAGGATTGGCTTCGGAGCCGGCGGATATACGGACGACAATTTTGAAAGCACATCAAACTCCCGCCGCATATCGTGGGCCGTTTTTACCGTGTTGCCGAACGGCGGCCGGCGGAGGACGAACTCCTTGTCGCCCAACGTGAGCAGGTAGGTTAGATTCGAACTCCCGGCTAAGAACTGCCGCGCTTCGATTTTGCCGCTGACTCTCGCTTGCACGCGCAGAAAGGCTTCAAGGGGCGCAGCGTCGAACTCATCTCCAGGCCTTATGGCGGCGGCGTCAGGTTGCATAGCCATGTTGGGATGCAGCAAACAACACGATATTAACGCAAATTTGAGGAATTTAAGGCTATCGCTGACATTTCGGACAGTAGTAGGTTGATCTTGCGCCTTGTCTGATCCGGCGAATCGGCGTCCGACACTCGAAGCACGGCAGTCCTTCGCGTTCATACACGAACCATTCTGACCTGATACCGCCGCCGTACACGCCTTCGCCGATAATGACTGGATCCGGGACCTTCGATGCGGCGATCGCGAGGGCTTCGTTCAGTACCGCCCGAATGCTTTCGAAAAGAGCGGGGATATGGTTGCGGGGCACATTCTTCGCCCGCCGCCGCGGGCTTACGCGTGCGCGAAACATAACCTCGGCCGCATAGATGTTGCCTAATCCGCAGACCTTTGTTTGATCGAGCAGAAACTCCTTCAGGCTGCGAGCAGAGCCCTTTAGGGCTCCGGCCAAATAGTCGGGTGAAAATCCCGCGGAAAAAGGTTCCGGGGCAAGCTTGGCTATAGATGGGTCGTCTGCCAACCGATCCGAGGGAATGACCTTCATCAAACCAAAGTGCCGCTGGTCCTGAAAGATCAGGCGCGACCCGTCGGCAAGATGTAATACCGCGTGCGTGAACTTTGGATCTTCTGCATCGGCGGGCAAAAGCATAAAACGTCCGCTCATTCGCAAATGCGTAAGCAGCGTGAGTCCATTATCAAGATCGAAGAGAATGTTCTTGCCCCGGCGTCCAACCGAGCGGATGCTCGCGCCGGCGAGCGAGCGGTCGAATTCGTTCGGATCTGAATCCGGAGCAAGCCGAGGCCGCAGCAGTTCGCAGGATTCGATCGTGCGGCCTTTTAATATGTCCCCCAACCTATTTGCAACGATCTCGACCTCTGGCAGCTCGGGCATATTTCAGGCTTGGGAATAATCCGGGATCGACGCCTTGTCGCCCAGTACGGTGCCGGCCGTCACTGCGGCACTTCGGCCCACATAGCAGCTCCGGCCAATTACCGAATTCCTGATCTCAGCCCCGGCTGAAATGCGGGTGTGGCCCCAGATGACCGAGTCCTCGATCACCGCTTTTTCGTCAACATGAACGCCAGGTCCGAGGGCGGAGCGAACAATGCGTGCACCAGGCTTAATGACGCAGTCCTCGCCAACGACGGAAAGCTTATCGATCGAGGCGGCGGTGGCTGCCTCGAAGTCCGCCGTCCGATCGATCAAAAAACCTTCGATCTTGCCGTTGAAAAAGTCGTGATGGGCATCGAGGTAGCTTTGCGGATTCCCGAGGTCGCGCCAGTATGTCGCCTCCATAAGAAAACCAGAGAACGGAAGCTTCTTTTCGAGGATCGCCGGAAAAACATCATACTCGAACGAACGCGTTTCGTTTGCCGGGATCAGGTCAAGGATCGAAGGCTCAAGCACGTAGATCCCGGCATTTATCGCTTTCACCTTTGATCGCTTGGCCTCTTCGGGCTTTGGCTTTTCGAGAAAGCGTACTATTTGTCCGGCCTTGTCCGTTTCGACCAGCCCGTAGGCAGACGGATCCTCGACGCACTTGAGAGAAAGGGTCGCCTTGGACGCATTCTGTTGGTGAAATTCGATAAGCGACGAAATGTCAAGATCGGTCAGGATGTCGCCATTTAGTACGACCGTCGTCTCGGTCAGATGACTTGCTGCAAACCGGTAGGCACCACCCGTTCCCATCGGGCTCGGCTCTGTCACGTAGGTCAAGCGAACACCGTGGTCCGATCCGTCACCGAGCAGATCTTCGATCTTGTTCGGCTGATAACTCAGAGAAAGGACGATGTCAGTGACGCCGGCCTTTGCCAGGATCTCGATCTGGTACAGCAGGAATGGCCTGTTCATCACCGGTACGATGGGTTTCGGCGTGTAAACCGTCAACGGACGAAGCCGCGTCCCTTTGCCGCCTGCTAATATAAGTGCCTGCATAGATCATCTTCGGCCCAACTGACGAAGAAATACGATGAGCGGCCGACTCAATAGACTAAAGGAATCGACTGCCAAAAAGCAAAATCGCCGTTCACCTGCATTTGTTGAACAATGCATGATAATGTCAAAACAAATTGACACTTAATAAGGCGTTATGATAGTGTATTAATGCAGGTTTTACTTGTTTCGCCCTGCGTACCTCATCTCAAGTTCGGATAAAGTACGGCCCCTCGTTCACCAGCCAACAATTTGAGCAGGCAGTAACAACATGACTTTCGATAAGACAAAGGCAATGCGGAATGCCGAAAAATACCTTTCCCAAGGCAAGATCAAGTCCGCAGTCAGTGAATACGAACAAGTTGTAAAATTTGACCCAAAGGATTTCGGAACGATCAACACGCTGGGCGATCTGTATTCCAAGAATGCAGACGTTCGGAAAGCAGTGAAATGCTATGCCGCGGTCGCCGACCACTACGCCCGACAAGGTTTTGCCCAGAAGGCAATTGCGGTCTATAACAAGATCTCGAAGCTTGAGCCGAACAGTGTTGAGGTTTGGAAAAAGCTAGCCGAACTTTACAAGCAAAAAGGCTCGGTAAGCGAGGCTAGGTCGAAATACCAGCGCGTCGCGGACCATTACGAGCAGGCTGGGCAAAAGATCGAAGCACTTGCGATGTGGAGGGAGATCGCCGAACTCGATCCGGCAGATGCGCAGGCATATCTCAGTCTTGCGGATTCGTATCTCGCCGAAAAGCAGTTTGACGATGCATTGGCGGCTTACCAGGAATGTGGTACGCGGTTGGAAAAAAAAGGGGCCTACCAAGACGCTGTTGCTGCGTATGAACGGGCGCTTTCGATCCAGAAGGACGTCCCCTCCATCCTTGCTGGCCTCGTTAATTCACTTTCGGCCCTAGGCCGGGTCAGTGAATCTGTCGGGACGCTCTCTGCGATCCTTGACGAATATCCGCATAGCCGCGAGATCAGGATATTGCTCATCGACGCGTTGATCGAGGCCGACGAGATCGCGGACGCGGAAAAGGCTGTCGTTCGCCTGGTCGAGATGGAACCGGCCAACTACCCAAAATTCCTTGAACTTGCACGGATCTATCTCGAAAAGAATGAGATGGCCTCGGCGACACGGATCTTGTCAATGTCAGCCGAACATATGCTGGTTGGCGGCCAGGCCGAGGAATTTAATACGCTCGTAGGCTCGGTCCTTGAGCAAGACCCGGAACAGCTTGACGCTTTGCGGCTTCAGGCACGCTATTGCACGTGGCAGCGAGATGAAGAAACGCTCTGCTCATCGCTTGCAAAACTCGCCCAGGTTGCGCGGGCCGCAGATTCGGTCGAAGATGAGCGATTCGCATTGCTTCAGTTAACGATGCTGGTTCCGCATGATATCGGCTATACCGAAAGACTGAAGGAGATCAATGCAACGCATGGCTTTGACGGCGGCGAACCGGACGAGAACCTGTTTGACAAGCGCTTTTTCAAGTCGGGGACGGGCGTTCCGACGCATGTTGTAGCTGAAGTTTCTGCGGGCGACGGTGCCGCAGATGAGTCCGAAGGTGTCTCGGAAATGGGATTCGAGTTCATAGGCCATGTTGCCGAGGTTGGTGAATCCGAGGGCGAAAACGGCGCATACACGGCTCCGAGCGATGTTTCGAGGCTGCAGAAGGAGATAGACAGCATTCGCTTCTACATTGAGAACGGTTACCTGGAACTTGCTGAGAAGGCGACCAACGAACTTCGCGGCGAATTTGGTGAGTGCGCCGAGATCGTGGAACTCATTGGAGAGATGCGTTCCCTGAATGCCTTGGTCGCTGGCGAGGACGCGGCGTCGGTGATGGCGGAGCCGATACGCATTTCCAGCACGAAGGGCGAACATCAAGGCGGGTTTGACCCGCACGATCTTGCCAGCGAACTTGGCCTTGAGGAAGGGGTCGCAGGTGACGGAGTTGATTACGAAACGCATTACAACACGGGTATCGCATATCAAGAGATGGGCCTGATCGAGGAAGCGATCAAGGAGTTTCAGGCCGCTGCCGCACTTGTCAAAACGAACGACGGCACGCGACGCTTCTTTGCTTCCGCGAACTTGCTTGGCCATTGCTTCATGCAGCAGGGAATGCCGCATCTTGCCCGCCAATGGTTCGAACGCAGCCTCGAGGCCGACAATCTGACAAAAGAAGAAAAACAGGGAGTTTGGTATGAACTCGCCGCGGCATACGAGGCTGACGGCGACCTTGAGCACGCAGGAAGATTTTACGAACAGGTGTACGCAGAAAACGTTGATTTTCGCGACGTGAGCGAACGCGTACGAACATTCGCGGTTAACCACTAGAGAACCTTGATCTTAAAGGTGGCCCGCACGGCCTTGAAGGGTACGAATGACTAGCAGGTTGCCTCAGCCCGGCTCGCATCGTGCGGGCTTCCGCAGTTCATTGCAAGGGGCTATAATCGCGCATATGGTCGAAAGGCTGACCGTCATCTTCTTTATCATCCTGTGCCTGCTGCTTGGCTTCTATCTGATCCTTTCGCCGTGGGACACGTTGTTCGGGAATTGGAGTGAGAACTATCTTCTCGCGCTTGTTTCGGAAGGCACTGGGTTGCCGGTCCTGCAGAGGACCGTCACCTCAAATTGGTTCCGCGGAGCCGTTACCGGACTTGGTGTGGTGAATATTATCATCGCATTCTGGGAAGTTGCCCACTTCGAGAAAAGCGTTGC
>WBZY01000563.1_pt1 | contig 26961 bp, 19 predicted proteins | sample 5204191 | NCBI WGS metagenome assembly WBZY01 (sample SAMN12344363, study PRJNA552823) | activated sludge metagenome | biome: Activated sludge suspended growth; feature: Anammox Sidestream; material: Wastewater; isolation source: activated sludge from anammox sidestream of wastewater treatment...
ACATCGGTAAGCCGTGTGCCGGAAATCGGCACGCACGGTTTGAACGGGGGTCCTGCCGCCTTGCCCTTGGTTTACCCAGGGTAACGGAGGCAGGATCTACCAATGACACCAAACCCAGGGCGGCGCCTGCCGTATCTTGCGGCCATGGCCCTGCTATGCGCGACCCGCGCACCGGCAGCCGACATGGAACTCTTTCCCGGCCAGAGTTTCGAGGCAGCGGTCGAAGCGCTGAGACCGGGCGATACGCTCATCGTGCACGCCGGTACCTATTCCGATACGGGTCGCATCAGCATCGGTGTGCGCGGCACGACTGCCGCGCCAGTCCTGATCAAGGGCGCCGACGGTGAGGCCTTGCCGCTGATCACACGGGCCGCGTCCGCGCCGATCCAGAACACGATCAACATCGAGGGCGCAACCCACCTGCGCATCATGCGGCTCGAGATTTCGGGTAATGGCGGCGATGGCATCAACCTGAGTGGCTCGCCATCCTTCATCACGCTCGACAACCTCGAGATCCACGACATCGACGTGGGCGTGAACTTCCGCTCGTCGATGTCCGACATCACGGTGCGTCACAACCATATCCACCACACCGGGCAGAACGGTGGCACGGGTGAGGGGATGTACGTGGGTTGCAACGACGCGACCTGTGTCGTGTCGCGTGCGCTCATCGAGAACAACTGGATCCACGACACGCAGAATTCGACGCAGGGCGACGGCATCGAGGTAAAGCACGGATCGCATTCGAACATCGTGCGCGACAATGTCATCTACAACACGGGCTATCCGTGCGTGCTCGTGTACGGGACAGTCGGCCAGCCCGTCAATGTGGTCGAAGGCAACGTGATGTGGAACTGCGGCGATTCCGGCATCCAGGCCGCGGCGGACGCCATCATCCGCAACAACATCATTCTCGAAGGGCCCGGCAACGGCTTCAATTCACAGCCTCACCAGGGCGCGACGCCATCGAACCTGCAGTTCGTGCACAACACGGTGGTGGGTGGCAGCCCCTGCCTGCGCATGAGCAGCTGGAGCGGCCGGCCGGGACTCGTGTTCGCGAACAACGCGATCTACTGCGACGCGGACGATTTCGCGATCGGCGGGCTCTCCGGCGTCACCGTCACCGGCAATGTCGTCACACCGGCAACGAGCGCCCTGCCTGCCGCAGGGTATCGTGTGGGCCAGACGCCGGCACTCGATCTGCTCGACGTCGCCGCACGCAATGTCTATCCGCGCGCAGGCTCGCGCCTGATCGACGCGGGCGACGCCGCTTACGCGACCAGCATCGATTTCAACGGCAACGCGCGCAGCGGCGCACCCGATGCAGGTGCGTACAATTATTCCACGGCACAGAATCCGGGCTGGGTGGTGGCACCGGGATTCAAGAATGCGGCGTCGCAGCCGGCCGTTCCGGGTCTTTCCTTCTCCGGCAATCCGCTGACGGTGAGCGCCGGGGGCACAACACAACTCAGCTGGAATGCGACCAACGCGTCCACCTGCACGGCGAGCGCAAGCCCCGCCGCGAGCGCGTGGAGCGGCGCGAAGTCGACGTCCGGCAATCAGATGATCGACGCGGTCACGGCGACGACACAGTTCAACCTCTCCTGCAGCAACGCGGCCGGGGCGACGAACCAGTCTGTGATCGTCACGGTGAGCACGACACCGGCGCCCGTGCCGACCGTCACCCTGAGTGCGAGCCCGACCATGGTCACGGCGGGCGGGCGGTCGACATTGACGTGGAGCAGCACGAATGCGACGGGTTGCACCGCATCGGGCGCATGGGCGGGCAACAAGGCGAGTGCGGGCAGCGAGCAGTCAGCTGTAATCAACGCGGCGAGCACGTTCACGCTCGCATGCACGGGCGCGGGTGGCACCGCGGAACAGTCTGTCACCGTGAATGTGAACAGCGGGGGAGGGCCTCCCACATCGCCGCCCGGTGGTGGCGGGGGTGGCAGCCTGGGCTGGTCGCTGCTTGCGGTGCTGATCGGGTTGCACGCGAGGCGAATGCGCATATAGTCACCGGTGCCATGTGGTACTGGTCGATCCGCCGGTTCGCACCCTAGACTGCGCGGACAATGGCCGTAGAACGCCCGATGGCTGCACCCGATCGTTCCGCGGCCCGGCGATGGTGGATCGTCGGTGGGCTCTCCCTCTGGAGCGCGGTGGCCATGGGCACCACGATCGGCTCGCTCGGGGTTTTCGTCGAACCCATTCGGCAGGAATTTGGCTGGAGCGGCGAGCAGATCGCCAGGGCGTTGACGGCATTCGTGCTGGCCATGTCCCTGGTGATGCCGATCGCCGGTCTCGCGATCGATCGCCTCGGTGCCCGCATCGTGATGGCTTGCGGGGTCGTGCTCATCTCGGTGAGCTACCTGTTTGCAGGCCGGAGCCAGGCGCTGTGGGCGCTCGTCGCCAGCTTCGCCGCTGCGGGTGCCGGCCTGGGTGCCTCGACCTATCTGCCCTGTACGGTCGTGGCTTCCGAGTGGTTCCTGGAAAGGCGCGGACTCGCGCTGGGAGTGCTCCTCGGGTCATCCGCGATCGGTGCAACGATCTTTCCGGTGTTGATCACGCCGCTGGTACTCGATCATGGCTGGCGAGAGGCGCTGGCCGGTATCGCGACTGTGACCCTGCTGCTCGGACTGCCGATCGCCGTTGCCCTGGTCAGGCACGGCCCCTACCGCAATGGCGAAGGGACGGCCTCCCGGGCTGACCGGCCGCTCGCGAATCTGATGAGAACGAGAACCTTCTGGCTGGTTACGTTTATCCTTATCCTCTCGCAGCTGAGTTTCTTCGGAATCTATTTTCATCTCATCCCGTTCCTGACCTCGCTCGGTTTCCCCGAAACGACAGCCGTGCTTTTCTACAGCGGCTCGACACTGGCGACGGTGCTTGGTGCTGTGATCCTCGGGCCACTCATCGACCAGATCGGGGCGAGGCCGACGTTGATTGCGGCGCTTGCCGTGCTGGTGTCGAGTTGCGCATTGCTGCCCGCAATCGGTACGGGCATGGCAGGGATCGCGGCCGGAGTCGCCTTCGCCGTGCTCTGGGGTTCGGTGGTGAGCTCTCCCATGCAGTTCGCTCCGGTTCTGCTCGCCGAGACCGCAGGGTTGGCCAGCCTCGGCACGCTCCTCGGGATCAGCAGTCTGCTTTCCGGCCTCATCTCCTCGCTCGGCCCGATGCTGACCGGCGCGATCAACGATGCCACGCACAGCTACATTGCGGCGTTCATGGTCTCCGCAATCGTGGCGGCCCTCGCCCTTGTTCCGGCGCTCCTGCTGAGACCGGGTGCGCCTGCGGATTCCGTTGGATAGACTCGCGCGAGGACGCCCGATCCGCGAAAGCCTGGCATGGACAAACACGGCGTTGATCTGGTGGAGCTCATCGGCGCCGTGTACGAAGGGCCACGGGAGAGCGAACCGTGGCTTGGGCTGGCCGGGCGCCTTCGCGAGTTGCTCTGTGCACGCAGCGTGGCGGTGACACTGCACCATTCCCAGGGCCAACTCTTCGATGTGATGGTCATGGCACAGGAGCCAGGTGACGACGCCGACTGGCATGCGGTCGAGCAGGGCTACCGCAGGGACTTCATGGCAGCCGATCCGTTCCGCTACGAGAACATGGCGCCGGGCGACATCCTGTTCATCCGGGCCGCGAGCGCTACGCCCGCGATGCAAGTCTTCCTCGAGCGGTTCGACATCGCTCATTGCCTGCGACTCTGTTTCAGCGAAACGGGAGGAATGGTCTGCTGGATCGATGTGATCCGGCGCCGGCAGGAACCTGATCAGCCCTTCACCGAAACGGATGCGCAACTGCTGCGCGAACTGCTGCCCCACCTTCAGCGCGCGCTCGGTCTTTATGCATTGCTGAAGCGCCAGGAATCGGAAAAGGCCATATACGAGAACATCATCGATCACTTCGCGCTTGGCTGCGTGCTGCTGAACGACTCCGGTGGCGTCATTCAGGTGAACAGCGCCGCGCGCGCCATCATCGATCGCGCCGGCGCCATTGCGGTTGCGCACGGCCGGATCAGCCTCACTGATCGTGCTGCGCAGCGGGAGCTCGACACAACGATCGACACCCAGGCGCAAGCGAGGCGGAGCAACGCCGCAACGACCGCCGGCAAGCTGGTGCGAGTGCGCGCCCGTGATGGCACCTTGCTCGCCTTGCTCGTGTATCCGGCCCCGTTGACGCCCTACTTCCAGGGTATCCCGGCACCGAGCGTGATCGTCTATCTCTCCGATCTCGAACGAAAGCCCGACGCGCTGCTGCCCGCCAGTGCATCCGCACAAGTGCAGATCGCGCGGCTTTTCGATCTCAGTCCCCAGGAGGCGCGGCTCGCGCAGTTGCTCGCCTACGGCCACACCATCAGCGAAGCGGCCTCCCGGATGCACATTGCGGAAGCGGCAGCACGCAATTACTCCAAGCGCGTGTACGCGAAGGTGGGTATCGGCAGCCAGTCGGACCTGGTGCGCCTCGTTTATCGCCATCTCGCCTTTCTGCGCTGACCTGCCGGAGGATCATCGGTACCACCTGGTACTGGAGCGCTTCCCGGGACCACGCCTAGCATGGCTCTCGTAAACGTTCGTTCGGGTATCGGGGAGTGCGCATATGGAGAATCGGTCCGCGGGCTGCCTTGTGACCGTCCGACTCGGTGTTTTGACGGGTCTCGCAATTGCCGTGTCGACTGGCAGGGCGGCCGAGGCGCAGGAGGACTCGGGCCTCCAGGAAATCGTCGTCACGGCCCAGCGGGTCGAAGGAACGCTGCAGAAGACGCCGATTTCGCTGGCGGTCTTCGACAAGGAGGCACTGCGTTCCATCGGCGCCGTCGCCGCCGGAGACGCGGCCGCATACGCCCCCAACGTCCAGATCGATCGCACGCCGCTCAGTCGCACGGCCTACGCGGTCAGCATCCGCGGCATCCGCAGCGCCGATCCGTCCCTCGCGCTCGATCCGACGGTGGGTATCTACCTCGACGGCGTGTACCTCGGTCGGCAGAGTGGTTCAGCCTTCGAGATCGTCGATCTCGAGCGCGTCGAGATCCTGCGCGGACCCCAGGGAACGCTTTATGGACGTAACAGTACCGGGGGCGCCATCAACCTCGTGACCAGCAAGCCCTCCGGCGAGTTCGGACTACTGCAGCAACTGAGTTACGGTGATCACGGTTTCCTGCGGGCACAGACCTCGATCGACACGCCGAAACTCGGCAATCTCGCGGCCAAATTCTCTTTCAATCACTCGCAGCATGATGGCACGGTGAAGAGTCTCTACACAGGTGGCGATCTCGGCGGCTACAACGCCAACAGTGGTCGCTTCTCCCTTCGCTGGACACCCGTCGATGCGCTGACGGTGGACTATGCTTTCGACATCTCGAAGGAAGACAGCAACACTTCCATTGATCAGATCACCGCGGTCAGGGATTTCCAGGCGTCTCTGGGTGGCGACTTCTACGCGCAGATGCAGGCTGCGGCCTCTGCGGATCGCCAGAGCCGCCTGCCTTACCCCGTGGATGGCAAGGTGCAGCCCTTCGAGATGAGCGGCCACGCCCTCACGCTGGAGTGGCATCCCGGTGAGGTGACGCTGAAATCGATTTCAAGTTATCGGGAGTGGGACCGCACAGCGACGTCCGCGAATTTCGGTACTTTCCGTGTGGCTGCCGATAGCGTGCTCGACGGCACCACCGGCACCTACATTCCTGCCGGTGAACTCGCTGCGAACTACACCAATCCCGAGACGTACAGCCGCCAGAAGCAATGGTCACAGGAGCTGCAGCTGTTCGGGAAGTCCGAGTCCCTCGGCCTCCGTTACACGGCTGGCCTCTATTATTTCCGTGAAAAGAGTCTCGAGATCGATCCGCAGGCCTTCATCCTTCCGGCGCTCCTGGCATTTGGCGAGTTGCCGGGGCCTTTCCAGGATTTCCTCTGCGTTGGTACCTGCTTCGGCAAGAGCGTGCGGCTCGCCGCTGCAGACTTCGCGTATACCTCCGACAACGAAGCCTTCGCTGCCTATGGCCAGCTTACGCGCTCGATGACCGATCGCCTCGACGCCACGCTCGGTGTGCGCTTCACCCGCGACCAGAAGGACGCCACGCTCACCAATGACTTCACCGACGCGGGGCTTGCTACGGCTGCAGGCAGCAAGTCCTGGAACAACGTGAGTCCGGCCTTCACGCTGGACTACGCGTGGTCGGATGACGTGCGTACCTACCTCACGGCAACCCGGGGGTATCGCTCCGGCGGCTTCAACGTCCGTGCCACCAACACGGCGGCATTTCGTCAGCCCTTCAACGAGGAAAACGTGACGTCGTACGAACTCGGCCTGAAGTCGGAGTGGCTGAACCGGCGGCTGCGCCTGAACGGCGCCCTGTACCATTATGAATACACTGACAAGCAGGTGGCGCAGTTCGAGGCCGGCACCGGCGGGGCCTCGTCGAAGATCGTGAATGCGGGCAGCGCGAAGGCCACCGGCATCGAGATCGATCTCACGGCAAGGCCAATCGAGGATCTCCTGCTGACCCTGAGCTACGGGTACATCGATTTCGCCTACGACAAGTTCGTGACCGGCGTGCAGGATCCAGCGACGGGATTTCCCGTCTTCGGCTCCGATGGCGAGGCGCTGGTCGCCGACATCAGCGACACGGCTGCCACCAACGTACAGTCGCCCAGGAATTCCGCCTCACTACGGGCCGAGTACACGGTCGCGCGCACGGGTATGGGGACGGTGGTGTTGCACGTCGACGGAAACTACGTGGGCCCACGCACATTCCAGGAGCAGCTCAATACCTTCGACCGTTCCGACAGCTACTCGCTGTGGAACGCGCGCCTGGCGCTGAACGACATTCCGGTCGGTGCGGGGAGCCTCAGCGCCTCGCTGTGGGGCCGCAACCTCAGCGACGAGAAGGTCCGTGAATACGGCATCGACTTCGGTGCACTCGGCTTCGCGACAAACACGTACAAGGAGCTGCGCAGTTTCGGCATCGACCTCCTGTACCAGTACTGAAGCGGGAGCAGGGCGCGGCCATGACGACCGGACTCGTGTGGGACGAGCGTTGCTTCTGGTATGACTTCGGTGACAGCCGCAGCCTTTTCGGCGCCCATCCGCATATCCAGCCTGGCAGCCATATCGAGACGCCCGAGAGCAAGCGTCGGATTCTGAACCTGCTGGCCGCGAGCGGGTTGCTTGCGCAGATGCGGGAGTCGAGGCCGAGTCCCGTGGGCGCCGGGGACCTCTGCCTCGTCCACGACGAGGCCTATGTCGAGTCCGTCAGGGCGCTCGGCGCGAGTGGGGGCGGATCTCTGGGCCCCGGCGTTCCGGTCCCGGCGGGTGGTTACGAGCTTGCCACGCTCGCAGTCGGTGGCACTCGACGTGCGATCGATGCGGTTCTGCGTGCCGAAGTCGACAACGCCTATGCGCTCGTGCGGCCTCCGGGCCATCATGCCGAGCGCGACCATGGCATGGGGCTGTGCATCTTCGCCAATGTGGCGGTGGCAACGAAACTCGCCATGCGCGATCACGGCCTCAGGCGTGTGGCGATCGTCGACTGGGATGCGCATCATGGCAACGGCACGGAATCGGCTTTCTACGAAGATCCATCGGTGTTCACCCTCTCCATTCACCAGGACATGGTCATTCCGGGCCGCGGAGCGGTGTGTGACGCGGGCCGTGGGGCGGGCAAGGGCTACAACATCAATATGCCGCTGCCGCCCGGTTCGGGGACGGGAGCCTATCTGGCCGCGATCGACCGCGTCATCGCGCCTGCCCTGCGACGTTTCCATCCCGAGCTGATTCTGGTGGCGAGCGGTCTCGATGCGTGCGCCAGCGATCCGACGGCGCGCATGCTGCTGCTCAGTGACTCCTACCGCTTCATGACTGCGAGGCTGCTTGAACTCGCGGGCGAGCTGTGCGGCGGCCGCCTCGTGATGAGCCATGAGGGAGGCTACGATCCCACGGCGACACCGTTCTGTGCGCTCGCGATCCTGGAGACGATGACCGGCATTCGCACCGGTGTGCAGGATCCGTTCGGACCACTGCGCGAGGAGGAGCTTGCCGGGCACCAGCGCCTGCAACCCCATCAGGAAGCCGTGATCGCACAGGCAGAAGCCCTGCTCGGTACACCACGATGCGCACAGCAGACCAGTTGATTCACCCGGCCGCGACCAGGCGCGACTATGAGGCCGGCACGGTGCCGATCGGCGCCAGTGCCTGGCCGCCCGCAGATCTCCCGCCCCCTTGGCCAGCGCTGGAGCATGACATCGAGACCGATGTGCTCGTCATCGGTGCGGGACTGGCAGGCACGTCAGTGGCGCTGCATCTGGCTGAGCGCTCTGTGCAGACCGTGATTCTCGAGGCGGCACAACCGGGGAATGGCGCATCGGGGCGCAACGCGGGCCATGTACAACCGTGGCTCGACGGGCTTGCGTCGCTCGCGAGCTGGCCCGATCGCGGAACCCGGCTGCTCGAGACCTTCGTCAGGGAACGGAATATCGTTTTCGATCTCTGTCGCCGCCACCACATCGATGCTGACGAGGCGCCGACAGGCATCGTGCAAACCGCCACGCGCCGCAGCAAGTCGCTGGAGGACTTGGCGGGGCACTGGCGCGCGCGAGGCCTTCAGGTGGAGCCCGTCGGCTCGTCTCAATTGCACGAGTTGCTGGGTACCCGTCGCTACCGTCACGGCGTGCACTGGCGCGAAGGCGGTCGCGTCAATCCTTTCCGGTTCACGCAGGGCATGGCGGCAGCAGCTGCACGTCACGGCGTCCGCGTCCATGGTGATTCGCCCGTCGTGTCGTGCACGAGGGCGGGGGAACGCTGGCTGGTGCGCACGAATCGCGCCAGCGTCCACGCGGCGCGGATCGTGTTATGCACGAACGGTCACGCGGGCAACGCGTTCTTTCCCGGGATGGCGCGCTCCGGCTACCCGCTGGTGGCGTGTGGCCTTGCGACAGCACCGCTGCCGCCCTCGTTGCTGGAGGTGATCAACCCGTCGCGCGCGGCGTTCGCGCAAGTGCCCACGGGCCTCTACCCGATGGTCGTGGATGGCCGCGGGCGTCTCGTGACCGCCACCATCCCGGCCCCGCGGCAGGCGGATCGCCCTGAGCGCTATTTCGAGGCTTTCCTGCGGTACATTCATCGCACCTGGCCCGAGAGCCGCGCGGCGTCGATCGAACCCGGCTGGTACTGGACCGGCATGACTTCGAGCACCTCGGCCACCTTGCACGCCGATTTCCCGGGGCTCTACCAGATTGCTGATGGTGTCGTGGGATTGATGAACCTCGGTACCTGGGGCAATGTCATGGGCCCGCTGCTAGGGAGCAATGTCGCGCAAGTGCTGGCCGAGGAACGCCCGCAGGATTTCGTGCTCCCGCTGCGCACCCCGCGTGCCGTGCGTTTTCCGCGCCTCTTCGAGTTCAAGATCCGCCATCTGCTGGTTCCCGCGGCGCGCTGGGCCGATCGGGCCTGGGCCTCTTGATAAGGATCCGGGATATGATTCGACCTGTATCGTTTCGGAGCCTGCGCGCGAGACCCGGAATTGGCATCGCCTTCCTGCTGGTGTCGCTATGCAGCGGGCCGGTCGTCGCGGTCGAGCGTGGTGAAGCGCTCTATGCACAGCGCTGCGCGGCCTGTCACGATCATCCGCACGATCGCGTGCCGCCGCGCCATCTGCTCGGCTTTCGCTCGCCGAATGCCATCGTACGGGTGCTCACCCGCGGCACCATGCGCCCGATGGCGGAAGGGTTGAGTGACACCGAAATCGCCGACCTGGCCGTCTTTCTCACCGGTCGTGTGCCCGGTCAGGAAGCGCGACCGGGCGTCAACCGCTGCACGCAATCGGGCGCGCCGGTTGTGGTGCAAACGGGCGACTGGCCGGTCATCGGGCGCGATGTCGCGGGTAGCCGCTTCGAGCCGAACCCCGGGTTGCGAGCAGAAGATCTGCGGTACCTGAAACTGAAGTGGGCCTTTGCGTACCCGGAGGGCGCCTCCGGGCCGGTCCAGGTGGCCGGCGGGCGCGTGTTTCTGGCTTCGGGCGACGGGCAGGTGCATTCGCTCGATGCGCGGACCGGCTGCAGCTACTGGAGCTTCGACACGGGGCGCACGGTGCGCGCGGTGACGATTGCGGCGGTCGATTCCGGTGGCGCAGCCGCTGGGCGTACGGGCGTCTTCTTCGGTGACGATCAGAGCACGGTCACGGCACTCGATGCCACGAGTGGAGCGTTCCTGTGGAAAACACCTGTCGAGACGCACCCGCTTGCGCGCATCACGGCGCCTCCGGTGGTGTCCGAGGGGCGGGTGTACGTGCCGGTCTCGGGGATGGAGGATCCTCTGACGCACGATCCGGGCTATCCCTGTTGCACACACCGTGGCAGCGTCGCGGCCCTCGATGCCGCGAGCGGCAAGCTCCTCTGGAAGAGCTACACGGTGCAGCAGGAGCCGAAGCCATTGCCGAAGGCGAGCCCTGAGGCCGCGCAGCATTTTGCACCCGCCGGGGGTTCGGTGTTCACACCACTCGGAATCGATGCCCGGCGCAAGCTCGTGTACGCCGCAACGGCGGAAGCCTATGGGCACGAGAATCCTGCGGGTGCGTATTCAGTCATCGCCTTCGATATGCGGACGGGTGCGCACCGCTGGCAGCGCCAGTTCATGCCCGCAGAAAAGGACCGGTCACGCATCTGCCACGAATCCGGCGAGAGCGATTGCCGCAACATGTTCTCGATGAGCACCCAGGTGATGGTGCATACGCTGCCAGGCGGCAGGAACGTTCTGCTCGTTGGCAGCAAGTGGGGCTGGGTGTATGCGCTCGATCCGGATGCACGGGGGCGCACGCTCTGGAGTCGCAAGGTCGGCAAGGGCGGGGATCTCGGCGGCATCATGTACGGGCTTGCAGCTGACACGCGCACGGTCTATGTGCCAATTGCCGACACGATCGTGCTGCCTCCGGAGCGGGCAGGCGGGCTCGCCGCGCTCGATCTGGCTACCGGCCGGCCGCGCTGGCAGCTCGAGTCAGAGCCGGCGGTCTGCAGCTGGCTGGCCGGCGAGCCGGCCGCATGCACCGACGTGAATACCTGCACCTGCAGCAGCGCGAAGGTCGCCGCGACCACCGCGATCCCCGGCGCTGTATTCGCGGGTGGTTGGGACGGACACGTGCGCGCCTACTCTGCGACCGACGGTCGGCTTCTCTGGGATGTGGACACCGCCCGGCCCGTGGCCGCCGTGAACGGGATCGAAGCGCGCGGCGGGCAGGTCGGCGGTTACCCCGTCGTGGTGAGTGGCGGCGCGGTCTACATCACCTCGGGAGCGAGCGTGATGGGGCGGCCTGGCAATGCATTGCTCGTGTTCGAGGTCGAAGCCGACTGACTCTGCCGCGAGCCCTCAACCCGTTCCAAGCGCAAATTCAATCCCCGCGTCGACCGCTGCCACTTGGGCGGCATTACACTCCTCGGGTGTGACGCCCGGGCTGTCGGGATAGACCTCGGTGGTGGTCGTGTAACGGGCTCCCGTGATTCCGGCGCACAGGCCCAGTTGCCGCATGGGGTATCGAATGACACCGGGGGCGACCACATCCGAGCCGATGATCTGGCCCTTGGCGTCCGCCGGGGCGATGTGGGTGATCCGGCTGACCGCGTTGATGATCGCCTGCTGGAAGGCCGGCTGTGGGTTCTCGCTGTCGTCGACCAGATAGAAGCCGTCCGGGATTTCGCCCGGTTCGAACGTCTTGCCGTCGCGCGCGGCGAGCGCAGGCCGGAACTCGCTCTCGTCGCTGTCCGTCGTTTCGTGCAGATCGATGTGCAGCAGGAAGCGCCTGCGCAGCGGCGCGATCAGGCGCAGCAGCGCCGCAGATTCCCCGGCGGGGCTGTCTTCGCGAAACGAGCGATTGGGATCGACGGCGTTCGCGTTCCAGCGGTGGATGCGCTCGTAGGCCCAGGGACTCACGCAGGGCGCCACGAGCAGGTTGATCCGCGCCGCATGGTCCTCGGCGCGGTGGTCGAGGAACTGCAGCGCGCCACGCACGCCACTCGTCTCGTAGCCATGCACGCCGCCAGTGATTAGCGCAACCGGAAGCTCCTCACGCCAGCTCCGGCTGCGCAGTGCGAACAGGCGGTAACGATCCGGTGGATAGTCGAGCTGGCCATACTCCACCACCTCGAAGCGTGCGGCCAGTCGCTCGATCGCGCCCACCACATCGTCGTGATAGCTGCGCCTGCGAACCTGGCGCGACAGCCATGTGGTGCGCTCCGCCTCACCCCAGGGAACGCCAAGCGTACCGATCGGATATGGTGCGGAGGTGGTCATGCTCGTTACTCTATCGCAGGATGCCGAAACCCGGCAGGCCGCATCTGTCCGGAGAGCCGTGATGCCCACCCACACCGTCAAGCTTCATCGGGTCCTTGCCGCGACACCCGAGCGGCTCTATCGCGCGTTCATCGACCCAGATGCGATGGCCAAATGGTTGCCGCCCGACGGGTTCACGGGGAAAGTGCACCAGATCGACGCGCGTGTGGGCGGCAGGTACCGGATGTCGTTCACCAACTTCACGACAGGCCAGAGCCACGCCTTCGGCGGCGAGTACTTCGAGCTCGTGCCTCATGAACGCCTGCGTTACACGGATCGCTTCGAAGACCCGGGCCTCCCCGGCGAAATGATCACCACAATCACGATCACGAAGGTGTCGGTCGGCGTGGAACTCGGCATCGTGCAGGAGGGCATTCCGGCCGCCATTCCAGCCGAGGCGTGTTATCTCGGCTGGCAGCAGTCGCTCACGTTGCTTGCGAGACTGGTCGAGCCCGAGATTCGGGAGTAATGGTGTGCGTGATGCTCGATCTCCATCCATGAGAGCGATGTGCCTGCAACGACCAGGCCACGAGCTGGAGGCGGTCGACAGGGCGACTCCCAGGCCAGGGCCCCGGCAGTTGCTCATCGAGGTTCTCGCCTGCGGAGTCTGTCGCACCGACCTTCATTTGGTTGATGGTGAACTGCCCGACATCCACTATCCCGTCGTGCCCGGCCACGAGATCGTGGGGCGTGTCGTGGGGTGCGGGCGGGATGTCAGCGAATTCTCCGTCGGCGCGCGCGTCGGCGTGCCGTGGCTCGGCTCGACATGCGGACACTGCGGGTACTGCACGACGGCGCGGGAGAATCTGTGCGAGGAGGCGCGCTTCACGGGATACACGCTCGACGGAGGCTTTGCGCAGTTCGTCGTGGCCGACGCGAGCTTCTGTCTGCCAATTCCTGAACAGTACTCCAGTGTCGAGGCCGCGCCTCTGCTGTGCGCCGGCCTCATCGGCTACCGCGCGCTGACCGCAGCCGGAGATGCACACCACATCGGGCTGTACGGCTTCGGTGCGGCAGCCCATCTGATGGCACAGATCTGCCGCGCGCAGGGACGGCAGGTTTTTGCCCTCACCCGTCCCGGCGACCTTGCAGCGCAGGATTTCGCGAGGCGACTCGGCGCCGTCTGGGCGGGTGGATCGGATGAGACGCCTCCGGAGGCGCTCGATGCGGCCATCCTCTTCGCGCCGGTCGGCGGGCTCGTGCCCGCTGCGCTCGCTGCGACGCGGAAAGGCGGCAAAGTCGTGTGCGCGGGCATCCACATGAGCGACATACCCTCTTTCAAATATCACTTGCTGTGGGGCGAAAGGACGATCCAGTCCGTGGCGAACCTGACGAGGGCCGATGGCGCCCAGTTCATGAAGCTCGCCACTGGTGTAAAGCTCGAGGTCACCACTGAGCGCTTTGCGCTCGAGGAGGCGAACGAGGCGCTCGATCGGCTGCGCGCGGGCCGGATCGAGGGTGCAGCCGTGCTCGACATTACGCGATAACCCGGCAGATCGAGCCGGAGATGAGGGAGTGGAAATGCGAATACGATCTGCCGCAGTGGCGTGTCTTGCCGGGCTCATCATCACCGCATGTGCCGCAGGGCCGGTGTACACGCCGGCTCCGGCGCCTGCCGCGGATGCAGCGCTCACGCGGGCGCTCGGCACTGAAGTCGCGCAATTCACCGCCGCCGATCAGGCGTCGCCGCCCGCACCCTGCAGGGTGCTGTTCGTCGGCTCCTCGAGCATCCGGATGTGGACCACGCTGTCCGAAGACATGGCGCCGCTCCCGGTGATCAACCGGGGATTCGGCGGCTCCCACATCGAGCATGTCAACCGCTGGTTCGATGAGCTGGTTCAGGTGAATCAACCAGGCGCCATCGTGTTCTACGCAGGCGAGAACGATGTTGCGGACGGCAAGGCGACGCGGCGGGTGGTCGCGGATTTCGCTGCGTTCATGAAGCGCAAGACCGCGGCGCTTGGCGATACGCCTGTCTACTTCATCTCCCTGAAGCCATCGAAGCTGCGATTCGGGCAGCTCGCGCGCCAGCGCGAGGTCAATGCCGCGGTCAGGGCGATCGCTGCGAAGCGCGCGGACCTGTATTACATAGACGTCGCCTCGCCGATGCTCGAGGACGGCAAGCCGCGGGATCTATTCGCGCCGGACGACTTGCACATGACGCGCGATGGCTACGCGATCTGGACCCGGAGCGTACGCGCGGCGCTCATGCCGCACGCAAAATCGGACGCGTCGAGATGCCTGTCGAGGGTGTCCAGGCAGGCGCGATAGTGCGCCAGGCTTGCGGCCAGGTTTGCAGGTTGCGCGCGCCTTGACTTACAAGGGCGGAATCCCGAGATCAGCGAGCCACCGGTAGGTAGGATCGTAGTAAGCCGCGTCGCGTGTCGGGTCATCCGCCTGGCCTTCAGGTACGACGATCACCATGCCCTGTCGAGCGCGAGTCAGCAGCACGCGATAGGTGTTGAGGTGATGGCGCTGGCGCTCTGGTTTGCGGACACGTTTCCAGCGACTGCCTTCGAAGCTGTGATGCTCCCAGCCGTCATCGTGGATGCGCAGATCCCCGTCCCAGACCACGCAGGACCAGTCCAGTTCGAGCCCCTGCACCTGGAATTCCGTGGCGGCATCTTCCAGGTAGTACGACGAGCGCACATCTTCTTTTGCGTCCAGGAACCAGCGCACCGGGTCCACCTTGATGCGCACGTCTATGGCGAGTGGCTTGAGGCGCTGGGCTCGCGATGAGACCACCAACCCGTAGCGTTCATTGCCGCGTGCCTGTTCTCGCAGCCACTGGCGCGCGGATGACAGTTGCCGTGTGAGGCGGATAGGGAATCCCCGCAGTGTTTCCATCAGGCTCGTACGTGCGGCCTGCACATCCAGGGAGAGCATCTCATTGACGAATGCGGCAACGCGTTCGGAGCGGAAGGATCGCACGGATGTTGCGAGATGGAGGCTCGGTTCCCAGCGCACTGCGTCACGCGCCGCGAGCTTGTCGATCTCCTCATCCGCGTAGTGCTCGGTCTCGCGCAAGCGTGGCGAGAGATGCACGCGCCAATGGGGAAAACGGCGTGCGAGTGCGACCAACCATTCGCTGATGCCCGCCTCACCCGTGTTGATTTCCTGCCCGCTGCCTACGAGACAGACGATTGCCGCCCAGTCCGTATGGCGGTCGAGGCAGGAGATCAGGAATTCGGGCTCGGACTGGTCAAATCCCGGCCGATTCTTCTTCCGGGCCATGAAGTTCACGGTCTGGGCGAGATCCCATGCCCGTTGCGCCTCATCGAACAACGCGACATGTTCGATCGGCGGACCCGCATCGGCCAGACAGTCGTCGCGGAAGTGATGTACGTTCTGGATGAACTGCTTGACCTCGCTGCGTGCCTCGCCAATACGGATCAGTCTGCCCTGCGCCTTCGAGCGTTGATGGCGATCCCGTGCGAGCGCCTCATGCAGCACACTGACCAGCGGGCCGTTGCCAGAGAGATAGACGCTGTAGAGTTCACTCCTTGCATCGGTGTGCCGGTTTGCAATATCGAGTCCCACCAGGGTTTTGCCTGCACCGGGCACGCCAGTGACAAAACAGATGACTTTCGCTCGCTCGCGCCGTGTTTCGGCAATGATCCTGGAAAGGCGGCGCGAGGTGATCGAGAGATTCTCGGCGCCGGCATCGTTTCGCGAGATGTCCTCGACGGCGTGTCCGGCGTAGAGTGCGCGAGCGGCCTCGACGATGGTTGGCGTGGGCCGATATCGACCTGCCTGCCAGGCTGCAGAATCGATGGCCTCACCGGAAAAGCGCTCGAGCGCCGCGCCAATGACACCAGCAATTCCGTCAATCCTCGTACATACGGGTCGCACGAGTCGATCCTCGTCGGCGCGAAAGGCGGGGACTGTTGAAGCGACCTTTGCCTCTGTGGCAACCAGTATGGGCACGATCGTGACATGATGGCTGCTCTCGTGGAAATTCTTGAGGTCGAGTGCGTAGTCCCAGACCTGATCGATTGCTTCGCGACTGAAGTGATCGGCCCCCGCCTTGAATTCGATCACGAACAGCACCGGGCCAAGCAGCAGGATCAGATCCGCGCGACTGCCGAGTCGTGGAATCGTGTACTCGAAGAAAATTCCTCCGGACGCGCCTGACCATGCAGGCAGTGCTGCGCGCAGCGCCGCGATCTCCGTCAGCCATGCGGTCTTCTGGCTGATGAGATCGGCAAACATCGATTGAGCCGTGATGTGGCCGAAGATCTGCTCAGGCACGTCGGCAAGGAAGCCGTCGATCGTGTTCGCATAGCCCCAGCGTCGCATCAATCTCTCCTGGCGTCTTCTGCCAGGATAGGGCACATACATGCGAGGGCAAAGGAGCGCGCCCCTGGGAAAGTTGGTCGGGGTGACAGGATTTGAACCTGCGACTCCTACGTCCCGAACGTAGTGCTCTACCAGGCTGAGCTACACCCCGCTGCAGCGAGCCGCGAAGTGTACTGAACCGCCCGGAGGCATTCAAACGCGGTAGCCAACTATCGACTGGTATGGGGCAGAATTGCTGGTGAAACAATTTTGTAGTAATATTTCCCTTGCAATGAAAACGTCCAGCCATCGCAAACCAGAGACAGCAACCGCACCGGGCGCCGTCCTCGCGCGCGCGGCGTTCCGGGCAGCGGGCTTTCTCGGGGTTTCTCAGGCCGACCTCGCCGACATCATCGGTGTCAGCAGCGCCACCGCGTCGCGGCTCGCGCACAGTGGCAAGGCACTGGAGGAGGGCGGCAAGCCCTGGCAGCTTGCGGCACTTTTCGTGCGCGCCTTCCGCTCGCTCGACGCGATCGTCGGTTCCGATGACACGGCGGCGCGCACGTGGATGCGCGCGGCGAACTCCGCGCTCGGTGGTGTTCCGCTCGAACTGATGCGTGACCCGGCCGGGCTCGCGCGCGCCGTTGACTACCTGGACGCCGCCCGAGCTCGCCTCTAGCGCGCGGCGCTACCAGCGCGCGCTGTGGCGGGTGGTCGAGGCCCAGCATACGGCCTCGACGATGCGCCTCGCCGACACGCTGCCCGAACAGGCGCTGCTCGAGGCCATCCTCGAGGCGAGCAAACCACCGTTGCCACCGGGTACCGGAAAGCTGCATTACCTGCTCGCGACGCCCTTTCGTTACCGGCCGCGCGCCGGCTCGCGCTTTCGCGCGCCTTTCGAAGGCGGCGTGTGGTACGGGGCCGAGCAACTGCGCACGGCGCTGGCCGAGAAGAGCTACTGGCGTCTGCGTTTCCTGCTCGATTCCCCCGCGACTCCCGATCTGAAGCCGGTGCCGCACACCGCCTTTAACGTCGCGGTGCGCGGCCAGGCAGTCGATCTGACGGTACTGCCCTTGTCGAAGGATCGTGCCCTGTGGACTCACCGCAGCGACTACGGAGCGACGCAGGCACTCGCCACCGCAGCGCGCGGTGCTGGGCTCGAACTGATCCGCTATGAATCCGTGCGCGACCCCGGGCACGCGGCCTGTGTCGCCGCACTCGTGCCCGCGGTCTTCGGGCGCGCGAAACCGAAGGGACTCGAGACCTGGTTCGTTGCAGCCTCGCGTGCGCAGGTCCGGTGCGTGAGAGGGGCGCGGGGCGGGCAGACGTGGGAGTTCAGCGCCGCCAATCTCTTGTAACCGAAAGGTCTCCACCGGGTCCGCGTGCAAAGCCTCGCCAAGCTGGGTTAAGGTGTTGGCAGGAACTCGCACGGAGAATGTGCCGAGTGTGTAAGGGGATGCATGCATCGGTCCCGTGATGGATAAATTCGACCGGATCTATCAACTTCACAGGATTCTCGATGGCCGTCGCGTGCCCGCATCGGTCGCCGAACTCATGGAGCGGCTCGATTGTTCGAGATCGAACGTGTTCCGGCTCATCAGCCTGTTCAAGGATCATCTGTCTGCGCCGATCGAATTCAACCGGGAGCTCGGAGGCTATCGCTACGCGCCCACGGCAGTGGGGCGGCAGTATCAGCTTCCCGGCCTGTGGTTCTCCGCGAAGGAAATACAGGCGCTGGTTGTCCTGCAGAAGCTCTTGAGCGATCTCGGGCCCGGTCTCCTCGAAGAGCATCTCGCGCCCCTCGGCCGCCGGCTCGAAGAATTGATTCAGCACAAGCGGTTGAAGCTGGGGCAGGTCGCATCGCGCATTCGACTGCTGAGCCTCGCAGCACGCCCGCTCGGGCCCGAGTTCGATATCGTCGCGAGCGCAACGTTGCAGCGGCGCAAGCTGCGCTTTCGCTATCACTCGCGCAGCCGGGATGAAGTGACCAACCGCGCCGTCTCACCTCAGCGGCTGGCCCATTATCGGGACAACTGGTACCTCGACGCATGGGATGAGGCGAAAGCTGCACTGCGCAGCTTTTCGATCGACCGTATTCAGGCGGCCGTCGAGTTCGCGGATACCGCACAAGACGTGCCGGAGGCAGTACTCAACGAACACCTGGCCAGTTCTTACGGCATCTTCTCTGGGAAAGCGAACAAGACCGCGGTGATACGCTTTTCTTCCGAACGGGCGCGCTGGGTGGCCGACGAGCGCTGGCACGCCGATCAGACCGGCCAGTTTCTCACCGACGGGCGCTACGAGCTGCGTGTTCCCTATCGCGACTCACGCGAGCTGATCATGGATATCATGAGGCATGGGGCGGAAGTGGAGGTAGTGGCTCCGGACACTCTGCGCGCGGATGTCAGGTCGGCGCTGCAGGCGGCGCTGGCGGGCTATGAGACATAAGCCGGGGAAATCAGCGCGCGCGCTTCCGCGAGTCGCGAGTTTTGCGATTGTCATCATGCAGAGTCGGTTCTCTGCCGGGGAATCCGACTCATGCTGCAACCGATCGGTATCGTCACACTCGCCTTCGCGGCCGGCTTTGCTGCGGCGTGGTACCTGCGTCCCAAGTGCGTTGCCCCGAATCATCGCGAGTTGTCGAAACTGCGCGAGGCGGAAGCGTCGTCAATCGATGACCACTGGATCGAGGGTCCACTCATGCCGGAGGCGTGGTATGAGGAACGGCGCTCTTGTCGTGCTCTGCGTCCGGGAGAATCTCAGTGGGACACGTGATGCTCGCGATCTCCTCCTCGCAGTCTCCGGTAGACGGTGCGTTTCCAATGGCGCCCGTGGCTCGTGACTCTTGTGGAGGAATGATGAGTCAGAACTTCAATTGCCTCGGGCGGATGTCTCGATTCATTTCATGTTGGCACGGGTGGCCAGGAGCTGAAAACCCGCGGACTTGTCTCGATACCCGAAACGCTGCCATGGCACAGGAATCAGGCCGTGCGCTTCAAGGACACTCGTCACTTCCCTCACGGAGGCAATATGGAGTCATCCGGCATCATGATGCAAGATGACTCCGGCGCCGCTTTCGCGCGAATCTTCTGCGCAGCAACGGGTTTGCAGCAGCCTTATCCCTACCAGTCTCGACTTGCTCTCGACCCCTGGCCCGACCTGCTCGATGTGCCGACCGGCATGGGCAAAACCGCCGGGGCCACCCTCGCGTGGTTGTGGAAACGCGGCTGGCGCGAAGGCAGCCGCTGCGGCGACATCGATGTTGCCACGCCACGCCGGCTGGTCTGGTGCCTGCCGATGCGGGTGCTGGTCGAGCAGACGCAGGACAACATCACTGGTTGGCTGCGGACTCTCGATGTCTACAGTGAAGTAGGCAACGGCAGGGTGTCCGTGCACGTTTTGATGGGCGGCGAGGAAGACCTCGGTTCCTGGGCCGAGCACCCGGAAGAGGACATGATCCTGATCGGTACCCAGGATATGCTGCTCTCGCGCGCGCTGATGCGTGGCTACGGCATGAGTCGCTATCAGTGGCCTGTTCACTTTTCTCTGCTCCACAACGACTGCTTGTGGGTGTATGACGAAGTGCAGTTGATGGGGGCTGGCCTTGCGACCTCAGCCCAGATCGAAGCCTTTCGTCGCAGTTTTCAGCTTGCCCGGAGCAGCCGCTCGCTGTGGGTTTCGGCTACGCTGCAGCAGAAATGGCTGGCGACGGTGGATCTGCGCCCACACGCAGATTCGTTGCAACGTCTCACCCTCGGTGACGCGGATCGGGAGACGGCCGGTGACCGACTGAACGCCACCAAACGTATCCAAGCTTCCGAACTTTGTCTCAACAAAGACAACAGCAAGCAGAATGCGGGGCCTTACCTCGGGGCATTGTGTGCGAAAATTCTCGCTAACCACGATCCCGGCGCGCAGACGCTCGTCATCCTCAATAACGTCAGCCGGGCGCAGGAACTTTTCAAGCTGTTGCGTGATGCACGAACGGACAAAGCCGATCTACTGATCCACGCCAGGTTTCGTCCGGTCGAGCGCGCCGAACAGGCGCGCAGGTTGCGCCACGAGCCCGGCATCGACCGGATCATCGTCGCAACACAGGCCATCGAAGCCGGCGTCGATATCTCATCCAGGGTGTTGTTCACCGAACTGGCGCCGTGGGCGTCGCTGGTACAGCGCTTCGGCCGCTGCAACCGTAATGGCGAATACAACGAAGGCGGCGCACGCATCTTCTGGGTCGACATCGAATCCGACAAAGCGCTGATGATGCCCTATGCCGTCGAATCGCTGGAGGCCGCCCGCATCACGCTCGCGGCGCTTGCAAGCGCCTGCTCACAGGATCTGCCACCAATCGACGAAGCTCGACCGCTTACAGCGGTATTGCGGCGCAAGGATTTTCTGGACCTCTTCAATACCGATCCTGATTTGTCCGGCTTCGACGTCGATATTTCCGACTACATCCGCGACAGCGATACGCCCGGCGTGCAAGTCTTCTGGCGCGACTTCAAGGACAACCCCAACCTGCCAGATCCCCAGCCACGGCCTGTGCGCGATGAGCTGTGCCCGGCGTCGATCGGGCAGATCACGGCCTTTGCCAGGCGCAAGGAGGTCACGCTCTGGCACTGGGATGCGCTGGATGGCAAATGGGTGAAGCTTTCGCGTGATCGCAATCCGCGGCCCGGCATGCAGCTGCTCGCGTGCAGCGGCGATGGTGGCTACGACCTCAACATCGGATTTGATGCCAGCGTCAGGAAGCCGGTGGCAGGGTCCCCTTCGGCCGCGATGGCCCGCGTCAGCGAACGCGATTACGCCGACGACTGGCGCTCGCGACAGAACCGTTCGGTACTGCTTGCAGAGCACCTAACCCATGTCGCCGAGCATGCTGATCAACTGTGCACTGCAGTCGACGAGACGAACCTTCGTGACGTGGTGGTGCGCGCCGGCCGCTGGCACGACCTCGGCAAGCTCCATGCCGTGTTTCAGCAATCCATGTACCGTTGCCGGCTGCCTGCCGATCCGACGCGGCCACTCGCCAAGTCCGATTGCACGGGGCCCATGCGGCACAGTCGTCCTTTCTTCCGACATGAACTCGCATCCATGCTTGGCTGGCTAGCCCAACATGACGGCGAGCCGGATGCCGATCTCACTGCATACTTGATCCTTGCCCACCATGGCAAGGTGCGCATGAGCTTGCGCGCCATGCCGAACGAGCAGACCAGTAGCAACATCAAGCGCTTCGCCCGTGGCATCCATGAAGGCGATCCGCTGCCGACGCTGGAATTTGACGGTGAGCACAGTGCTGCCGTCACGCTGAAACTCGCGCTGATGGAAATCGGACTCGGCGACCAGGGCCCGTCGTGGAGCGAGCGGACCCTGCGCCTGCTGGATCAATTCGGCCCGTTTCGGCTCGCCTGGCTGGAAACTCTGGTGCGTTTGGCCGACTGGCGCGCCTCGGCAGCCGAACAGCTTGAACCCGACAATGAAGAGCAACAGAATACGCAACATGAACTGGCTCGAAGCCATCAAGCATTGGCGCAGCCTGCCGCGGGCGGAGCAGCAGCGACGGGCATTGGCGAATCTGCCGCGCAAGGTGGCGCGCAGCATGGCCTTCGAGGGCGAGCCGGTGGATCAGGCGATGCTGGAAGTCGAACTCAACCGCCTCAGGCAGCAACACGCTACGTCGACACCACGCTCGGCATCCTGAGTTACGCCGAACTCGCGCCGCATTTGGCGCGCCGAGTCGAGCAGACCCAATTCTCGATCCGCCAGGGCGAGCTCGACCGGCACCCACTCGACGAGAATCTTTTTCTCGACCTGCACCAGCGCATCTGCGGTGAATTGACGCCGAACTTTGCCGGCCGTTGGCGCAGCCAGGAAGTCGTGGTCGGCCAGCATCATCCGCCCTTGCCCCATTTCGTCGCGCAGGCCATGCGCGGATACGTGCTCGATCTTGGAGTGCGCATCGAGGCCCTGCCGCGCGAAGCGGACGATCACCTGCTGGAACTGCTGGCCTTCGCCGAAGGACGGCTGCTCGGCATTCACCCATTCACGGACTTCAATGGTCGAACCACACGCGTGTTCATTGACTGGCTGACGCGCCGACTGGAACTGCCCGACGTTGATCCTACGCCCGATGAAGGCGCATCGACCGATCAATACCTCGCCGCGCTGCGTGCCGCCGATCAGCACAACTGGCAGCCGTTGATGTCGGTCTGGCGCGAACGTCTGCAGCAAGGGGGCACGCCATGAACGAAATCGTGCTCGAAGGCTGCACCGCAACGCCGCTGGTCGGCTATCTCAAGGCGCTCGGCGTGCTGCGCCTCTTGTCAGCCAATCACCCGGAGACGCGCGGAGCATGGCGGGGCAACCGCTTCGTGTTGACGACATCGCTCGATCGCGCAGGGATCGAGCAGTTCTTTTTGCACGAGTATGCACCGACCCCGATCATGGCGCCGTGGAATGGTGGAAGCGCCTTCTACGAAAAGGACAACAAGGACGCCTTGCTGCGCATTGCACGGAGCAATGATCCACGATTGCGTGATTACCAAGAGAGTCTCGCTATCGCAGAATCCGCGCTCGCCGGGTATGACCGCACGGCCAGCCCCAAGGGTGATGACAAAGCTCGCCTCCTCACTTCGATCCGAGGCCAGCTACAAGATGCTGCACTCGGCTGGTTTGATGCGTCGGTACTGCTGTCGGGTGAGTCGCCGCAGTATCCGCCGCTCCTCGGTACCGGTGGCAACGATGGCCGGCTCGAATTCACCAACAACTTCATGCAGCGCGTGCTTGAGGTGCTTCCGATGAGCGACGACGCGGTGGAGCAAGTGTCGCTCGGTTGGCTGCAAACGGCCTTGTTCGCCGAGGCGGCACCCGGCCTGGCAAAAAATCCAATTGGACAGTTCTCCCCCGGCCAGGCGGGTGGTCCGAACGCTGAAACCGGTTTTGATGCCGATGCCGTCATGAATCCGTGGGATTTCGTGTTGATGATCGAGGGCGCGCTGCTGTTTGCTGCGGCCGCGGTACGGCGCAACGCCGATGACCCCTTCGGCGTGCTGAGCTATCCGTTCACAGTGCGCGCAGTAGGCGCTGGAGCCGGAAGTCTTGGCGAAGGCGATGTTGGCAACGCGCGCGGCGAACTGTGGATGCCGCTGTGGGTACAACCTGCGACGCACGCCGAAGTGCAGACGTTGATGGGCGAAGGTCGGGTGGTGTTCGGGCGCAAACCTGCCAGAGACGCACTCGACTTCGTGCGTGCCGTACAGCATCTGGGCGCCTATCGCGGTGTGCAAAGCTTCCAGCGCTACGGCCTCTTGATGCGCTCAGGCAAAGCCTTCCTGGCTACGCCGCTTTCGCGCGTAGAGGTTAGTGAAACACCGACCTCTTCATGGCTCGATGAACTGGATGCCAATGGCTGGCTGGACCGCTTCCGTCGCTTTGCCAACGAAGCCAACACAGCCGTCCGCTTCAAGATGCTGCGCAAGCGCCTCGAAGATCGCCTTTTTGCACTGGCTGGCAAAATTCCGAGCAAGCCGGATACACAGGCGCTGCTGACCCTGCTGGGCGAAATCCAATCGGCGCTCAAGGTGAGCAGCAAGGCACGCGAGGCTGTGCGCCCGGTTCCGCGCCTGTCCGAACGCTGGGTGATTGCTGCCGCAGACGATACGCCGGCCTTCCGCATCGCCAAGGCACTGGCTGGACTGCGTGGCGTCGGTGACGAGCCGTTGCCGCTGCGCGCACAGCTGTTTCCGGTCGATCGTCGTTTCGATCAATGGCTTGCGCCAGAAGCGGGAGAGAAACACCGTATCTGTGACGGCCCGCAGGGGCGTCTGGTCGATACCCTTCCGTCCCTCCTGGAACGCCGCTTGTGGCTGGCCGAGCGTCTCGCCATGACCGACAATCCGATGCAAAGTGCAGCCGGCGCTACGCTCAATGACATCGCGGGATTCCTCCGCGATGACGGCATGGACGCACGTATCAACGATCTGCTGCCGGGTTTCGCACTGTGCGATATCCCCGAGGACATCGACCGCAGCGCCGGGGATGGTGCCGTGCCCGCCGCGTTCGCGCTGATGAAGCTCGCGTTGACGCCAGAACGCACGCTGTGTTCCCTCGGTGTGCTGGCTGAAGGGCAGCATCTGCCCGTGCCGGCCGGGATGCTGGCGCAGCTTGCCGCAGGCAATCACGACAACCGCGCCGTGATTTCCGCCTGGCGTCGCCTGCGAGCCTCCGGCCTGTCGCCCCTGTTCGCGCCGGGTGCATTGCCGACGCTTGCCGGCGTCGATCCCAAGCGTGCCGCTGCTGCTTTGCTTGTTCCGCTGCGCTTCGGCGTCACCGCTGCGCTCGTACGCTCAGTGCTGAAACAACCCGAAACCGAATCCGCATGACATCGCCCGTCAAGGAGAACGATGATGAGCCTCGATCTGTCCGCCCTCGCCAATGTTCCACGCCTGTTGCTGCGAGCCAAGCTGAATCCCTTGCAGGGCACGCGCTTCCAGCCCACCGGCTTTCCGGAAATCGGTGCTGCCCAGTATGAAGGCCCAGATGGTACGCCGACCCTCTTGGTCGAATCGGCGCAGAGCATGGCCAACCGCATGGAGGCGGTGTGCTGGGATACAGTGGCCGACGACTGGGTAGCGCCGCTCAAAGGCTTGTCGGTCATCAAGGTCAAGGACAAGGCGGGTCAGTCGCTGACCAACTCGGTGCTGGAGGCTCACCGCATCAACTCACCCTATATCCTCGAAAGCACCGACAAGACTGTATTCGACAAATTGAAAGCCGAGCTGGCGGACATGGAAGAAGGGCTCGTCGACCTGCGCAAGCTGGCCCGTGTATTGCTCAGTCTCGACATCAACGCATTGTTGCATGGTGTGTTTCTCGCCAAGAAAGAGCTTGCTGGCGGCCGCCTGCGCCTGCCTCGTGCTCTGTCGGGCTTCATCGAAGCCACCGGCACTCGAGTTGCAGCGAGCGGGGGAGTCAAGAATGATTCTGTCAATCCTTCAGGAGACACCTCCAGGGGTTTCGGCAACGTGCCTTTCTCTCGTGACGAATTTGTTTCTCCAGACATTGTCGCGTTCTTCAATCTCGATCTCGCCCAGTTGCGTGGCTACGGCTTTACGCAGCCGGTATTCGAACTACTGGTCGCGCTCTCGCTCTACAAGATCCGCGCCTTTCTCGACACCGGGCTACGCCTGCGTACGGCCTGCGACCTGAAATGCGAAGCACTCGATGTGCAGCGGCCGAGTGGGTTTGAAGTGCCTACACTCGACGTGCTCGCGCAAGCCTTGCCTGTTCTGATCAAGGCTGTTGCGGACAAGGAGAGGTTCCAGGTCATCACAGTGATCTACGCTGGTGGTAGCAAGGCCAAGAAGGGCAAGAGAAACAAGGACGAGTCGGATTTGTCCGCTGATGATGGGGAGTGAACGATGCTCGCGCTCGCCTTCACCTTTCCGGCCGGGCGTTACCATGCCACGCCCTGGGATCGCCATGTCAACGAGGGTGCGGTAGCCTGGCCGCCCGAGCCGTGGCGCATCCTGCGTGCGCTGATCGCCACCTGGCATCACAAACTCGCGCGCGAGTGCAGGCATGACGAATCCACACTCCGTGGGCTTATTGATTCACTGGCGGCCGACGCGCCTGAATACACACTGCCTGCCGCGAGCCACAGCCACACGCGACACTACATGCCGCAGTTTGCAGCGGGTAAGACGTCGCTGATCTTTGATGCGTTTACGGCTGTCGATCGTGCCGAATCGCTCGCTGTGGCATGGCCCAATGTCGAACTGCCCGACGATCAAAGTGCGCTGCTGGATGACTTGCTTGCCGTCATGGGCTATCTCGGCCGCGCCGAATCCTGGGTGGAGGCCAAACGTATCGACGCGGCTCCAGCCGCAAACTGCCGGCCGGGCGATCACGCGATCGATACGGATAGTGGCGAGATCACTGGTGAACTCGTGACGCTCCATGCGCCATTGCCGCCTGCCGAATATCAGGTCTTGCGAGCCCGCTTTCTCGTCGACAAGAAAGCCCAAAAGAAGCTCGGTGCGACTTTGCCAGAAACCCTGCTCGACGCACTCAGCGTCGATACCGGCGCTCTGCGCAAGCTCGGCTGGAGTCAGCCACCCGCTGCACGCAAGCTGAGTTACGTACGACCTCTCGACGCATTGCGGCCTAAGCCTGTCGTCCAACCAGTACGGGTGCCTGACGTCAGCGCCGTCAATTTCATCCTGAGCGGCAAGCCGCTGCCGCGCGTGGAAGACAGCCTGCGTATCGGCGAACTCATGCGCATCGCCACCATGGGTCAATGCAAGCATGCATTCGGTGATAACTATGTCCCGTCCATTTTTTCCGGACATGATTTGCCTGTCG
>WBZY01000565.1_pt1 | contig 26909 bp, 21 predicted proteins | sample 5204191 | NCBI WGS metagenome assembly WBZY01 (sample SAMN12344363, study PRJNA552823) | activated sludge metagenome | biome: Activated sludge suspended growth; feature: Anammox Sidestream; material: Wastewater; isolation source: activated sludge from anammox sidestream of wastewater treatment...
CGACGCACGCGACCGCCTCGCCTCCATCGCGCACGCCCCCGACGGGCGGCTGGTCTCCTACACCCGCGATGCGCTCGGGCGCATCAGTGCGGTGAGCACCACCGTCGGCGGCGTCGCGACGACGCTGGTGTCCAACCGCCAATACCGGGGCGACGGGCTGCTCGCGACGCAGGTCTTCGGCAACGGGCTGGCCGAGACGCGCAGCCACGACCTGCGCGGCTGGGCGCTGTCGCAGGCCGTGGGGGCGGTGGATGCGCGCAGCTACGGCGCTTACGACCCCAACGGCAACCTGCTGTCGACTCCGAGAGCGGGCTGGTCACTTCCTGGTCGAGGTTTTCTTTGCTGCGGTGGCACGTGTCCTGGTCGTCGTCGATGGCTTTGCCGCAGCGGTATTCTTCGCGGTGGCGGTTTTCTTGGCTGGAGTCTTGACCGGCGCCTTGGCGGGCTTTGTCACGACTGCGGGTGCAACAGGACCCGAGGTCTTGACCTTGGTCTGCCGCGGTGTGCGCGCGCCGCCGCCCGATGGAGACGATGCCGGGGGCGTGGCCGGCACGCTCGCCAGCTCGATGCCGAAGACATCGGCCAGCGCGTCGCCGTCGAGCACCTTGTCGGCGTCAGCGGGCGGCACGCGGCTGTCGATGCCGCTGCCGGCATTGGCGATCAGGTCGGCGGCATCGACACCGCGCAGCGTGAACAGCAGTTCCGGTTGCTGGTCGAGACGGTTGCCGATGCCATAGAGCACGGCGGCCACGTGCTTGCACATCGAGGCCCAGTCGGGGCAACTGCATTTGAAATCGATTTCCTTCGGCCCCGGGAACAAGCCGTCGCGGGGGCGGGAGATGCGTTCCATCACGGCTTTCGAGAGCTTGCCTTGCAGCAGTTCGACCAGAGTGTCGATCGACCCGGCACAATCCGCGGCGATCCTTTCCCACTGCCGCTTGGCCACATCCACGATCGCGACCTCGACGCGATACAAGCTGGAACCCATGACCTGCGCGCGCACCGCCCCGGCACCGATCTGCAAGTCGATGACCGAGCCATTGCGCACGTAAGTGCGCCCGCGTGGCAACCGGTTGGCAAAGTCGCCGTAGCCTTCGAGGTTGTCGCACCATGCCTTGCCCCAGAAGGTCTTGGCCACTGCGCCGCGAATCGGGGCGACCGGTTTCATGTCCTGTCCGGACTTCCTCGCCTTGGCGGCGGCCCTTTCCGCGCTTGCACGCCGCTTGGCGACGGGAACGTAGGGCTTCCATCCGTAGTAACTCATGGTTCAGCTTTCCGCCACGGCATGAATGTCGAGTTTGACGAGGTCGAGCAGTTCGCGATCCGACAGCTCGGTGAGGTTGATTTCGCCGCCGCCTTCGAGTACGTCGCTGAGCAGTTGCTGCTTGTCGGCGATCATCTGGTCGATACGGTCTTCCACGGTGCCACGACAGACGAATTTATGCACCAGGACGTTTTTCTTCTGGCCGATGCGGAAGGCGCGGTCGGTGGCCTGGTTTTCCACAGCCGGATTCCACCAGCGGTCGAAGTGGATCACATGGGAGGCCGCGGTGAGGTTCAGACCCGCGCCGCCAGCCTTGAGCGAAAGCACGAAAAAGGGCGTGAGCTCATCTTCCTGAAAGCGCTGGACTCGTTCGCGGCGCTGCTTGACCGGCGTGGCGCCGTGCAGGATCAGCCCTCCGCGTCCGAACAGGCTGCCCAGAAACGCGGCCAGCGGTTCGGTGGTCTCGCGGAACTGCGTGAACACCAGCAGCTTTTCCTGCCGGGCGGCGATGGTTTCCGCCAGTTCGCGCAGACGGGAAAACTTGCCGCTGTCATCGCTCCTCCAGGCGCCGTCGCCCAGCCATTGCGATGGGTGGTTGCAGATCTGCTTGAGGCGCATCAGATAGGCCAGCACGATGCCGCGCCGCTCGATGCCCTCCGTCGTTTCCAGCGCTTGCGCCAGATCCTTCACTGCCCGCTGGTAGAGCGAGGCCTGGGCAGGCGACAGGTGGCACCACGCCTTGATCTCGGTCTTGTCCGGCAAGTCGGCGATGATGCGTTTGTCGGTCTTCAGTCGGCGCAGGATGTAGGGTCCCACCAGTTTCTTGAGCGGCCCGAAATGCCCGGTCTCGGCCAGGCGTTTGCCGAAGGCGCCGAATTGCTTGGCATTGCCGAGCAGCCCCGGATGGGTGAAGTCGAAAATCGACCACAGGTCGGACAGGCGGTTTTCGACTGGCGTGCCGGTCAGCGCGACGCGGGCGTCGGCCTGCAATTGCTTGACTTGGCGCGTCTGCCTGGCGGCGGGGTTCTTGATCGCCTGCGCTTCGTCGATGACCGCCAGACGCCAGCGAAAGCTGGTCAGTGCCGGCTGGCGCAACAGGGTGCCATAGCTGGTGATGACGAAGTCGGCGCCGGCGAGACGGCGGTCGTCGAGGCCGCGCATTTCCTCCGCCGTCAGCGCCGACGGATGCACGATCAGCACGCGCAGCGAAGGCGCGAAGCGTGCCACCTCGCTGGCCCAGTTGGCCAGCAGCGATGCGGGCGCCACCAGTAGCGTCGGGCGTCCCGCACTGCCGGCGGCTTCGCGCCGCAAGACAAGTTGCAAGCCCAGCACCTGAATGGTCTTGCCCAGGCCCATGTCGTCGGCCAGGCAAGCGCCCAGGCCCAGCCGGGTGAGCAGGTACAGCCAGCGCACGCCGGCCAGTTGATAGGGTCGCAGACTGGCCTTGAGATCGCTGCCAGGATCGACCTCGGCCAGACCTTCCGGCTGACGCAAACCTTGCAGCACCCCGGCCAGCCAGGGGCCGGCACTGATGTCCGACCAAGCGTCATCATCCATGTCGAGCGCATCATCCAAACGTGCGCCGGCGGCGAGACGCATCGCCTCGGCAAAGGGCAGGCCGTTCTTCTTCGCCTCCTGCTCGATGGCGGCGAAGCGGTCGAGCAACCGGCCCAGTTGCCGGCGATCCACCTCGACCCAGCGCCCGCGCAGGAGTTGCAGTCCATCCTGCCCCGCCAACAGCGCCTCGACATCCGCTTTGGACAATCTCTCGCCGTCGAGCGTGACGGATACCTCGAAATCGAGCAGAGCATCGAGCCCCACCCTCGATGGCGCCTGGGCGCCGACCGTGGCCGCGACTTTCGGCCGGGCCGGCCGCCCCGCCTGCCAATTGCCCGGCGCGCGCACCACGATACCGGCGGCTTCGAGCTTGGGCACGTCGAGCAGGAAGCGCCAAGCCTGCGCCGGCTGCCAGCGCAGCGGATGGTAGATCTCCCCGGCGGCGATCATCGGCGGCAGCCACTCGCAACTCTCGGCGGCGCGTTGCACCGGCTGCAGCAGCGAAAGCAGCTGCACCTTCCGCTGCGCCCCGGCGAATTCAGCCAGCGCCTGCGACAAGGGCAGATGCTGCGCCTTCCCGTGGGCCGAAAGCTGAGACACGTAGGTAGCGAGAAACGCGAACGGCGCCGCCGGATCCTTGCGGTTCTCGGCCAGGTTGAAATGCACGCGCCCGACCACATGCCAGGCTTTGTTACGGGAGCGCAGAAAGTCATCCAGCTCGCGACCGTCGGCCAGTTCCGCCGCCAATGCCTTGCCAAGGGCCTGCCAGAGCGTCGTCAGCACGTCTGCATCGAGATATTCCGCGCCCGCCATCGGCGGCGCGTCGGCGATGCGGGTGGCCAGCTCCAGCGCGTCGGGCGGGCTGGGTGCTGCGCCGCCGCCAGCGCAGGCGGCGGCGACGAAGCGCGCGGCGAAGTCGCGCCACCACGCCCAGGCGGGCGGCAGGGCACGGCCAGGCAGCGCCGTGCCCAGATACAACAGTCCATTACCGCCCGTACCATCGGAAACACTGAAGACGTTGGCGAATGCCTCGGCAATGTCCGCCTCCAGCGGCGCAGCGCCCGGATCGGCGACCGCGAGCACATGGCCGCGTGGAGTGAGCAGCGGAGTGATTTGCGTGGCGGGGGGATGGGGCAGGTTCATCGGGATGGTTCAAGGAAGAAACACGTCACCTTGCCGCAGCGCTCTCCTCATGCTTCTTCGGGACGATTTGCGACGTCGGCTTCGCGCGATCCAACCTTTCGTCAGGGCTTGGCAGGCCACTCAATTTGTACCTGTCGATGCTGCGTAACGCAGTCGCGGAGATAGAGATTGATAAGGCTCTGGTAGGGAATGCCGGCATCGACCGCCATACGCTTGAAATAGGCGATCACATCCTCGGAGAGGCGCATGGTGACGGGTTGCTTGAGTTTGGAGGCGTAGGGATTCCTGCGCGACTTCATCTTGGAGAGATCGTATTCGGCCTTCATGGTTCATCGCTTCCGTAAAAGGCGCTCTCACGCTTTGTAGCCTTGCGAGCGGAAATGACGCGGATGACGTGACCCGCCTCCCGCTCGCAGTGAACGACAAGAAGCAATTGAGCCCCGGTGCTCATGCCCAGCAACAGAAAACGCTCCTCGTCAGACGAGTGGTCGTCATCGAAGAACTGCACAGCAAACTCATCGTGGAAAACAGACTGGGCTTCCTCGAAGGAAACACGATGCCTTCTGATGGTTGCAGCAGCCTTGGCGGAATCCCACTCGAAATCAATCATACGTACGTTGTACGTAACGGCCGCCCGATGTCAAGGCGGCAGCACGCCGCCGCCGCGTCCCCGAATCCCGGACACGCCGTACACAACCAGCCCCGATCAACCATCCGCCGAACCGCTGACGCCGAACGCGCTCCACAGATCCGAGCCGCCCAGCAGCGCGTCCAGCAGCGGTTGCAGGCCATCGCGGTCCTGTTCCGAGAAACGGTCGTACACGGGGCTGTCGATGTCCAGCACCCCGAGCACCTCGTCCTGCCAGAGCAGCGGGATCACGATCTCGGATCGCGACGCGGCATCGCAGGCGATGTGTCCGGGGAACTGGTGCACGTCCGGCACGATGATGCACTCGGCGAGATTCGCCGCAGTGCCGCACACCCCCTCGCCCCACGCGATCCGTGTACACGCGGGCATGCCCTGGAACGGTCCCAGCACCAGTTCGCCGTCACGCGCGAAATAGAAACCCGCCCAGTTGATGCGCTCCAGTTCCGCCATCAGCAACGCGCCGAGGTTGGCGCAGTTCGCGACGAAATCCTGTTCGTCCTCGATCAGTCCCCGGAACTGTGCGAGCAGCGTCGTGTAGAACCCGTTCACCGTGCATCCTCCGCTCCGGCGGTGGCGGCCAGCTCCCCGCCCAGGACCTCGGCGGCACCCGCTCCGCACGCGAACACTACCCGCATCGCGTCCGCCACGCGCACCCCGGGAAGCAGCCACACGCAGTCTGCCGGCAGGTGGTACACGAATCCCTGCGTGGGCACCGGCGCGGTCGGCACGCAGACGGTGTAGAGGCCGCCGAGCAGCGTGATCGGCAGGAACGAGCGCATACGGGACATCGGCAGCTACCGGGGCCAGGGAACTGGCGCGGATTGTAACCGCGGCGCGTTTGAGGCGCGCCGGGCGATCGCCGATAATCGCGCCACGAACCCTGCCGTTGGAGCCTCGCATGGCCAGCATCTTCTCGCGCATCATCGCCGGTGAACTGCCGGGACATTTCGTCTGGAAGGACGAGCACGCGGTGGCCTTCATGACCATCCAGCCGATCCGCCCGGGGCACCTGCTGGTGGTGCCGCGGATGCAGGTCGACCAATGGGACGATCTGCCCGAGGAACTCGCCGCCCACCTGATGCGCGTCTCGAGGCGCATCGCGCACGCGTTGAAAAGCACCTACGGCTCGGCACGGGCCGCGCTGGTGATTGCGGGATTCGAGGTGCCGCACACGCACCTGCACCTGGTGCCGGCCGACGACATGGGCGATCTGTCGTTCCACAACGCGCGGATGGCCGATGCCGACACGCTGGCTGCCGAGGCGGCGCGCATCCGCGCCGCGTTGCGCGCGCAGGGCTGCAGCGAGGCGCAGCCCTAGCTGGCACTGCCCGGATACACCGGAGCGCGCGCCATCAGGAACGGCAGTGCGACGCGCTGGCGGGTCGCGTCGATGCACTCGGCGGCCGGGTAGCCGGCGTAGTCCGCGATGGTCGCGCCGGTGGTCTCCCGGTAGATCGCATCGAGCAGCGCGGCGAGTCCGTGCGCATCGATCAGCCCCAGCGCGAGTCCCGTTTCGGCGCAGCCCTCCGCCTTGTAGCGCAGTGCGGGCGGCGCGTCGTCGCCGGCCGCGAGCGAACGCAACAGCGCTTCGATCCGCTCGCGCAACACGCGTTCCCACGCCGCGCGCGGTGACCCCTCACTCATGAGCGCCTCGCGCCACGCACCAGCGGTCGCCCGCGTTCGCCGAGGAACTCGGCCAACGCACGGCCGGTGTGCGAACGCCGGCTGCGCGCCACACGCTCCGGCGTGCCGGCCGCCACGATCCGACCGCCACCCGCGCCGCCTTCCGGACCGAGGTCGAGGATCCAGTCGGCCTCGGCCAGCACATCGAGGTTGTGCTCGATCACCAGCACCGTGTTGCCGGCGTCGACCAGTCGCTGCAGCACGCCGATCAGCTTCTCGACGTCGGCCATGTGCAGCCCCACGGTGGGCTCGTCGAGCAGGTAGAGCGCACGCGGCCCGTCCCCGGGCGTACCGTCACCGCGCATGCGCGCCAGTTCGGTCACCAGCTTGATGCGCTGCGCCTCGCCCCCGCTCAGGGTCGGACTCGCCTGCCCGAGGCGCAGATACCCCAGGCCGACCTCGACCAGCAGCGCCAGCGGGCGCTGGATCGGGGGGTGCGCGGCGAAGAACTCGCAGGCTTCGGCCACGCTCATGGCGAGCACGTCGCTGATCCGCTGCCCGCGGAAGCGCACCTCCAGCGTCTCGGCGTCGAAGCGTGTGCCGCCGCAGGCATCGCAGAGCACGTGCACATCGGGCAGGAAGCTCATCTCGATGCGCTGCTGCCCCTGCCCCTCGCAGACCGCGCAGCGCCCGCCCGCGGTATTGAACGAGAAACGCCCCGGCGTGAAGCCGCGCACGCGCGCCTCGGGCGTCGCTGCGAACAGCTTGCGCACCGCGTCCCAGATCCCCACGTAGGTCGCGGGGCACGAGCGTGGCGTCTTGCCGATCGGCGTCTGGTCCACCTCGTAGACGCGCGCGACCGCCTCCCAGCCCTCGATCGCGCCACAGTGTCGCCAGCCGCCCCTGCGCCCGCGCGCCGCACCGAGGCGCTCGCGCAGGTTCCACTCCAGCACCTCGCGCATCAGCGTGCTCTTGCCGCTGCCGCTGACGCCGCTCAGGCACACCAGCCGCCCCAGCGGCAGCTCCGCATCGAGGCCGCGCAGGTTGTGCAGCCGCGCATCGCGGACCCTGAGGCGCGGGGTATCCGCGCGCACGCCGCGGCGCGCGCCGCGCAGCGGGTGGAGCAGCGGCTCGCGCAGGCAGCGCGCGGTGGCCGAGCGCGGTGAACGCATCACGGCCGCGATATCGCCTTCGGCGACCACTTCCCCGCCGAGCCGGCCGGCGCCGGGCCCGAGGTCGATGATGTGATCGGCGCGGCGGATGGTTTCCTCGTCGTGCTCCACGACGACCACCGTATTGCCCTTCGCCCGCAGGCCCTCGAGGGTGCCGAGGAGCATCGCGTTGTCGCGCGGGTGCAGCCCGATGGTCGGCTCGTCGAGGATGTAGCACACGCCACGCAGGTTCGAGCCGAGCTGCGCCGCAAGGCGGATGCGCTGTGCCTCGCCGCCGCTCAGCGTGGGCGCCGCGCGCTCGAGCGCGAGATAGCCGAGGCCGACCTCGCGCAGGAACCCCAGCCGCGAGCGCAGTTCCGGCAGCACGTCACGCGCGATCCCGGCCTCGCGGCCGGCGAGCCGCAGGCCGCCGAACAGCGACCACGCCTCGTCGACAGTCAGCGCGTTGTAATACGCCGGCCCCTGGTCGAGCAGGCGCACGGCCAGCGCTTCCGGGCGCAGGCGCTGGCCGGCGCACGCCGCGCAGCTGCGCGCCTCGCCCTGCCACCAGTCGTTCCAGGCGTGCTCCTCGCCGCTCTGCGCGGCATCGAAACCCTCGAGCTGCAGCCCGGTGCCGAAGCACGCGGGGCACCAGCCGTGCGCCGAGTTGTAGGAGAACAGCCGCGGATCGAGCTCCGCGAAGCTGCGTTCGCAACGCGGACAGCAGCGACGCGTCGAATAGGCATGCACCGTATCCGCGCCGTCACCGTCGAGCGCGAGGACCTGCACGCTGCCGTTGCCCGCCGCAAGCGCCTCCCCGAGCGCTTCCCGCAGCGCGCCCTCGCTGCGCGCGCGCACCTCGAGCGTGGCCAGCGGCAGCTCGATCCAGTGTTCGCGGTAGCGGTCGAGCCGCGGCCACCGATCGGTGGGCACCAGCGCGCCGTCCACGCGCAGCCAGCGCTGCCCGCGCCGCGCAGCCGCATCCGCGATGGCGGTGTAGAGCCCCTTGCGACCGCTGACCAGCGGCGCCAGCAACTGCACGCGCCGGCCGCGGAACTCGCGCAGCACGCGGGCGAGGATCAATTCCGGCGGCTGCGCCTCGATCGGAATGTCGCAGTCCGGGCAGTACTGCCGCCCCAGCTTCACGAACAGCAGCCGCAGGTAGTGATGGATCTCGGTCATCGTCGCGACCGTGCTCTTGCGGCCGCCGCGGCTGGTGCGCTGCTCGACCGCCACTGCCGGCGGGATGCCGCGGATCGCGTCGACGTCCGGGCGCACCGCCGGTTGCACGAACTGGCGCGCGTAGGCGTTCAACGATTCCAGGTAACGGCGCTGGCCCTCGGCGAACAGGATGTCGAACGCGAGCGTGCTCTTGCCGCTGCCGCTGATGCCGGTGATCACGGTCAGTGCATCGCGCGGCAGCGCGAGGTCGATGTCCTTGAGGTTGTGTTCGCGTGCGCGCCGGATCTCGATCGCCGCGGTCGGTGCCCGCGTGCGCCGTTCGCGCCGCGCCGCCGGCAGGCGTCCGCGCGCACTGCGCCACGCGGCCAGCGCGGCCCCGGTGGGACACGCGACGTCCACGATCGCCGCCGGCGAGCCGGCGAACAGCAACTCTCCGCCCGCCTCGCCGCCGTCGGGCCCGAGTTCGAGCAGCCAGTCGGCGCAGTCGATCACATCGAGGTTGTGCTCGATCACCAGCAGCGAGTCACCGCCGTCGAGCAGGCGGTCGAAGGCACCGAGCAGGCGTGCGATATCGTCGAAATGCAGTCCCGTGGTCGGTTCGTCGAAGATGAACAGCACGCCCTTGCCGGCGCGGCGCCGGCTCGCGGCCTCGGCGATGTGCCCGGCGAGCTTGAGGCGCTGCGACTCGCCACCGCTCAGCGTGGGCACCGGTTGTCCGAGCGCGAGGTAGCCGAGCCCGACCTCGGCGAGCGGGGTCAACGCGCGTACCACCTCGGCTTCGGCAGCGAACACCGCCAGCGCCTCGTCCACCGTGAGGGCCAGCACATCGGCGATCGAGCGCCCGCACGCCAGCCGCACCTCGAGCACCTCGGCGCGGAAACGACGCCCGTCGCACTCCGGGCAGCGCAGGTACACATCGCTCAGGAACTGCATCTCCACATGCTCGAAGCCGCTGCCGGTGCACGCGGGGCAGCGGCCATCGCCGGCGTTGAAGCTGAACGTGCCGCTCGTGTAGCCCCGCTCGCGCGCCAGCGCGGTGGCGGCGAACAGCGCGCGGATCGGGGCCCAGGCGCCCACGTGACTCGCCGGGTTCGAACGCGCGCTGCGCGCGATCGGCGCCTGGTCGACGAACACCACGTCGGCCAGCCACTGCAGCCCCTGCAGGGCGCGGTGCTCGCCCGGGGTCTCGAGCGGACGGCCGAAATGCTCACGCGCCGCCTGGTACAGCACGTCGCCGACCAGCGTGGACTTGCCCGAGCCGCTGACGCCGGTGACGCACACCAGCGCGCCGAGCGGAATGCGCACGTCGATGTCGCGCAGGTTGTTCGCGCGCACCCCGAGCAGCTCCAGGCACGGGCCATTGCCCGCATCGATCGTGCGGCGTTCGCGCCCGATCCGCCGCTCGCCGCGCAGGTACGCCGCGGTCAGCGACCCGTTCGCGCTCGCGATGCCGCGTGGCGGGCCCTGGTAGACGATGGCGCCGCCGGCGCGTCCGGGTCCGGGCCCCATGTCGATCAGGCGGTCGGCCGCCAGCATCAGCTGCGGGTCGTGTTCGACCACGAGCAGCGTGTTGCCGGCGTCGCGCAGCCGCTTCAGCACCTCGACCACGCGTCCCACGTCGCGCGGGTGCAGCCCGATGCTCGGCTCGTCGAGCACGAACAGCGTGTTGACCAGCGAGCTGCCGAGCGCGGTGGTCAGGTTGATGCGCTGCACCTCGCCCCCGCTCAGCGTGCGCGACTGGCGATCGAGCGTCAGATAGCCCACCCCGACCTCGACCAGGAAGCGCAGCCGCGAGCGGATCTCCGCCAGCACCAGCGCCGTCGCCTCGTCCGCGCCGCCGCCGGGCCGCAAGCCCTCGATGAACTCCAGCGCGCGCCCCGCCGGCAGCAGCGCGAAGGCGTGGAAATCGAGTCCGTGCCCGCCGCCCGGCGCGTCGGCGTGCAGGCGCCAGCGCAGCGCTTCGGGCTTGAGCCGCGCGCCGCGGCAGCTCGCGCAGACGTCATAGCTGCGGTACTTCGACAGCAGCACGCGGATGTGCATCTTGTAGCTCTTCGACTCGAGGTACTCGAAGAAGCGCCGCACGCCGTACCAGACGCCGTCGTCGAAGCCCCCCTCGCCTTCGAGCACCCACGCGCGATCCGCCTCCGGCAGCGCGCTCCACGGCCGGTCGAGCGCCACGCCGCGGCCATGCGCGTAGCGCTCCAGGTCCTGCTGGCACTCGCGCCAGGCGCCGGTCTGCCACGGCTTGATCGCGCCGTCGGCGAGCGTGCGTTGCGGGTCCGGGATCACGAGGCGGTAGTCGATGCCGATCGTGCGCCCGAAGCCCCGACACGCCGGGCAGGCACCGAGCGGCGAGTTGAACGAGAACGCCGCCGGCGGCAGCGTGGCATACGCGAGGTCGCAGTCGGCGCAGTGCAGCGAGTCGGAGAAGCGCAGCGCGGCGCCCGTCTCGCCGGTGCGCAGCACGAGCTTCCCGCGCCCGAGCCGGAACGCCGTCTCCAGGCCTTCGAGCAACCGCGAGCGGTTCTCCTCGCGCAGGCGCACCCGATCCTGCTGCACGCTCAGTCCGCCCGCGCGCTCCTCGACGCGCGTGTAGCCCTGCGCCGCGAGCAGTGCGCGCAGCTGCGCGCCATCCAGGCCGGGAAGCGTCTCGACGTCGAACAGGATCGTGACCATCGTGTCGGCGAGCGCCGGGTCGGCGAACAAGCGTGCCGCCACGCTCGCCGGCGTGTCGGCTGCGACCGGCCGCTCGCAGCCGGCGCAGTGCAGCGTGGCGGCACGTGCGAACAGCAGCTTCAGGTAATCGTTGAGCTCGGTCATGGTGCCGACCGTCGAGCGCGAGGTGCGCACCGAGGCGCTCTGCTCGATCGCGATCGCGGGCGGGATGCCGCGGATCGCATCCACCTGCGGCCGGTCCATGCGGTCCAGGAACTGCCGCGCGTACGGCGAGAAGGTTTCCACGTAACGCCGCTGGCCCTCGGCGTAGATGGTGTCGAAGGCCAGCGAGGACTTGCCGGAGCCGCTGACGCCGGTGATCACCGTGAACTCCCCGAGCGGCAGCTCGAGGTCGATGCCGCGCAGGTTGTTCTGGCGTGCGCCGCTGATGCCGATCGAGTCTTCCACGTGGGCTTCCGTGTGTGCTGCAGGGTGAGGGGAAGGCGGCGAGCGCCGGCCGGAATCTTCGCCGACCGCGGTGCCGTGGCGCAACGCCGCCCCCGGCGCTTGATGCCGGTCAACGAAAACGCGGGTCGCACTTCAAATGCGCGTGGGCGGCGGCTAACGTGACGCCCTCTCTCGTGAACGCGGGAACGCACAGCGATGAACAGGCACCGGCGCAGGGTCGTGATCATGGGTGCCGCCGGACGCGATTTCCACAATTTCCTGCAGGTCTTTCGCGACGATCGCACCGTCGAGGTGATCGCCTTCACGGCCACGCAGATTCCCGGCATCGCCGCCCGCCGTTTTCCGGCCACGCTGGCCGGGGTGCTCTATCCGACCGGCATCCCGATCGTCGACGAGCAGTTCCTGGAGGAACTGGTACGCCAGCAGCACGTCGACGAGGTGGTGTTCTCGTACAGCGACATCAGCCATCTCGAGGTGATGCACCGCGCCTCGCGCGTGCTCGCGAGCGGGGCGAGCTTTTCGCTGCCGGGGCCGTCGCAGACGATGCTGCACTCGCGCCGGCCGGTGATCGCGGTATCGGCGGTGCGCACCGGCTGCGGCAAGTCGCAGGTGGCGCGCTGGCTGGTGCAGCGGCTGGCGGCCGACGGGCTGCGCAGCGCCGTGATCCGCCACCCGATGCCCTACGGGGATCTGGAATCGCAGCGCGTCCAGCGTTTCGCGAGCCGGCACGACCTCGAACGTGCGCGCTGCACGATCGAGGAGCGCGAGGAGTACGAGCCGCACCTCGAATCCGGGGCGACCGTGTTCGCCGGGGTCGATTACGCCGCCGTGCTCGCGCAGGCCGAGCAGGACGCGCAACTCATCGTCTGGGACGGCGGCAACAACGATTTCCCGTTCGTGCACCCGGACCTGCACATCGTGCTGGTCGATCCGATGCGCGCCGGCGACGAGACCACCCACCATCCGGGCGAGGCGGTGCTGCGGATGGCCGACGTGGTGCTGATCGCCAAGTCCGACCTGGTCGAAGCCGCGCTGATCGAGCGGATGGTCGGCGCGATCCGCGCCGTCAACACGCACGCGCGGATCCTGCGCGGCGCCTCGCCGGTGACGCTCGATGACGGCGCGACGATCGCGGGCCGGCGGGTGCTGGTGATCGAGGACGGCCCCACGCTGACGCACGGCGGCATGGCGCACGGCGCGGGCTGGCGAGCCGCCACCGATGCCGGCGCCGGGATCGTCGATCCGCGGCCGTGGGCCGGCCCCGAACTGGCGCGGATCTTCGCCGCGCATCCGCACATCGGCCCGGTGCTGCCGGCGCTCGGCTACTACCCGGCGCAGATCGAGGCGCTGCGCGCGTGCATCGAAGCCTGTGACGCCGAACTGGTGGTGAGCGGCTCGCCGATCGACCTTGCCGCGCTGCTGCACGTGGCCAAGCCGGTGCTGCGTGCGCGTTACCGCTACGCCGACGTCGAAAAACCCGGGCTGGCCGGTGTGCTGCGCGAGTTCCTGCGCGAACGCGGCCTCGCCTGATCAGACTACCCGCGTGCCGCGCTCCCCGGCGGCCATCGCGACGGCGTCCTCCAGCCGCCCGATCACCGCCGGCCTCGCCGAGCGCTCGACGAATTCACACGCCGCCTCGACCTTCGGCCCCATCGAACCGGGTGCGAAGGCGTGCGTGCGCAGCGTCGCGGCCGAGACGCCCGCGAACGGGGCCTGGCGCGGATCGGGCCACTCGGGGTAGACCCCCTCCACATCGGTCAGGAGCAGCAGCAGGTCGGCCCGCAGCCCGGCGGCGATGAGCGCGCTGGCGCGGTCCTTGTCGATCACCGCCTCGACGCCGGCGAGCGCGCCCGCCGCGTTGCGCAGTACCGGTATCCCGCCGCCGCCGGCGCAGATCACGGTGACCCCCGCGTCGAGCAGCAGTTCGATCACGTCGAGCCCGAGCACGCCGAGGGGCCTCGGCGAGGCGACCACGCGGCGCCAGTGGTGTCCGTCCGGTGCCACCGTCCACCCATGGGCCTCCGCGAGCTGCCGTGCCTGCTCGCACGTGTAGACCGGGCCGATCGGTTTGTCCGGACCCAGGAACGCCGGATCGTGCGCGTCCACCTCGATCATGGTGAGCATCGCCGCCACGCGCACCCGCGGTGGCGGCAGGCTGCGCAGTTCGCGCTCGATCGCGTAGCCGATCATCCCCTCGGTCTCGGCGCCCAGCACGTCGAGCGCATCGGGGAGCAGGTCCGTGGCGTGCTGCTCGCGCAGCGCGAGACGGCCGATCTGCGGGCCGTTGCCGTGCGTGATCACGAGCTGGTGCGCACGCGCCAGCGGCGCGAGCGCGCGCACCGCCATTGCGACATTGCGCTGCTGCGTGCGCGCATCGAGCGGCTCGCCACGGCGCGCGAGCGCGTTGCCTCCCAGCGCCGCCACGATCCGCATGCCCGACCTCCCCGTGCTGCATCGATACACCGCCCCGAGTGTCACAAAAGCGTCGCGACACGGCAACGCCGGCTTTATCGAAGGCGCGGATCATCGGCCAAACGGAGGAGGCAGCCCATGATCCGGACCCGCGCACCCTCGCTCACCGCACGCACCGTCTGGGTGTCCGACATCCACCTCGGCTACCGCCACTGCAAGGCCGATTACCTGCTGGAATTCCTGGCCGCGATCGACTGCGAGACGATCTACCTGGTCGGTGACGTGCTCGATCTGTGGTCCCTGAAAACCCAGTGGCACTGGCCGGCGCAGCACAGCGCGGTGCTGCGCGCGCTGCTGGAGCATGCCGAGCGCGGCACACGGGTGGTCTACGTGGCAGGCAACCACGACGAACTGGTGCGCGAGTTCGCCGGCAACGCCTTCGGTCGCATCGCAATCGCGCGCCACCTGACGCACACCTGCGCCGATGGGAGACGCCTGCTGGTCACCCACGGCGACGAGTTCGAGAGCTGGATCCGCTGCAGCGCGCCGGCGAAATTGCTCGGGTCGGCGTCGTACACGCTGCTGCTGCGCATCAACCGCGCCTACAACGTGTTCCGCGCCTGGCGAGGCAAGCCGTACTGGTCGCTGGCCGGTGCCGGCAACGCTTTCACGCAACCGGGAGTGAACGCATGTTTACCGTCGAGGAACTGATCGATCGACGCTGGCCGGATTTCGGCCGCCGCCACCGCTGGCTGCGCACGCCGCTGCTCGCCGTGCTGCGCCTGCTGTTCCACGAGTCGCGCTTTCGCCAGTTCGGCGAGCAGTATCCTCACCTCGACGGCATCGACTTCGTCGATAAGGCGCTCGAGTACTTCGACTTCAGCTACACGGTGCGCAGCGACGAACGCGAGCGCATCCCGGCCACCGGGCCGGTGGTGATCGTCGCGAACCACCCGATCGGTTCGCTGGACGGACTGGCGCTGCTGCGCCTGGTGAGCGAGGTGCGCCCCGACGTGAAGGCGGTGGCCAACGAGCTGCTGATGGCGATCGCGCCGCTGCATCCGCTGCTGCTGCCCGTGGACGCGCTGCAGGGCCGCACCGCGCGCGAGAACCTGCGCCGCATCGAGGCGCACCTCGGCGACGGCGGCGCGCTGGTGATCTTCCCGGCCGGCGAAGTGTCGCGCCTTGGTGCGCGCGGCGTGCGCGACGGCGCCTGGCGCAGCGGATTCCTGCGCATGGCACGCCGCGCCAATGCCGACATCGTCCCGGTGTACGTCGACGGCCGTAACTCGGCGTTCTTCTACGCGGTGTCGCTGCTGGCCAGGCCGCTGTCGACGTTGCTGCTGATCCGCGAGATGTTCCGCCAGGCGCGCAACAGCGTCGGCATCCGCATCGGGCGCGCGATCCCGCCGGCGTGCCAGCGCGGGTTGGACGCCGACGACACGCGACTCGCGAAGCGCTTCCGTGGCGAGGTCTACGCCCTCGCGAGACCGCAGGCGCGCTCGCTGTTTCCGCCCGCGCCGGAGGCGATCGCGCACCCCGAGAACCGCCAGCTCCTGCGCCGCGAACTGCGCGCGACCACCGCGCTCGGCGAGACGCGCGACGGCAAGCGGATCGCGCTCTGCCGCGACGCCCGCGGCACAGCGGTGCTGCGCGAGATCGGACGGCTGCGCGAGATCGCGTTCCGGGCCGTCGGCGAAGGCAGCGGCGCGCGGCGCGACATCGACCGTTTCGATCCGCACTACGAGCATATCGTGCTGTGGGACGACCACGACCTCGAGGTCGTGGGGGCGTACCGCCTGGTGCATGCCGGGCACGCGCTGGCGCGCCACGGCCCCGGCGCGCTGTACACGGGCACGCTGTTCGAGTTCGGACCCGCGATGGACGCCCTCTGGCCCCAGGCCTGTGAACTGGGGCGCAGCTTCGTGCAGCCGCGCTACTGGGGACGGCGCGGCCTGGACTACCTGTGGTACGGCATCGGTGCCTGGCTGGGCACGCAGCCCGAGGTGCGCTGGCTGTTCGGTCCGGTCAGCATCAGCAACAGCTACCCCGCGTTCGCGCGCGAGCTGCTGGTCGGCTTCTATCGCCACTATTTCCCGCCAGCGGCGCCGCTGGCACGCGCACGCCGCCCCTGCGTGTGCGCGCCGCTGACGACGCTGGACACCGGCTTCTGCGGCACCGACCGCGAGGCGGATTTCGCGCGCCTGCGCGCGGTGCTGCAGGCCAGCGGCCTGCAGGTGCCGGTGCTGCTGAAGCAGTACACCGAGGCGGTCACCGAAGGCGGCGCGGCCTTCCTCGATTTCAGCGTGGATCCGGATTTCGGCCACTGCATCGACGGCCTGATCCTGATCGACCTCGCGCGGCTGCGGCCCGCCCACCGCGCCCGTTACCTCGGCGCCCGCTAACCCACGAACGTTCGGCCACAGGCCGAACCTACGGCGGATATCGTTCGGCACCATCGTTCGGCCACAGGCCGAACCTACGCCGGGCAGCGGTCACGTCCGTGGTGCCCGGGCATCGGTCACGTCCGTGGTGCCCGGGCATGTGCGCGGGGCGGCGGCCGGTCCGGGGGCGCTGGGCTATACTTCGCGGCACAGCGATTCCCGGGGTTCCGCGCATGCCAAGCACTCTGACTCGAGCCGCCGCCGCGCTGGGGCTGATGACGCTGTTCGCCGCGCCCGTCCCGGCGCTGGATCTGTTCGGGCCGGACTGCCTCGAGATGCTGGGCGAACGCACACGCGCCTGGGCCGAGTGCAAGCGGCTGTTCGACGCCGCCGACGCGCGCTGCAAGCTGCCGAAGGCGCGCATGCACGAGTCGATGCGTGCCTGCACAGCGAAGGGCCGTTCGAAAGCCGAGATCGATGCCGCGATGGCGAAGGGATATCGCGAGGCGGGCACCCGGCCGGCCTCCAGCAAGAGCGCGAGCGCGCAACCGGCAACGGCGTCGTCGGCGACGCAGCGTGAGGACGAGCGCCGCCGCACGACCACGCCGGGCTTCCTGCAGCGCGCCCCCACCAAGGACTGACTTCCGGCTGCCACCGGCGCACGCCGGCGGCGGGGCCTGCGAACCGTTGCGCTACAGGATCTGCACGCCGCGGCGTACGTATTCCTCGACCCGGATCCCGTGCGTGCCGTTGGATACCACGGCGCGGATCAGCCAGCCCTCCATGCCGGACTGTCCCGAGAGTTTCTGCAGGTCGAGCACCCGCTCCTGGCATGGCTGGTGGTGCTCGTCGCGCACCAGCAGCACGCGTGGCAGGTGACGGTTGCGGTAATTGGTGCTGAGCACGATGCCGTGGCAGCCGTTCACGAGCTCCACCACGCTGCCGGTCGGATAGAGACCGATGCAGCGCACGAACTCGTCGACCAGCTGTTCGTCGTACTTGCTGGCGCGCCCGCGTTGCAGCACGTCCAGCCCGCGCAACGACGGCAGCCCCTTGCGGTAGCAGCGATCCGAGGTCACGGCGTCGTAGACGTCGCACAGCGTGACGATGCGCGTCATGCGCGAGATTCCGGCCGCCTTCAGCTTGCGCGGATAGCCGCTGCCGTCCAGCGCCTCGTGGTGTCCGTACGCGACGTCGACGGCCCCGTAACTGAGGTTGCGGTGCGCCATCAGGATGTTGCGGCCGTCGGTCGGGTGCGCCTTCATGACCTCGAACTCCTGCTGCGTCAGCGCACCTTCCTTGTTCAGCACCTCGAGCGGGGTCAGCGTCTTGCCGACGTCGTGCAGCATGCCGGCGAAGCCGATGGCGTTCAGGTCTTCCTCGCCGTAGCCCAGATGACGGCCGAAATTGATCGCGAGCAGCCCGACGTTGACACAGTGTTCGGAGGTGTAGGAGTCGCGGTCTCGGATACGCGACAGCCAGAGCACCGCATCGGGGCTCTCGATGATCTCGCGCACCGCATTGGAGACCGTGGCCTTCACTTCCTTGATGTCGATGACGCGCCCGAGGCGCACATCGTCCATCAGCGAACGCGTCAGCGCGCGCGCGTCGCTCTGCAGTCGCGAGGCACGCTGATAGGCCCTCGCTCCCGGCGGGCGACCGGGAAACGGGATGGGCTCGGCCCGGCGCGCCGGTGCCTCGAGTACGGCGTGCTCGCTGGGTCCCACCCATTCGTCCTCGCCGTACTCGACCACGACCTCGCGGCAGTAGCGCGCGATCTCGCCGATCTGCGCCACGTTCTCGATCCTGAAGCCCTGGAACAGGAACGGGGTCTCGGTCCACGGGCGGTCGAGTTCGACGACACGCATCCCCACCCGCAACGCCTCGACCCGGATGCGCTCCCGGCGCACCGCGGTGTGGAAGTACCCTGGCCTCGACCGGGTAACCTTGGACATCGGGCTTCCTGCGTTGCTCGCTATCTGGTTTCGCCCGCTGCACTATAGTCCATCGATCGCGCAGGTTCCAAAGGCGTGCGCCCGTATCCGGTGCCCTGTTCCCGGCACCACTCACGTACCGCGGCATAGTCGCCACGGAACACCACGCGCCCTTCGGCCTTCGCAAGCTGGAATTCGTACATCGGATCGTAGTACTCGCGCAGCAGCAGCGCGATCCAGTCCCGGTGAGCGTGGGTGCCACCGCTGCGTTCGTGCGCGCACAATGCCGTGCGCAGCAACCCTTCCGCCTCGCGGTGACGCTCGCCGCCCAGCCGCCGCTGGATGCGGCCCAGCCCGTCGAGCAATGCCCGGGCGAAGCGCTCGAAGCCGCCATCGGGGTCGGCCGCGAGCCAGCCGGCCAGATCCTCATGCACGTACTCGGCCAGGATGCGCTCCACGCGCTCCTCGAAGCGTGATTCCAGGATCACCAACGGCGCGGCCTTCATCGCGCGATGCAGCTCCGGCGGCACCGTGACCGGACCGATCTGACGGCTCTCGTCCTCGAGGAACAGCACGGCGCCCGGGGCGTCGATGCGCTGGCGCAGCAGCGCCACCGCCAGCGCGTTCTCGAAGTCCGCCTGCGCGGGCGGCGCGCCGACGCGCCGCCCGAAGCTCGACCCGCGGTGACGCGCGAAACCCTCGAGGTCGATGCCGCCCGGGAGTTCGCGGATCAGCACGGTCTTGGCCGATCCGGTGCGCCCGCCGATCACCACCAGCGGCGCCGCTGGCGACGGCTCCTCGATCTCGCGGAGCACGTGGTTGCGAAGCGCCTTGTAGCCACCGGCGACCACGCGCACCGCCACTCCTTCGGCGGCTATCCAGTCGGCGGCTAGCTGCGAGCGCAGGCCGCCGCGCCAGCAGTGCAGCACGGCGTCCGGGTGCGCGCGGAGGAACTCGCACCAGCGCGCGGTACGCTGCTCGCGCACCGCCCCGCCGACCAGCCGATGCCCCAGCGCGATCGCGGCCTGCTGGCCCTCGCGCTTGTAACAGGTGCCCACGCGCTCGCGTTCGGCGGTGTTCAGGATCGGCAGGTTCACGGCACCGGGCAGCGCGCCGTGCGCGAACTCGACCTCCGCGCGCACGTCGATCCACGGCGTCGCGGCGTACAGCAGCCGATCGAATTCTTCCGCGTGCACCACCCCGGGCTTCATCCTCACTCCACCGCCAGCAATCCGGCCGTGATGCTAGCCGGCACGCCACCATTGCGCCACCGCACGCCACGGCGGTATTCGTGCCCAAACCGATTGTTGCGAATCATTCCTATTTTTCTATAAGCTGCGGACATGGATAACCAGCGCGCCCTCTTCGCCCAGCTTCGCCCCGGTGACCGGGCGCGCGTCGATGGCTTCGGCCCGATGCCCGAGTACTACCGCAACCGGCTGCTCAGCATGGGGCTCACCCCCGGCACCGAGTTCACCGTGGTGCGCGACGCCCCGCTCGGCGACCCGGTGCAGATCATGTTGCGCGGCTTTCGCCTAAGCGTGCGCCGCGCCGAGGCCGCCGCACTGCGCGTGGAACGGCTGTGAGAGGCAAGTCCTTTACCATTGCGCTGGTGGGCAATCCCAACTGCGGCAAGACCACCCTGTTCAACCGCCTCACGGGTTCCCACCAGAGCGTCGGCAACTGGCCGGGCGTGACCGTCGAGCGCAAGACCGGCACCTTCACCCACGAAGGGCTGAACATCCGGGTGGTCGACCTGCCCGGCACCTTTTCGCTGCACGTCTCGCGCGACGACGACGCGCTCGACCAGCAGATCGCGCAGGCCTACGTGCTGTCGCGCGAGGCGGATTTGATCGTCAATATCGTCGATGCGGCGAGCATCGCGCGCGGACTTTACCTCAGCTCGCAGATCTTCGACGCCAACGTGCCGGTGGTCGTCGCGCTGAACATGATCGACGTGGCGCACTCGCAGGGGCTGCACGTCGATCCGCACCGGCTGGCGAACTGCCTCGGCTGTCCGGTGGTGCCGCTGGTCGCCAGCCGCGGCGACGGCGTGCGCGCGCTGGTCGAGGCCATCTGCGCGGAACTGCAGACCGAGCAGCCGCCACCGGCGCGGCTCGCGCTCGACGCAGCGCTCGAGAACGCATTGCTCGGCGTGCAGTCGGCGCTGGACCCGGCGCAGGCGGGGCCCAACGGCCGACTGCTGGCAGCCGCGCTGCTCGAGCGCGATGCCGCCGCGCTGGAGCGCATCGGCGATGAAGCGCGCGCACGCGTGCTGCCGCTCGTCGAGCAGTTCGAAGCGCGGCTGGGCAGCAACGCCGGCGACGCGCTGATCGCGGCCCGCTACCGCGCGATCGGGCAGATCGTCGGTCAGGCCGTGCGCAGCGAACAGGGCAAGCGCGTCAACGTCACCGAGGTGCTGGACCGGGTGCTGCTGAACCGTATCCTCGCCTTCCCGGTGCTGCTCGGCGTGATGTACCTGATGTTCACCTTCACGATCAACGTGGGCGGTGCGTTCATCGATTTCTTCGACCTCGCGGCCGGCGCGCTGTTCGTGGAGCTGCCGCGTTCGGCGCTGGCCGGGATCGGGACGCCGGAGTGGCTCGTGGCGGCGCTGGCCGACGGCATCGGCGGCGGCGTACAGCTGGTGGCCAGCTTCGTGCCGGTGATCGCCTCGTTGTTCCTGTTCCAGAGTTTCCTCGAGGACTCCGGCTACATGGCACGCGCGGCGTTCATCCTCGATCGCCTGATGCGCGCCGTGGGGCTGCCGGGCAAGGCCTTCGTGCCGCTGATCGTGGGTTTCGGCTGCAACGTGCCGGCGGTGATGGCCACGCGCAGCCTCGATACCCAGCAGGACCGCCTGCTGACGGCGATGATGGCGCCGTTCATGTCCTGCGGCGCGCGGCTAACCGTCTACGCGCTGTTCGCGGCCGCGCTGTTTCCGCGCAATGGCCAGAACGTGGTGTTCGCGCTCTACCTGATCGGCATCGCGCTGGCGATCGGCACCGGCTTGCTGCTGCGCAGGCGCCTGCTCGCGCGCGACCTCTCCCCGTTCCTGCTCGAACTGCCGCCGTACCACGTGCCGACCCTGCGCGGGCTGCTGCTGCACACCTGGTTCCGGCTGAAGGGCTTCGTGCTGCGCGCCGGCAAGGCCATCGTCGCCGTGGTGCTGGTGCTGAACTTCGTGGACTCGATGGGCACCGACGGCAGCTTCGGCAACCAGAACACCGAGCGCTCGCTGCTGTCGCAGATCGGCAAGACGATCACGCCATTGTTCGCGCCGATGGGACTGGACGAGGACAACTGGCCCGCCACGGTGGGCATTTTCAGCGGCATCTTCGCCAAGGAGGTGGTGGTCGGCACACTGGACGCGCTCTACACGACGATGGCGCGCGAGGGCGCCGACGCCGGCGCCGCGGCCGACCCGCGGGCGATGCTCGACGAGGCCTTCGCCTCGGTGGGAGCGAACCTCGCGGCGCTCGGGGAGACGATCACCGACCCGCTGGGACTCGGCAACATCGGCGACCGCGCGGCGATCGTCGAGCAGGAGGGCTTGCACGACACCACGCTCGGGCTGATGGCCAGCCTGTTCGACGGCCGGATCGGCGCCTTCGCCTACGTGCTGTTCGTGCTGCTCTACATGCCCTGCGTCGCGACGCTGGGCGCGCTGTACAAGGAACTGGGCCGTTTCTGGGCCTTCTTCTCGGCCACGTGGAACACCGTGATCGCGTACACGCTGGCGGTGATCGTCTACCAGGCCGGCACGTTCGCGGCGCACCCGCTGGCCTCGGCGTCGTGGATCGTCGGTTGCCTGGCGGCGCTCGGTGGCTGTTACGCGTGGCTGATGCACCTCGGCGACCGCCGTCGCCGCGACGGTCGACTGATACCGGTGGTCAATCTCTGATCCTGCCCGGCGGCCGCGCTCAGGCCGAGTCGCGGCGCCAGATCGACCCCTCGCGCGTGTCCTCGATCACGATCCCGTGCTCACGCAACCCGGCGCGGATCGCGTCGGCGCGCGCGAAGTCGCGTGCCTGCTTCGCCTGCACGCGCTCGGCGACCAGCGCGTCGATCCAGGCATCGTCGCTGGCGGTGTCGCCGCCGCGGCGAAACGCCAGCGGGTCGTCGGCCAGCAGGCCGAGGATCGCACCGAGGCCGCGCAGTTCGGCGGCCAGCCGGCGCGCACGCGCCGCATCGCCTTCGCGCGCGACGGCATTGAGTTCGCGCGCCAGATCGTGCATCGCCGCCAGGGCGCCCGGGGTATTGAAGTCGTCGTCCATCGCCGCGCAGAAACGCTCGAAGTGCGCGCTGCCCGCCAGCTCGGCCACCGGCAGCGGCGCCACGTCGCCGAAGTCGCGCAGCGCCGCGTAGAAACGCTCCAGCGCCTGGCGCGCCGAGTGCAGGCCGGACTCCGCGTAGTTGATCGGACTGCGGTAGTGGCTCGCGAGCAACAGGAAGCGCAGCACCTCGGGCCGATGGCGGGCGAGCACGTCGCGGATGGTGAAGAAGTTGCCGAGCGACTTCGACATCTTCTCGTCGTCGACCCGCAGCGGGCCCACGTGCATCCAGTAGTTGGCGAAGCACTTGCCGGTGGCCGCCTCGGACTGCGCGATCTCGTTCTCGTGATGCGGGAAGATCAGGTCGGGGCCGCCGCCGTGGATATCGAAGGTCTCGCCGAGGCAGCGCATCGACATCGCCGAACACTCGATGTGCCAGCCCGGCCGTCCCGGCCCCCACGGGGATTCCCACGCCGGCTCGCCGGGCTTCGCGGCCTTCCAGAGCACGAAGTCGCGCGGGTCTTCCTTGTCCTCGCCGACCTCCACGCGCGCGCCGGCCAGCAGTTCGTCGGGCTTGCGACCCGAGAGCTTGCCGTAGTCGGCGAAGCGCGCCACGCGGTAGTACACGTCGCCGTTCGGCGCCCGGTACGCGTGGCCGGAGCCGACCAGCCGCGCGACGATGGCGAGGATGTCGTCGATGTGCGCGGTCGCGCGCGGTTCGCGGTCCGGCGGCAGGTTGCCCAGCGCACGCTCGTCCTCGTGCATCGCCGCGATCATGCGCCCGGTGAGCGTCTCGAGCGGCTCGGCGTTCTCGCCGGCGCGACGGATGATCTTGTCGTCGATGTCGGTGATGTTGCGCACGTACTCGAGCTGCCAGCCGCGCGCGCGCAGGTAGCGCGCCACCACGTCGAAGGCCACCAGCAGCCGTGCGTGCCCGATGTGGCAGTAGTCGTAGACCGTGATGCCGCAGACGTACATGCCGATGCGCCCCGGCACCAGCGGCCGGAACGCCTCGGTGCGCCGGCTCATCGAGTTGTGGATCTGCAAGCCCATCGCCCTACCCCTTCGCCGCCGCGGAGCCCGACCACGTGTCGCGCAGCCCGATGGTGCGGTTGAACACCACGGCGCCGCCATCCCCGGCCTCTGGATCGCGGCAGAAATAGCCCTCGCGCTCGAACTGGCAGCCCGCGCCGGCGGGCAGTGCGGCCAGCCCGGGCTCGGCCTTGCAGCCGCGCAGCACCGCCAGGCTGTGCGGGTTCAGGTTGTCGGTGAAGCTGCGCTCGCCCGCATCCGGTTGCGGATCGAGGAACAGGCGGTCGTAGAGCCGTACCTCGCAGTCGAGCGCCTGCGAGGCCTCGACCCAGTGGATCACGCCCTTCACCTTGCGTCCGTCGGACGGGTTGCGTCCCAGCGTCGCGGGATCGTGGCTGCAGCGCAGTTCGACGATCTCGCCGTGCGCGTCGCGCACCACCTCGTCGGCGCGGATCACGTAGGCGTTGCGCAGACGCACCTCGCCGCCGGCCACCAGGCGCTTGAAGTCCTTGTTCGCCTCGGTGCGGAAATCCTCGCGGTCGATCCACAGCTCGCGACCGAAGGGCAGCGTGCGCTGGCCGAGCTCGGGACGCGCGGGGTGTGCGGGCGCCGTCAACTGCTCGATCCGGTCCGCCGGGTAATCGAGCAGCGTGACCTTCAGCGGACGCAGCACGCACATCGCGCGCGGCGCGTTCTTGTCGAGGTCGTCACGGATGCAGTACTCGAGCATGCCGAGATCCACCAGGCCATCGGCCCGGCTGACGCCGGTGCGTTCGACGAAGTCGCGGATCGCTGCCGGCGTGACTCCGCGGCGGCGCAGTCCGGACAGCGTGGGCATGCGCGGATCGTCCCAGCCGCTCACGTGGCCTTCCTCGACGAGCTGGCGCAGCTTGCGCTTGCTGGTCACGGTGTAGCTGAGGTTCAGGCGCGCGAATTCGTACTGGCGGGGACGCGCCGGAACCGGCAGCTGCCCGATGAACCAGTCGTAGAGCGGCCGGTGGTCCTCGAACTCCAGCGTGCAGATCGAATGCGTGATGCCCTCGATCGCATCCTCCTGCCCGTGCGCGAAATCGTAGGACGGATAGATGCACCAGGCGGCGCCGGTGCGGTGGTGCGGCGCGCGCTTGATGCGGTAGAGCACGGGGTCGCGGAGGTTGAGGTTCGGCGAGCCCATGTCGATGCGCGCGCGCAGCGTCATGCGTCCTTCCTCGATCGCTCCCGCGCGCATGCGCTCGAGCAGTTCCAGGCTCTGCTCGGCGGGACGGTCACGGTACGGGCTGTCCCGCCCGGGTTCGGTCAGCGTGCCGCGGTAGGCGCGCATCTGCTCGGGGTCCAGCTCGCAGACGTAGGCGAGCCCGTTGCGCACCAGGTGCTGCGCCCACGCGTACAGCGTCGCGAAATAATCGCTCGCGTAGCGCACCTCGCCGTCCCAGGCGAAACCCAGCCACGCCACGTCGCGGACGATCGCCTCGACGTACTCGACGTCCTCGGTCGAGGGGTTGGTGTCGTCGAAGCGCAGGTTGCAGCGCCCGCCGAATTCCCGCGCCAGGCCGAAGTTCACGCAGATCGACTTGGCGTGTCCGATGTGCAGGTAGCCGTTGGGCTCGGGCGGGAAGCGCGTGACGACCTCGGCGACGCGTCCCGAATCGAGATCGTCGCGGATGATCGTGCGCAGGAAGTTCGAGACGCGCTGGGGTTCACTCATCGAGGCTGGCGATTTGCGGCAAAAATTGTGGCCCGGGATTATAGCCGCCGGGGTAGGTGCCCGAAACAAAACCCGCTATGATTGCCGCTCTTTTTTACCAGCGGTACGGCAATGGTCACTCTGCACACCTCCATGGGCGACATCACGCTCGAACTCGACGCCGAGAAGGCGCCGAAGACGGTCGAGAACTTCCTGCACTACGCGCGCGACGGCTTCTACGACGGCACCGTGTTCCATCGCGTGATCGACAATTTCATGATCCAGGGCGGCGGACTCACCGCTGACCTGGAACAGAAGCGCACGCGCGAGCCGGTCGCGAACGAGGCGAACAACGGACTGAAGAACACCGTCGGCACGATCGCGATGGCGCGCACCAACGACCCGCACTCGGCCACCGCGCAGTTCTTCATCAACGTGTCCGACAACCACTTCCTCGACCACAGTTCCCCGACGCCGCAGGGCTGGGGCTACGCGGTGTTCGGCCGCGTGGTCACCGGCATGGACGTGGTCGACCGGATCCGCGCGGTAGCCACCGGCAACCGCGGCTACCACCAGGACGTTCCCCGCGAGACGATCACGATCGAGCGCGTCAGCATCGCCTGATCGCGGCGCCGCGGATGGACAGCCTGTTCATCTCGGACCTGCACCTCTGCGAGCAACGCCCGGCGACGACCCGGGCGCTGCTGCGCTTCCTCGCCACCCGCACCCGTGGCGGCGACGCACTCTACATCCTGGGCGACCTGTTCGACGCCTGGCTCGGTGACGAAGACGATTCTCCCCTGGCGCGCACCGTGCTCGACGCCCTCGGCGAGCGAAGCCGCGCGGGCGTGCAGGTGTTCCTGATGCCGGGCAATCGCGATGTGCTGCTCGGCGAGCGTTTCGCGCGCCGCGCCGGCGCCTCGCTGTTGCCGGACCCCTGCTGCCGGCAGGTCGGCGACCGCCGCGTGCTGCTGGCGCACGGGGATGCGCTGTGCAGCGCGGATCTGGGCTACCAGCGCTACCGCCGCTGGATCCGGCGGCCTGCGACGCGCAGGCTGCTGCTCGCGCTGCCGCTCGCGCTGCGCCGGCGCATCGCCGCCGCGCTGCGCCGCCACAGCCGCGAACACACGCCCATGAAGCCGGCGCCGCTGCTGGATGTCGTGCCGGCAACGGTCGAGGAAGCGTTGATCGAGTACGGCGTCGATCTGCTGATCCACGGACACACGCACCGCCCCGCGCAGCATGCGCATCGCAACGGTTCACGCCTGGTGCTCGGCGACTGGGACGGCGCCGAGGCGCGCTACGTGTGCTGGTCCGCCGGTAGCGAACCGCTACTGCACGCGTTCCCCATCGCCCCGTAGGTTCGGCCCGTGGCCGAACATCGTGAACGTCCGGGCGCAGCCCGGACCTTGTACCTTGATGACGGGCGTGTTTTTGTCATGCCCGCTTCCGGGGAAGCCGACCGGACCTTTGAGCAGCCTTGGCTGACTCCGCACG
>WBZY01000566.1_pt1 | contig 26858 bp, 27 predicted proteins | sample 5204191 | NCBI WGS metagenome assembly WBZY01 (sample SAMN12344363, study PRJNA552823) | activated sludge metagenome | biome: Activated sludge suspended growth; feature: Anammox Sidestream; material: Wastewater; isolation source: activated sludge from anammox sidestream of wastewater treatment...
ATCCCGAAGAGATCATCATCGTCGCCGCATTAGGCGGTCGCATGGATCACACCCTTGCCAACATCGCTCTCGTCTCCGACCTTCGACTTTCGACCTTCAACCTTCAACTGGATGACGGCACCGAACACCTCCTCTTTTGCCGCACCCAAGCCGAAGTCCGCGGAAGAAGCGGAGACATCGTTTCGTTGATTCCGTGGGGCAGTCCCGTTCACGGAGTCCAAACCGAAAACCTGAAATGGCAACTCAAGGACGAAACTTTATTTCCCGAAAAAACACGCGGCATCAGCAACGAAATGACCGCCGACACCGCCTCCATCAAAATCGAATCAGGCTTGCTCCTCATCATCCACCATCGCCAATCTCCAGTCTCCAATCTCTAGTCTCCAATCCTCCAATTCTCAAAGGTTAACCTATGAAACATCTCCATTTTCTACTTTCCTCTTTCCTCTTTCTCCTCGCGTCATGCACTCCTCCATCCCCCGCCACCCTCACCATCATGACCCACGACTCCTTCGCCGTGAGCGAAGATGTAGTCAAAGCATTTGAAGACGCCAACAATGTGAAAATTATTTTCCTCCCCAGCGGCGACGCAGGCTCGATGCTCAACAAAGCCATCCTCACCAAAGACGCGCCGCTCGCCGACGTGATGTTCGGCGTGGACAACGCGTTTATATCTCGTGCCCTCGAAGCGGATATTTTTGAACCATTTCTTTTTGCCCCACCTGGGTTTATTCCTCCCGAGTACATTCCCGATTCCTCTAACCGTGTGTGGCCTGTTGACTATGGCGATGTTTGTATCAATTACGACAAAAAATATTTTGCAGAAAATAATCTAGCCGTTCCGCATACCCTCGAAGACTTGATGAAGCCTGAATACAACGGCTTGCTCGTTGTCGAAAACCCCGCCACCTCGTCAACGGGACTCGCCTTCCTGCTTGCTACCGTCGCGCACTACGGAGATTCATTCACTAAGTATTGGCAGGCGTTGAAAGATAATGGCGTTGTCGTCGTGGATGGCTGGGAAACCGCGTATTACACAAACTTCAGCGGCTCATCGGGCAAGGGACCTCAGCCAATGGTTGTTTCATACGCATCCTCTCCCGCCGCGGAAGTTATCTTCGCCGAGACTCCGCTTGACGACGCGCCCACCGCCTCCGTGGTCGGACCCGATACCTGCTTCCGCCAGATCGAATTTGTCGGCATCCTCACAGGGACGAAGAACCGCGATCTCGCCGAAAAATTTGTAGACTTCATGTTGAGCCAACAATTTCAAGAAGACATGCCGCTTCAAATGTTCGTCTATCCCATGAATCCAAAAGCCGTTCTTCCCGAAGCGTTCCTCAAGTATGCGCAACAACCAACACAACCCGCCACGCTATCTCCCGCCGAAATCGCCGCGAACCGCGATGCATGGATTCAAGCATGGACGAGTGTGGTGTTGAAATAATATGTACACACGTAGACATGTAGACACGTACAAAAGTAAACAGGGCATCTTTGTTTACTTTTGTACGTGTTTCCGTGTATACCTGTCTACCTTACCCCTCTGGCTCCTCCCACTCACTTTCCTCGTTCTCACTTTCTTCTTTCCACTTTCCAGGATCCTGGTACTCACACTTTCCTCCTCAACCTTCACCCCCGAAAACCTACGCAATACGCAACACGTAGTAATCTTCACTTTCTACCAAGCAACCCTCTCCACCCTCCTCACGCTCCTCCTCGGCATCCCCTCCGCCATCCTCTTCGCCCGCTTCAACTTCAGCGGCAAGACCCTCCTTCGCGCCCTCACCGCCGTTCCCTTTCTCCTCCCAACCGTCGTAGTCGCCGCCTCCTTCAACTCCCTCCTCGGTCCGCGCGGACTACTCAACACAATTCTCCAATTCTCCAATTCTCTCTTTCCTCCTTCATCCTTCCTCCTTCACCCTTTCACCGCTATCCTCCTCGCTCACATTTTTTACAACACCACCATCGTCATCCGCATTGTTGGAGCCGCGCTTTCCAACCTCAACCCTAAACTTGATCAAGCCGCCCGCACCCTCGGCGCCGACTCGCTCCGCGTGTGGCTGAACGTGACCCTGCCTCTTCTTCGCCCCGCCATCCTCGCCGCCTCGCTCCTCGTCTTCCTCTTTGACTTCACATCCTTCGGCGTGATTCTCCTCTTGGGCAACTCGCAACTCTCCACCCTCGAAACGGAAATTTACTTCCAAGCCGTCAGGCAATTCAACCTGCCCCTCGCCGCGCTCCTCTCCATCATCCAACTCCTCTGCACCCTCACCGTCTCCATCCTCTACTCCAAATACGCAATACGCAATACGCAGTACAACCCACACCCCACACCTCCCCTCAAACCAAAATCCCTCAAACAAAAACTCTACGTCGTCACCCTCTGCTCACTACTCACTGTTTACTTCGCGCTTCCACTGGCGTCGCTCCCATTCCGTTCCCTCACCCGCCTCGAAGCGGATCGCGGTCAACGAGGCGAAATCCAATACGGATTCACCGCCGATTACTACGAAGAACTTTTCATCAACCGACGCGGCTCCGTGTTTTATGTTCCCCCGTTTCAAGCGATCCTCAATTCCCTCACGTATGCCCTTGCGACAACAATTCTCTCAATTCTCCTAGGTTTCCCTGCCGCCTTCGCGCTCGCGCATCCCACGCGCCTCGAAAAGATCCTCGATCCCCTCATCATGCTCCCGCTCGGATCATCTGCCGTGATGCTCGGGCTGGGATTCATCATCACGTACGGCAGATGGCTTGCCTCGCCGTGGCTTGTCCCGTTCGCGCACACACTTGTCGCGTTGCCGTTTGTCATCCGCACACTGCAACCCGCGATCGCATCCATCCCGCAGAGATTACGTCAAGCCGCCTCAACGCTCGGCGCGTCGCCTCTCGACGTGTGGAAAAATATTGACCTCCCGATCCTCCGCCGCGCAACCCTCGCCGCCGCCACATTCGCGTTCACCATTTCGCTCGGCGAATTCGGCGCGACCCTCCTCATCACGCGCCCCGAGTACCCAACCATCCCCGTCGCCATCGAACGTTTCCTCTCGCAACCTGGCGGTCTGAATTACGGTCAAGCCATGGCAATGGCGACCATTCTCATGGCGCTCACCACCGTCAGCATTCTGATCATCGAAAAATTCCGCCTCCCATACACAAGTGATTTCTAAATACGCAGTACGCAATACGAAGTACCCATGCTCACCCTCACCTCCATCACCAAATCCTACAACAACAAACCGCTCCTCCAAAACATCACCTTCACTGTCGCGGAGGGAGAGACGGTCTGCCTGCTCGGCGCATCGGGAAGCGGCAAGTCCACACTCTTGCGGATGATCGCTGGACTCGAATCGCCCGATGCTGGATTCATCACCTTCGGCGGACTCGACCTAGCCTCGACTCCGCCTCATCTCCGCGACTTCGGCTTGGTCTTCCAAGATTACGCCTTGTTCCCACACCTCAACGTCAACGACAATGTCGCCTTCGGGTTGAAAATGCGCCGCATGGGACAGGATGAAATCACCCAACGCGTAGCCAATTCGTTGGAGTTGGTCAACCTCAAAGGATTCGAACATCGAAGCGTGAACGATCTCTCTGGCGGAGAACAGCAACGCGTCGCCCTCGCGCGCGCGCTGGCGATTCGTCCGCGCTTGTTGATGTTCGATGAACCCCTCGGCGCATTGGACAGGACTCTGCGTAAAGGATTGTTGAACGAGTTGCGGACGATTTTACAAAAAACAAAAGTCCCCGCGATCTACGTCACGCACGATCAAGAGGAAGCCTTTGCCATCGCCGACCGCGTCTTGATTTTGCATGAAGGCAACATCATCCGCGCAGGGACTCCCGCCGACGTGTGGGCGAATCCGCAGTCCGCGTATGTGGCAGAGTTTTTGGGGTTGGGGAATGTAATTGATGGAGTGGTAAAAGGGAGGATGAAAAATGGAAAATGGAAAGTGGAAAGTGGTGTTGGCGAATTTGTTGTTGAGTGCAAGCACAAACATTCAAAGGGAGAGGGAGTCTACTTATTGGTGCGTCCAACCATCCGCGCTGAGCAAAGCGACCGCTGGTCGAGTAGGCGGCGGGATTCGATACGCCTCGAACGCCGAAAACTTCCCGCCGCCGTATCGAGACCAGAGGGCAACAATATAAATATCCTTCACGGAACCGTCGCCGATGTCATCTTTCAGCAAGACAAATACAAAATCACCCTCGAAAACGGTTTGTACTTCTACATGCAAGACACGCCGAAGGTCGGGAAGAAAGTCTCGGTGAGAGTTAAGGTAGAATGTCTCGGATGAGAACAAGCGGAGCAGTCCTGCGGATCAAAGTACAGAAAAAGAATCCAGCAGGCGAGGTGGTGTACGAATACGAAGGTGACGAAATCCGCCGCGACGACACGTCCATTGTGCTGGAAGCCTTGTTCACCCGCGACGACATGCCGTTTCAAGAGGTGACTTTCAAAAAAGGCGACCGCTTCGTGGAATATTATTACTCCGACCGCTGGTACAACATCTTCGCAATCTACGACCGCGACGATGGACAGGTCAAAGGCTGGTATTGCAACATCGGCAAACCCGCTGTGATCGAAGATGGAGTTGTCTCGTACGTTGATCTGGCGTTGGACCTGTGGGTTTCTGCGAACGGGAGGCAAACCGTTTTGGATGAAGATGAATTTGACGCGCTTGCCTTGACCGATGATCTAAGAAAGAACGCGCTGATCGGATTGGGCGAGTTGAAGCAAGTGTTCTTAATCGACAAACCTCCGCTGTGATGCGGATGTTTGTTAGCCCCAAAATGGCGTTCAGCTGTTTAGGGTGTTCTGAAAATAAGATCCCCATATTGCCAAAGAAGAGCTAAGAAGATGCAAAAGCAGAACGCAGCCAATACAGTAACAAATGCTATCACTGTTGCAGTATGGTTCTTCGGTATTATATCGTCAATGTCCGTGTCGCTTTTTTCCCTGCTGTAACGCTCGTTTTCAGCGGCCATTTCATGGTCTGCCGATCTCTCTGCTTCAAATTTAGCGCGTTCCTTTGCCTCTTTTCGCTCACGTTCTTGCATTGTGCGACGAACTGTTTCTTGCTCTTTTCGCTTCAGTTCTTCGTATTCTTGACGTTCTTTTTCCTCTTGTTGTTTTTGTAACTGTTCTTCAAACTTAACTGGAAGCCTCTGTTCATATCGTAATTTCAATGCTTCAAGTAGGCTTCTAAAGTGGTCTTGTTTTTCGGATCCAAAATAATCAACCCATTGCAGATTGCGTAGTCCCCGCGGTGGGGTAACTTCCTCTAATCGTAAAGGAATTAAGAAAATTGTGCCTTCTGGTTTTTCTAAAGCGATATCATAAGCATATCTGATCTCCTTCTGAATAAATCCTTCTTTGCCCACAGAATTCGTTGAAATGCAAACGATTACTGCATCGGAATCTTCAACTGCTTTCTCAATGACCGTGCGCCAATCTTGTCCAGGTAAGATTTTTGCCTTATCTAACCATGGGTCAATCCATGCCTCCGCGTTAAGAGCTTCATACAGCTCTTTAGCGGTCAATTTATCTTGAGATGCATGGCAGAGGAAAACCTGGAGTTTGAGTTCAGTGGCTGACATCCAACGCGCCCCGAAATTGCTTATCAATATTGAACTGGATTTTTCGTCTCGTCAATATTATAACAACAAACCTCCGCTGTGACGCCGAGGTTTGTTCGCTGTTATTTGAATTGTTTAAAGTGAGAGGACCAGTTATTTCTTAGCTGTCCAAGAAATCAGAAAAGGGCTGTTAATGCGGGTAAGGCGCCATAAATGCCTAGCGGGTCACCTAGATAATCATATCCAAAGAACATAGCGAGCATTGAACAGCAACAACACAGTAGTACTACTGCAACGATAATAATAATTGTCGTTGTGTTATTCTTTTTCGGTTCAGTGGGCATTTGATCATTCATCTCATTCATGATTTCTACTCCTCTGTGAAATAAATTTGATTGGACTGATTATATCAGGTGGCCTGTATTTTAGAATGTGATTCTTGACAGATCACCGTATGAAGGAATCACCATAGTTCCATAAGCCCGCCAGCAATGCGGGGAATAATAGAAAAACTAAACATAAACACATGCTTAGTGCCACCTGTGCATAGCCAAGCACTAATCCGGTGGTTGCCATTCCGTCGCCTATTAATCTTCCCCCACTTTTCTTGATCTCACCCTTTGCTATGTGTCCTGTAATTATCGCGACCACAGTTCCGATGAATGGCAAAAGTGTCCATCCAAGAATGCCCATGACCAAGCTTGTTATTGCCATTGAGCTATTTTGGGGAATAAATTGAGTTTGAGGTCGAAAATTTGGATTTGACATAACTAGGTCCTTCAATGAAATGATTAGTTTGTGATGTACTTATTTGCGCGGCGGTATAGCCAATAGATGATGAACGCGCCGACCACGATGATCAGCGTGCCGATGAGGATCGGCAGGATGATGGCGACAATGGACAGCACGGTGGAGATGATATCCTCCGCAATAGACACAGGGACGTTCCCCGCGCCGCCGGTGGTTGCTGTCACTGCTGGGCGGAGTGCGCCCGCTTTCGCTACGTGGACCGTCCCTGCCACGAGCAGACCCGCCGCCAATGCCAGCACAGGACTGACATCCGTCACCACGTTTGCGCTCGCGGCGAAGGCGATCGCGCCCGCAGTAGGGCGGATGAACGTTTGGATCACGTCGTTGATGTGGTTGACCGCCGGCACTTTATCTGCCAGCATTTCGATGATGACTAAAATGCAGAGCATGAGGATGATCCATGGATTGGACAGCGTATCCCATGGCTGACTCAGGTTGAGCAGATTCGTATAACGCGCCACCAGCCCGACGATGAGCAGGGGAATGTAGGCGTTCAATCCTGCGCTTGCCGAAAGCCCAAAAGCAGTGAAGATTCCAGTTAGTAGTTCCATAAATTTCTCCTATTCCATGTGCGTAGCAGAGCGCTCTCCAGCGCTCGTTGGTCAGCCTGAAGCGTGGACTCAACCCAAAGGGATGCCTCCCCAGGTCCCCGTCAGGTTGAAGCGGAGCAGGTCAATTGCCGAGATCATCAAAAGGGCGAGAGTCAGCCCGGCGAGGAAGGGCATCCACATTTCGTTGAGTCGGTGGAATGCGTTTTCCTGCCGCATGATCATCAGCCATGTCATGGTGAAGACGATGGTGAGCAGGGTGAGGACGCCGAGCGCGCTGAGGATGGCGACAGGATAAAGAACGAGCGGGCTGTCGGTGAGGATGAGCAGATCGACCAACAAGATAATGCCGACCAGCATGGCGAGTTTTTTCCAATCGAGGGCGCGTTCGCTGTTTGTGGTTTTCCAAACGGTTTGATTGAAGGCGGGGAAGAGAATCGACGCGAGCGCGATGCCCATGCCACTGCCGGTGAGGAGCCGCAGTGTGGCGTTCGGGATATACAGGTTGGGAATATTTTTGAAGGCGTCGGGGGAGGTCTGTTTGAGCAAATACAGATAGGAGTTCGATCCGTCCAGCCCAAAGGCGAGGAAGAAAAGGATGAGCGGCGCGCCAAGCCTCCAACCGGGAAATCCGCTTTTCTTCCCGCTGGCAAACGCGAAGAAGATGAGCGAGATCGCCGCGGCGTTGAATTCACCGGTGCAGCGCGCGCACAATGGAAGTTGACGGTCGCCGATGTGGAAGGAGCGCTCGCTGATGCGATGACAGACCGCGTACCCGATGCCGTCCGCCTTGCCGAGCAGACCGGGAGGCGCGATAAAGAACCACGCCGCGAAGGCAAACATTGCCGCGATGGGAAGCATCCAGCGCAGAAGATTTTGAAATTTGGGTTGAGTCGTTACCTGTTCCATGGCGTTCATTATATGGGGATATACGTCTGCTTGCAAGAAGGGTTGCCCGGTTTTGCATGGCTTGCGCAAAGTTGGAATATTCTTAACGCGAATGCCGCAAATGAGCGAATTGCGCGAATTGTATTCGGAGTCACGTAAAGCGGTTTGCCGTAGTAACGACTTCAGTCGTTTTTTGTGGGAGAAGGGACTGAAGTTGCCGGTAGGATGCCGACAATCATGGTCACCCGGAACAATAACCTTTTTACGCAATTCGCGTTCAGTTCGTATTGAACTCTGGAGTATCATTGGCGTTATAGGAGACAATCAATGAAGCGAATCGGAATCCTCACAGGCGGCGGCGACGCGCCAGGGCTTAACGCGGTCATCCGCGCGGCGGTGAAGACCGCTATTTATGAATACGACAGCGAAGTGTTGGGAATTCGCAACGGCTATGACGGATTTATCGAAGCGGACGGGATCATTCCCCTCAACATCGATTCGGTGCGCGGACTGCTCCCGCGCGGCGGCACGATCCTCGGTGCGGCGAATCGCGGCAACCCTTATGCGCGCAAAATCGTCCGCGACGGTAAGGAAGTGATGATCGACGTTTCGGACGAGATCATCAAGGGAATCAAACGCCTCGAAATGGACGCCCTGCTTGTCCTCGGCGGCGATGGGACTTTGCACATCGCGCATGAACTCTGCAAGAAAGGCGCGCCGGTTATCGGTGTTCCCAAAACCATAGACAACGACATCAGCGGCACAGAGTTGACCTTTGGTTTCGACACGGCGGTGAACACCGCCACCGAAGCCATTGATAAACTGCACACCACCGCCGAAGCGCATCACCGCGTGATGGTGCTTGAACTGATGGGGCGCGACGCGGGTTTCATCGCTTTACACGCGGGCGTGGCGGGCGGCGCAGATGTGATTCTGATTCCAGAGATTCCCTTCACATTTGAATCCATTCTCGCCCAAGTGCGTCAGCGCGTGCAGGATGGATACTTGTTCAGCATCATCGTTGTTTCAGAGGGAGCGAAACCGCAAGGCGGGGAACAGGTCTTTTCGCGCGGCGGCGATGAAATTTACGTTCCGCGCCTCGGTGGGATTGGTCTGCGCGTGGGCGAATACATCGAAAAGCACGGATACGAATCGCGCGTCACTGTGCTTGGACATTTACAACGCGGCGGCTCGCCGACTCCGTTCGACCGCTGGCTTGCCACCCGCTTCGGCGCGGCGGCAGTCCGTTTGGCGGCGCAGGGAAAATTCGACCGCATGGTCGCGTTACGCGCCGGGAAGATCATAGATGTTTCGTTGGAGGAAGTCAACGCAACCGCAAAACGAGTGGACGTCACCGACGACGCCATCCTTACGGCGCGCGGCATGGGCGTTTCATTTGGCGACGAATAGCCCCTCCCGCCGCTACGCGGCACCCTCCCCATATATGACATGAAATAATTTGTATGCAAACAAAATTATATTGTCGTATTTGGGGAGGGCTGGGGAGGGGCACCACAACGCCGCCCTTTCGGACGGCGTTGGTGGGGCGCTGTGGCTCCTTGACTTACTTGAGGAGGGATGCCACAGCGCTGGGTTTGTTACTACTATCCATGTTAGACATCACCTCCTCCTTTCTATAGGATGGCGATTAATTTGTGTGTTCCCCTGAATGAATGTCAGCAGTATGTCACACTTCAAAAGTAATGTCAATGGGCGAAAACTGCCTCTTACCAAGTTGTAATTTTTCCAAACCGATGTCATTCTGAGCCGCGCTCTTGTTCTTTGCGGCGAAGAATCTCTCTCATGGAAAGCGAGACCCTTCGCTAACGCTCAGGGTGACATGTTTGCCAAATCTGATAGTAATTGAGAGCCTCCGCAAGCGCGGCAAGGCTATGCTTGGCAAAATTTTTCTGGAGGCTGCGCATGAAAACAAATCCAAATCGATTCTGGTTACTCGTCATCCTGCTTGGCTGGGCGTTCGATTTTCTTTTTTGGGAAAAGCCCGCGGGTATCAACTTCATCTTGTGGGTGACTCTTTGTCTTGCGACGGGAATCTACCTTTTGCAGACGGACGGGCTTCGCCTCTCTCGCAGGGGAGGTCTGCTTCTGCTCCCCGTCCTTTTTCTTTCACTGACAGTTTTTCTCCGCCGCGAACCGCTGACGGTCTTCCTCTCCGTTGCAATGACTCTCTTCCTCATGGGCGTTTTCGCGCTCACCTACCTCGGCGGCAACTGGACGCGCTACCGCATCTTCGACTATCTCTTCGGCTATTTGACTCTCTTCGCGAGCATGATCGCGCGTCCGCTTGGGTTCAATGCCGAAGTAAAGCGCGACCAGCCGTCCCTGAGTGAGAAGCGGGCTTCTCCGCTTTGGTCCATCCTGCGCGGAGTCGTCATCGCGTTGCCCGTCATTGCAGTCTTCGGCGCGTTGTTGTCTTCGGCTGACCTCATCTTTGCAAAACGATTTGAAGAATTCATTGACCTGTTCAACATCGAGAACCTGCCTGAATATATTTTTCGGCTGGTCTATATTTTGATCTTCGCGTATGCCATCGCGGGCGTATTTCTTCACGCCGCGCAAAAATCGGACGACCAGGTGGAGGAGAAGAATCTCATCCCGCCGTTTCTCGGCTTCACCGAGTCTGTCATCGTGCTGGGAAGTTTGACCATCCTGTTTGCCGCCTTTGTCGCGATCCAGTTTCAATATTTCTTCGGCGGACAGGCGAACATCAACATCGAGGGTTATACCTATTCGGAATACGCGCGGCGCGGATTCGGCGAGCTCGTGGCGGTGGCATTTTTCAGTCTGCTGGTCTTGCTCGGCTTGGGAAGTATCACCAAGCGCGAATCGGAAACCCAGCGGCGAGTCTTTTCGACGTTCGGCATTGTGCTGGTCGGCTTGGTGATCGTGATGCAGGTGTCGGCGTTCCAACGGCTGGTGCTGTATGAAAACGCCTATGGCTTCTCGCGCCTGCGGACGTACACGCACGTGTTCATGCTCTGGCTGGCGGCGTTGTTGATCGTGGTCGCCGCGCTGGAACTGCTGAAAAAGGAACGCGCCATCGGGTTTGCCATGGTCATGGCGTCGCTGGGATTTGTCGTCTCGTTGAGTTTGCTCAACGTGGATGCGTTTATTGTCAAGCACAATATCCAGCGCGAGATCAACGGATATGCTGAAACGCCTGACGAGGGAAGCGAAGTAGAAAACGCGCGCGGGGGTCGTGTCGAATTAGATACGCAATACTTTCTTGAGTTGTCCGATGATGCGGTTCCTGCGCTGGCGGGTGGTTTTCAAAATAAGGCGTTGCCTCTCATGACACGTGAAAAGATCGGCGCGGCGCTGGCTTGCCAGAGGTATGATCGTAATCAAGATACGGAGACGACCCCGTGGCAGGGAATTAATCTCTCGACCATTAATGCCGACCGCGCGTTTGAAATGATCGAAGCCGAGTTATCTACCTACAAAGTTATAGACTCTGATTCGCCGCCAATGGTGAAAACCCCCAGCGGCGAGGAAATATCCTGCTGGGGATACTACAGCGATTAACCTGTGAAGTTATTTCTTCAAGTACAAACGGTCCCTGCATACGCAATATGTGGGGACTGTTTGTTTACAAGAATTTTACCTCCGCATGAAATTCCTATAACGTGCCTATCTTAGAATAAACGAAATTCATCCAAAGAAAGGATTGTTATTATGTTTACGATGATACGACGTCTGTTGATTGGTATTTTTGCGCTTATCTTTGTTGTAAGTAGTTTTGGATGTTCTTCTCCCTTGGCTACGGAAAGCCCCTCGGCTATAACGCCGCCTGCGAACACCGCAGTTGCCGCGACAATGGCTCCTCCGATCTCAACGCCAAATGCGAGCGGCGAAACCTATTCGTACATTGTCAATGGGAACAACAAGCTTCCTAAACTAAAACGTCTCTTCGGTGAAAATACGATATTGACGCTGGTCGCGTACGATCTTATGGGAAATGAACTTTTCCGCATCGAAGATGTTTATCATACTTCGACGAATCTCAACGAACTTCTTGCTCCGGGCGAGTACAAGTTAGACTTTTATGATGAACACGGAACGCTTCTTGTGCCGAGTCAAGAAGTGGATGATGTGGTGACCATCAAGGCAGGTAAAGAGACCGATTCGAGCTCGCCGTCCAGCCACAATGGTTCGCAATCCGCTGGCGGTTACACGTCAACAATAGTTACCTATGCCAATGAAAGTTCTACTGAGCTAAAGTTCAATCTTATCAAGCCAGAGACCGGTGAGAATTTCCCGGTGATTGTATGGATACATGGCGGCGGGTTTGGTCCCGGGGGGTTGAACTCTGCCAAAGGATTCGAAGACGATTTCACTTCCGAGGGCTACGCAATTGCGGCGGTCGAATACCGAAGTATGTTGGATGGGTATTTCCCCGCTCAAGTTGAGGACTTGAAAGGCGCGATCCGTTACCTGCGCGCGAATGCTTCGCAATTGAATATTGACCCCGATAGGATATTCATCTTGGGCACTTCCTCAGGCGGATTGCTTGCATCGTTGGTGGGCGTTACGACAGACCTTCCCGAGTTCGAGGGCACGACAGGCGGCAATGCCAATGTTTCAAGCCAGGTTGCAGGAGTGATCGATCTCTTCGGCTCTGTCACTACCGCGCAGATTGACAGTCTCTCCCCCGACATACTTCCCCTCACCTATGAATTATTCGGTTGCTCACCGTACAGCGATTGCCCGGATCGCGCCAAATTACCGGTTGATAATTACATCACCGCTAACGACCCGCCGTTTCTGATCATCCACGGCACCGACGATCAAACTGTTCCGTATCAAGAATCTGTTGAGTTATCGAATCTTCTTGCCGCTGCTGACGTCCCAACGACATTCGTAACTGCCGAAGGATATGGCCACGATAAGGATGGCATTATCACAGCGTATTTCGACGCCATCATTTCGTTTCTTGAAGGGATTAATTAGGCTTCGCTAAACGCTGTTGCAAGTCGTTTGCGAGGTATCGAATCAGCAACCCATAAAACACGATGATGAGAACCAATATCCATGGAACATACAGGATCGGGTCGGTGAGGATGTACACGCGCTCGTAGATCACGCCGTATCCCAACACCAGCACGCTCGCCAGTCTCCAAACGTCCAATATGGCGTAGGGAAGAAAGAGCGCCCATAGAGCGGCGCGGACCCATGATTGTTTGACGACTGTGAGAAGGTAAACGAAAATTGGCAACGCCAGTGAAATCTCCCATACCATATTCAGCCAGATGAAGGCGCCGAGGTAGAGCGCGAATCCGAGCGCGAGCGCGGTTTCGGGCGTTTCGCGTCCGCTTTTTTGGATGGGGTTCCTAAGGAATTTCAACGCGACCACCCCAAGTGGGATAAGTAAGATGGCTTTTACAACCAAAGCGAGCTTCATGTTGAACGAGTTCACGCCGAGATAATACAGGATCGTCTGCAACACCGAGTGATTGTAGCCGAAGAATGGTTTGTCTGGTCCCCACCATGGAAAATCTGGAGTAAGTCGGGAGAGGAAAGCGATGTAATCCTGATATTGCCGCACCACGTACTCCGCGCCACCTCCCAGGATGGTGATTCCCGTCACGGCGAGATAGGCGAGGAGGGTACCCAGCATCAATCGAAGGAAGAAGCGGTATTGTCCAAGTAGGAGGGGAATTCCGAGCGCGAATCCCCAGTGCGGCTTGATGGGGATGATCACTGCGCCGATCCAAAAAGAAGCCCATGGCAGGTTTTCTTCCAGCACCGCCTCAAGCGCAAAGGTGGCGAACAACGCGATGATCAGATAGATGTTGAGGATGGCGAGATCGTCCCAGAAAACGGTGAACAGGAGGAATAGCGGGAGGAGTTGCGCCCAAAGTTTTTCAGCGCCCTGTAGGTTGTAACGTTGGTACAGGCGCGCCCAGCGGATGTAAAGCAATCCATAGGCGACTAGGTGGATGATGGTGAGCAGGGGTATCTGAATATTGAGCGGCGCGAGGAGGATAGGACTCCAGAAAAAAGCGAATACGGGCGTGTAGAGATAGTGAGTTTCGAGAACCTCGAGCGAGCCTTTGAGGTAGAGGTCTTCCCGGTCTCTGAAATGTTCTGCGGCGGGGATGTAGGCAAATTGCAGATCTGCCGCGGCGAAGGTGTCTTGCGCCAAAGCCTGCGGTGTCAGCGCTTGCGCAAAAAAGTATGCCTGCGCGCCGAAGCGCACAATGGCGTAAACGACGGCAAAGATCAATGCGGCGCGATACCGCTTTGACTCAGCCCAGCATTGGTTGATCATGGGCGTGTTAGATTTCGTCTTTAGGTTTTAACCGCGCGGCGAGGTCGCGCAATTGTCCGAATAGAATGGGTTTGATCATGGCAAAATCCACCTGGTCGCGGAGTTCCTCGGCGAGGCGGGCATCGGCGGTCGTGATCATGATCCAACTGGTGTTAAAGCGCTCGTCTTTTTTCATCACATTCAACAGTAAATCCTTGCCCGAGATATGCGGCAGGTGCATATCCAGCAGGATGAGGAAGGGCGTTGCTCCATGGATTAATCGTTCCCGCGCGGCTTTGCCGTCGAGGGCGTTTTCCACTTCGAACCCGATCCCGCGCAGCGCCTCGGCAAAGATGTTCGCCAGGTCTCTGTCGTCTTCAATGATCAATGCCAGTTTACTCATGAACTTCTCCATGCTGTTGGGTATTCCTTTGGGGCGAGGAGCGGAAAGCGGATGAGAAACACGCTTCCCTCGCCCAGTTGGCTGGTTACACTGATCTCGCCGTTCATCAACCCGACGAGTTGTTTGACGATGGATAATCCCAGCCCGAAACCGCCATGTTCGCGGGTGGCGGCTCCATCCACTTGACGGAACGTTTCGAAAATATGCGGGATCTCGAACTCCGGGATGCCCTGCCCAGAGTCTGTCACTTCAATGCCCCAGCGTTCATCCTGGCGGAGCAATTTGACATGGACAAACCCGCGATGCGTGAATTTGACAGAGTTCCCCACCAGGTTCACAAGGATTTGTTGCAGTCGCGCCGGGTCGCCGACCAGCCTTTCGGGGAAATCGTCTTCGATCTCGCTGGTGAGTTTCAAGTTTTTATCCGCGGCGGGTTTGTCCATCAGGCTGTGCATGGTTTCGAGCAACTCGGCGGGTCTGATCGTTTGGTTGCTGATGGTGAGCTTGCCCGCTTCGATTTGCGCCTGATCGAGCAGGTCATTGATCAACGCCAGCAGGCGTTGCGTGTTCTTCATGATTCGGTCTGCCATGTTCACTTGTTTTTCATTGACGGGACCGTACACCGCCTCCTTGAACATTTCGGCATAGCCGAGGATCGCATTCAGGGGCGTGCGTAATTCATGCGACACGATCCCAACGAACGTGCTTTTGAGCCGCTCCACTTCCGCCTCGCGCGTAAAATCGCGGAAGACGATGACGGTGCCGGTATCTTCCCGCCGTTGGTCGTAGATCTGAGCCGCGCTGACCGAGAGGGTCTTATCGCCCCATTCGACGCGAAACCCGATGGGCTGGGTGCCATGTTCGATCATGGAGCCGAGGAGCGCGCGGCTGTTAGGAGCGAGGCGGGGATGTTCCACCAGTTCACGGAAGTTTTTGTTGATGATCAACTGCAAAGGAATATCGAGCATACTTTTGATGGCGGGATTCGCCATGGTGGCGTTCCACCTTTTGTCGAAAACGATCACGCCGTCCGCAATCGAGTTCAAGATCGCCTGGTTGCGTCCCGCCTCGATCTTTTCTCTGGCAAGCGATTCCGCGAGAGCCTCTGTCCGCTCTGCCACCACGCGGTCCAGGTTCAAATTGATGGAGCGCAGTTCGCTCAACGCCTGTTCGAGACTGCGAGCCGATAACCATGAGACGAAAGCGATCAGGAAAAACCCGAAGACCCCGGGAATATTGGGAGTAATTTCCAACGATACAGCCAGATACAAAACTACTGCGCCGCTTATTCCCGCAAAAATGAAACTGGAAGCCGGTGTGAGGAGAATGCTCGCCATGAAGATCGGGATGGTGAACGCGAAAAGCGTTCGTCCGCCCACGATCTGGTCGGGAGTATCGCTAAAGAGAAAAATGACGTATAAAAAAATTAGGAATAAAACAGCCGCGGCTCTACCCGATCCAAAATAGTTCACCGCGTACACGATTATCACCAGGATGAACGTGAGCGCGCTGCCCCATAAGAGAAGATAAAATTCGGCGGGGTCTACTGTGGCGGCGAAATAGATGAACGATAACATGCCGAGCAGCGCTACTCCCGCCGTGCCTGCCAGCAATATGCCAAGGATCCGCCTTTTACGGGTGTCTTCAGGGTCCGATGTGGAAAAGGTAAATAAGCGTTCGATGAAGTTTTTCATAGCATCAACCAGCCAAAGCCAATGCGCTGATCACCGCGGATCGAATTACCAGGTTGGGGCTATATAAGCACTTACCGATCCATAGCGGCGGATAAGGCTTATCCATATTTTCCGACAGCCAGCGCGCGGCTCGCGTCATGGCGGTTTTAGGCACTCTCGCCGCTTTTTGGTTCCACACCCAAAGCGCCTGCGCGGCATAAGCGGTTTCTTCCGCGGTTTTTAGGTAGGCTCCCCAGGATCCATCCTTATTTTGGGCGCTCAGGATCCAATCCACCGATTCGGCGACCAGGTCATTGGCAATACCGGCGCACGCGATAATGGCATGTGATGTGGCGTAATAAGGCGATGCGTGCCACTTGTCTGCCCAGAACGGATTCGTCCCTCGCGCTTTGTGAAGAAAACGCGCAACTTTTTGCACCGACGAGTTTTTCATATCCAGCCCTGCCTGCCCGAGGGCGCCCAGCACGTGAATATTTGCGCTGATCGAAGGGTTGGCTTCCAAATCGAAACAGCGGAAGTGATCCTTCTCTTCATACGAGAGCACACTGCCCAAGTCCTTTTCGATCCCATACCTAAGCAAGGTATCGAATACCAAACTTGTATCATCGCTGTCTTTGACCGTGTACCCCGCGGCAAATCCCACGCCGCGTTTTGGAACCCAGGCATTGGCAAGAAAGTCTAAATGCGGCTTGAGTTTGGCGTGTTGCTTCAGGCCGGGGATCAGGCTCAGATTCCACAACGACCACCCGATCTCGAAGACATCGAATGGGGCAACGTTTGGAAAACTGCCATCTGGTTTCATGATGTCGCGCAAATAGGCAAGCGCGGCTTTGTCGCCTTTTTTGATGTAGGTTGCAAAATAGGCGGTGGCAGACGGGCTGACTCCCACAGAGCCGTTGCTCTCTTGCAAGTTGTCCACATCGAGCATGTGTTTGCCGTCTACGCCCGCCATCTCAGCCGAAAACGCCATGGTGACATGACGGCTGATCATGTTGTCTTTCAGGTAGGCGAGTTTCACCGCGCGTTGTTTGGATATTCTGCCCAGGATGCGGTTCGCCTGATTTTTGATTAAGCCCAGTTTTTCGGCTTCTGCCACCAGGGTGGGAGCGATCATTTCGAAGCCGACAGTTGCCCCGTTTGGGTCGGAGGACAGCCCCCCCGTCGCTTCGCTCACGATTCGTTCAAGGGCGAGTTTGCCTTTGGCGATCTGTGCCTTGTCCGCTTCGCGGTGGCCGCGCCGTTCCAGCGCGATCATGGCGGCGAGCGTGCAAACCACGCGGTCGTGGTAGTACATTGGCGCTGGCGCGCCCCAGGTGCCGTCGGGTAATTGATTTTTTGTCAGCCAGGTTAGGGCGTGGGCGCTGATGGATGGATCGATCTCGTCCAGACGGGCCGCCCATGCTGTGTCATAGGCCGTGCTTGCCATATGACCGGGTCCGATTTCGTTGATGAGTGTCGTGATGATGTCTGTCATGAGGTTGGTATCTATTCTGGAAACCATATGCCGAATTTCAGTTTTCCGACGCCGAACACAGAATCTTTATAGCGGCGGTAGTATTCGCGAAGTTCGTTGAGCGCGTCAGGCGTAAGTTTGGCGTAGTCGGGTTCGGGCGCGCGGCGGGTATACAGGTGATCGTACAAAATAGATCGAAGTTGATGAGCCGTCATATATGGTGATGGACTGCGCGAGAAATACAAGTCTTCTTCGCCGGTGGCAAGCAGGGGCATGTCGAACGCGCTGAATTTGTCGAAGCCGATGAATAGGCTCACCGGGGGAAGTTCTTCTCCGTAATATTTTTTTACCAGCGCGGTCTTGTCGGGTATCGCGCCTTCCGCGCGGTAATGCTCAATGGCAAGGCGGGCTATGGTTGCTGAAGCCTCGTCGGCGAAAACGCCGAAGTAGAGACGAAATGCCGAGTTGGATTTTGTCGCTTCGACCACATCCTCCATGGATTGAAGCGCGCCCGCATGGGGTGTCGCTGTCAACGCCGCGCGAAAATCTCCGTAAAACCGAACCTTCACGTTGTAGCGTTCGAAGAATTTGCGATAATTTGCGTCGGTGGCGGTGCGGATGAGTCCATCGATGCCGACACGTTGGGTGTATTCGTCGCCGCGGCTCAAGAGTTCGCGTCCAAAGACCGGAGCCAGAATGGTTTCGATCCCATGATCGAACAGCAGCGCGCAGAGTTCGATATGATTTTGGATCGACAAATCCATGTATGTTTGAAAAAAATCGTTTTGAATCTTGCCGGCATGTTCAAGCATGAACCAACGCCGCGTGCCGTTGATGGGGAATACGCAGACTTTTGCGCCGCTCGCTTTGACGAGGACGGCAACCTCTTCGGTGGGGAGTTGGAGGAATTCCTCGAACGTGGGCATCAAAGCATCCACAGCCGGGGCAGGAATCGGGGGGTGCGACGCGCGTAGTCGCCGTAGCCGGGGAGCGTCTGCGTGAGCAGTTCCTCTTCCTGTTTGGCGGCGCGCGTGAAATCCCAGATGGCGTAGATCAGGGCGGCGAGCGTGGCGAACGAGGGGTTAACAAAAAACAGCCCCGCCGCAATTCCAAAAAAGGATGTGATGACCGGGTGTCGCATGAGTTTGTAGGGACCGGTGTCGATCACTTTGTGATCGGGTTGAACTTCGACGCGCTCGGCATAGAATTTTCCGAGATGGGCGCGCGACCAGGCGTGTAGCGCAAGCGCCTTCAGGATCAATAGGATGCCGAGGAGTTGCGCGGAGAATCCCCAGGCGGCAGTGGTGCGAAAACTCAATTGCGGGAGCAACACCGGTTGCAGGATCAGAACAGCGACGAGGGTAAAGATGAACAAGGTAAAATCCCAGGCGCGGCCTGTGCCGCTGGCGGCGCGTTGTTTGTCGTAGCGGCGGATGAGGAGGAAATCCATCGCGTAAAAAAGAAGGATGGCGAGGAACGTGAGCGCCGCTTGAATCGTTGCCGGGAACATGGGGTTTAACTTTTTGCCGCGCGCGCGAGGAACCCCGCCATGGTCACCATGGCGTGATTGGTATCTTCCAAATGGAAACCGAGCCTGCGTTTTACATCGTACGCGCCGGCGCCGAAGCGCACGAGGCGAACTTTGTGTTCGAACGCTTCCCGCAAAGCGGCGTGGAGCAGGTAGAAATATCCGCCTGGCACATCGTCTTCCAACCCAAGCGCGGTGGCGAGTTGGAAGTTGTTGTCGCGCACCACAGCGCCGCATCCGGCGAGTTTGCCGTCTTTGCGCAGTTCGAGCCAGTCGCCGTCGATCATCGAGAAGTTTTCGAGTAAGCCGCGCATCCATGGGTTGGGCGCGGAGCCGTGCCAGATGGACACATGCTTGATGAGGGTGAGCGCGGTTTCCACGTCTGAAACCGACCGGTGTTTGGAGAGGACGAGTCCCGCTTCCTCCGCTTCTTTCACGCTTTTCTTGTATTGTTGGCGGTCTTTTTTGTTGCCCGATTCGAGATAGGCTTCGAAGTTGTCCCACTCCATCGGCATGAAGGTGCCGGGTTCTGAAACAGTGACAGGTTCGTAGCCGTGGGGCCACGCATAGCGCAGTTGTTCGGTCAGCAGGTAATCGAAGACCAGGAATGAGCAACGTTGTTTTTTGAATTCCTCCTGCGCCGCTTGCGCGAGGGCGGCAAGCGCTTCATCGTGGAGTTCTCCGCCGGGAAGCAATAGCGCGGATGTGTCGGCGAGCGGGGAACGGCATACCAATAGCGGGCGGTGCTTTAAAATAGACGCCATGAAGTTGCGGGCAATGCTTGGGAGGGGAAGCGGTTCGTTTGTGACGCGGAACAATGCCGCGCCTCCGACCGGCGTTTTGCCATCCCAGGCGATCAAATAGGTGGCGGGGCTGTCTGCCATGGCGTGTTCGCCGAACACGTACCACGCATGGCTCTGAAAGCCGCGCCCGGCGGCGATGCGGTTCCAAATGTCCGGTTTGATGTCGTGGATGCTGTGAAAAACTTCAACTTTTAACTTTGTCATATTCGCTCCCGTGCTTTTCCATTGTACATGAGCCTATGGATTTTATCGCTGGTATTTGCCTTGCAAAAGTGAAAACCGAGAAGCATGACCGTATAATTGCGCCGGAGGTTCGTCCATGCAAAATTATACCTTTCGATTGAAATCTGGGCAGGATTTGTTCGACAGTATTCAGGACTTTGTGAACGAAAAGCAGATTCAGGCAGGGTGTGTGATCGCATCGGTGGGGAGCCTGCGCCGCGCGGTGTTGCGCTTTGCGAACAGGAATTCCTTCTCGGAGTTTGATGAATTTTTCGAGATCGCGTCCATCACTGGCACGGTGTCTGTTCACGGGTCGCATTTGCATATTTCGATTTCCGACGCGGAGGGAAAAACCATCGGCGGGCATATGGAATCGGGCTGTATGATTTACACAACAGCGGAGGTTGTGCTTCTGGCGTTCGATGAGTCGGCGTACCAGCGCGAGTTTGCGGAGGATTCGGGGTATGAGGAGTTGGTGGTTTACCACTTTGCAAACACAAAAGGCGCGACGGTCACAAAGAAAAAACGGCTCTCCCGTTTCTGACGGGATTACGACTCGCAGGAAGATTCTTTGCCACGAATTTACACGGATGTTCACGAATGTTTTAAACAATCCGTGTGAGTTTGTGAAATCCGTGGCTAAGGTTTGTGGGTTTTCCCGTTAATAACGGTAGAGCCGAAAAAGCACAAGGAAATTGGGCGCTTTTTCCCTTTGTGTCCTTCGTGGTGAGGCGCTTTTCCGTTAATTCTGGAGACCCTTATTTTTTCAGCCCCGCTAGAAATTCTTCCTCATTTCGCACTGTCTTTTGAAAGCCCAGCCTTTTGCCCAGCCGTGTGAGTTGAGGAGGGTCAACGTAGGTTGTGGCAAGAATATCTTCCTGCCCAAGCGCATCGTTGGCTTTGCCGTCGAGCAGGATGTGTCCCTGCGACATGGCGATGACGCGCTCGAAATTTTCGGCGCAAAAATCAATGTCGTGCGTGATGGTGATGATGGTTTTGCCGCGTTCTCGTAAGATTTTGATCACGTTGGCGATGCGCGCGATGTTTGCCGCGTCCTGTCCTGTTGTTGGTTCGTCGAAGATGACGATGTCTGTGTCCATGGCAATCACGGATGCGAGCGCGACCATCTTGCGCCATGTTGCGGATAGGTCGTACGGATTCGTTTCCGTTTTATCGGATAACTCGACCATTGCCAACGCCTCTTTTACCCGACGTTGAACCTGCTCCCCGCTCATCCCTAAATTTTTCGGCCCGAAAGCGACTTCGATCCCCACATTCTTAGAGAACAATTGCTCGTCGGGGTTTTGAAACACATAACCGACCCGCCGCGCCATCTTTGCTACCGAATGTTCGCGCGTGTCCCAATCGCCAATTTTTACCGAGCCAGAGGTGGGTTGAAGCAATCCATTCAGATGTTTGACCAATGTCGTTTTCCCCGCGCCGTTCTGTCCGACAATCGCAACTTGCTCACCCGATTGAATCATGAGCGAGAGTCCACGCAAGGCTTGCACACCGGTTGGATAGGAGAACGTTAGGTTGTGGATTTCGATGTTCATGTTGATTTTGCGCAGCGGACGTTCTCTAACGTCCGCATTAGAGAATGCGGGTTACACATTTTTGAACCCCTCCACCGCCTCATCTAATGTGACCGGCAATTTATCTTTCTTCCACAACCCGAGCTCTTTCGCCTTTCTCGCCACAGATGTGTAGCGCGAGATGCCGAATCCTTTTTCTGTCAGCAGGTCGGAGGTGAGAACGTCGCTTGGTTTTCCATCTGCAATGATCTCTCCTTCGCGCAAAGCGATCACCCGGTTTGCGAAGTTGGCGATCCATTCCACTTTGTGTTCCGCCATGATGACGGTCATGCCGCGTTCTGCCAACGCGCGGATCACGCCGAAGACTTCGCGCGTGCCGATGGGGTCCATCTGCGAGGTTGGCTCATCGAGGATGAGAACCTTGGGGCGCATGACCAGGATGGAGGTCAGCGCGACGCGTTGTTGTTGTCCGCCGGAGAGGGAGTAGGGGGAGCGATCCGCCAATTCAGAGATGCCGGTCAGCTTCATCGCATCGTTCACGCGTGGGATCATTTCCTCGCGCGGCACGCCGATATTTTCCAGCCCGAAAGCGATCTCTTCGAAGACAGTGTACTTGGCGCCGCTGATCTGGTTGAACGGGTTCTGGAACGCCAGCCCAACATTCAACACCCACTCACGCAGATTCGATTTGCTTGATTCCGCGCCGGCAACTTCCACTGTGCCAGCGATCTCGCCTTTGAAAAAATGCGGAACGAATCCCGCCACTGTGTAGCACAGCGTGGACTTGCCCGCGCCGTTCGGTCCGATGACCGCGACGAACTCGCCCTCGTCCACCTGCAGGTTGATATTCTTCAATACGGGCGCGTCGGTGAGTGGATATTTGTAGGTGACGTTTTGCAGGTTTACGATAGCCACACAAATCTCCCCGCGATCAGCAGAATAGTTACGGCGATCATCCCGACCCTTGCGGTTTGCTGGGTTCGAGAATCTGGGATTTCGAGAATACTTGTTTCAACACGACTGGAGTTGAATGCGCGCGCCTCGATAGCAATTGCGCGTTCCTCAACTTCTAAAAGACTGCCGATCACCAGCGGAAGAACCAAAGGCATTAGCGCGCGAGCGCGCGTAACGATGTTGCCTTGCGTTTCCAGACCGCGCGATCGTTGCGCATCCAAAATGATATTTGCTTTGGCGACATATTGAGGAACGAGTTGAAGTGTTGACACAATGATATATGCCAGTCCGCCGGGTAGCCCTGCCTGTTTGAGCGAGATCATCAAAGTGTCTGGACGGGTGGTTAGAGAGAACAGAATAAAATTTGCCATAATATACAAAATTCTGCCAGAACTTTTGAATGCGAAGAGAACTCCTTCCAATTTTGGCGAGAGGGGTCCAAGTTCAAACAATGGTGTCCCGCTACCCCAAAACAAGGGCTGGATGAGAAAAACAGATACGATCAGGGGCCAACTGATATTGAAAACCAATTGATACATTCTCATTGTGACCTTTCCCCAAATGGAAAGAGGCGTGATGATCGCGATCAAGATCAGATAACCCGATGCGGCGCTTGAAAACGCAAACCCGCCCAACAGAATGCAGAGCGTAAGGACGAATTTGGTAAGAGGGTTTAGTTTATGCAGCCCGCTTGCGCGGGCTGCATAAATACTCAACGAATTCATATCACCATGCGCAGATCGATTAGCGCGCTTTGAATCGCGTGGGGAGGGCGCGGAGTATGAAGAGGACGACCATGAACGATAACATTTTATCGAATGGATCAGATACGCTTCCCTGCGCAAGGACGGAAGCCCAAATATTTCCGCCGCTAGCCCTGAATGCCGCGACCAATAAATCTGTGCCTCCGCCTGTAACACCTCCGAAGACAACAGCGGCGGTGGGGGCAGAAATAATCGCCGCGACCACGCCCGTCACCAGCCCCGCTAACCCAACGTAGCCGCCATTTTGCAGTAGGAAGTAGCCGATAGCCGCTCCAATCGCAATCGCCAGCACAAAGACCACTGCATATTGCGAAACGAGGTCTCTCATGCTGGGGAAGATGGCGAAGCCTTGGCTGGTGTCAATATTGATGAAGGCGAGAACGAACATGGCGAGCGCGAAGAAGAAGACTGCGCCGATCAATACAGAAATCCAACGCGGCGATTCTTTCTCAAACACCCCACGCTTTCCGAAAAAGCCAGCCAACAATCCGATGACAACCGCAACATAGAAGAAAGGCACGGAAAACGTATTTTGAAGGGGAGGAGGAACAACCCCCCAAAGAATATTCGATAAACCACCCGTAACGGCGGCCGCCCAAGGACCGACGAGCGCGCCGACCAATACCGTGCCGATACTATCGAGATAGATCGGCAATTTCAAGTAGAACACCAATTGTCCGATGACGATATTGATCGCAATTGCGATCGCAATGAGCGCCAACGTTCTGGTGCTGAACTCTTTCTTGATATTTTCTACCATGTCATTTCTCCTTTTTTGATTTGACGATTACAACACCCATGATCGTTTTTTGTTTCACCTATTTAATCCACATTTTCGTGGCGAGGGAAAAGCGATACGAATCGTTTTGGGAGGAATTTAAGAACGAAATATACGATGAGCGTCGTAATGACTTTGTCCGCAGGCTCTTTTACTAGAAAATACGAAAGGTCGAATGTGAAGTTTCCAAACACCAGCGCCGCGATCAGCGATGACATAACCGCCGCAAGAATGGCAATGATCAAGCCTGCCGCGATTACTTTCCACCAGCGTTTGAACCAGCCAGCGTTGGCGAGAAATCCGGTAACGAAACCGATCAGCAACGGAACGGACCAATACGGCGCATAGCTCGGCGATACGAACCCGAGGATCACGTTGGTCAACAAACCCGTCAACGCTCCAGCCCATGGACCCGCCACAACCGCGACGAACACCGTCCCGATGGAATCAAGATAAAGGGGAAGACTCGTTTTCGATACTGCCAACGCGCTTGCTCCATTGAGGACGATCCCCAGCGCCATCAATAGCCAGGTGATTCCTTTGAAGTCGTGTTTTATTTTTTCAAGCATCGTTTCCTCCGAGAGAATCTTTCCTTGACAATTTCTCCATGCGCTCCAAAAATAATTCAATGAAATCGCGCGGATGCACGCCCAGCGCAACTTTCATGTTCGCAGGCTTTTGATTGTAATTGTAAAAATCGCCGATGGTCTTGCCGAGCGAAACGCCGCCCGAGATGTCCACATCAACGGGCAAGTCTTGATACTCGCACAATTCAGGCGCAAAGGTCAGCGCGAGCGCAAGTGGGTCGTTGATCACGCAACCCTGCACGCCTTGATATTCATCGTGAAATTCCATGTAGAAGCGCGTCGCGTCGGCGATGAAACGTGTCAGGGGCGAATCGAGTCGAAGAAGGCGATCCACATCCCCCTGAGTCAGAACGCATTGGTATGTCACATCCAGCGGCACAAGCGTGGTGGGAATCCCGGCGTGATAGACGATGTGCGCGGCGTGCGGGTCGGCATACGTGTTGAATTCCGCCAGCGCGGTGGTGTTGCCCTCATGGCGGATCGCGCCGCCCATGATGATCAACTCTTTGAGCGATTGCGCGATGCGCGGCTCGTGCCGAATTGCCAATGCGACGTTCGTCAGCGGACCGATCGCCACGAGTGTGACTTCGCCCGGCGCGGACATGATTTGCTCGATGAGGAAATCGCATCCATGCCGACGGGTCGGCTGGGTTCGCGGTTCTGACAGCTTTGCGTAGCCCAAGCCTGTGTTGCCGTGCGTCTCGGGCGCGAGCAGGGATGGTTGCACAAGCGGCAGTTCGCACCCAACCGCAACGGGGATGTGAGTCGCGTTCGCAAGTTCCAAAATTGAAAGCGCGTTTATTGTCGCTTGTTCGAGCGAACAATTGCCGTGGACGATGCTCAACCCTTCGAGAGAAATTTCAGGCGAAGCCAGCGCCAGCAAAATGGCGAGCGAGTCGTCTATGCCGGGGTCGGTGTCGAGGAGGATGCGTTTCATAAAAGAGTACTTGGTGATTGGTAATTTGTACTTCGCCGTAGGGGTACAGCGAAACGAGCGTTAGTCAAGATCATCTCGCAACTCGCTGTGCCCCTACGAAATGGATCTTGCCAGGGCTTCCATACGCTGAAGGAACAGTTCGATGAACTCCTCGCCGCGCACTTGAAGCGCGACTTTCATGTTGGCGGGCTTGCCAGTTTTGCCAAGGAAATCACCGAAAGTATTGCCCATCGAAACTCCGGTGGAATAATCCACGTCCACGTACAACTCTTTGAACGTTAGTAACTCGGGGGCGATGATGGTTGCCAGCGTGAGCGGATCGTGCATGGCGCAACCCTCGCCGCCGTATGATTTGGAATGCGCGAAGCAGGTTTCCACCGCCTGCGTGATGAAACGGGTGATCGGCGATTTGGTCTCGAGCAGGCGGTCGATGTGTGTTTGCTTGAGCAGGCATTTGTGAGTCACGTCCAGCGGGATCAAGGTGATCGGAATCCCTGAATGAAAGACGATATGCGCGGCGTGCGGATCTGCCCAGATGTTGAACTCTGCTTGCGGAGTGACGTTCCCATGTTCGAGTACCGCGCCGCCCATGATGACCAGTTCCTTCACGGCTTTGGCAAACTTCGGTTCCTTGCGGATCGCCATGGCAATGTTCGTCAGCGGACCGATGGGGAAGATGCTAAGCTCATTTGGTTCTGATAATACGCGCTCGATCAGATAATCCACTGCATGTCCTTCGAGTGGTTTGCTTTTTGGCATGGGAAGTTTTGAGTTGCCAATCCCGCTTTCGCCGTGGACGTGAGCCGAAGCGCGCAACGGCTGAACGAGAGGCACTGCGCTTCCCGCCGCGACAGGAATATGACTCGCGTTTGCCAGTTCCAGCACAGCGAGCGCGTTGCGCGTGGCGGTTTCGATGGTGACGTTGCCTTGAGTCGTGGTCAGCGCTTCGAGTTGGATCTCAGGCGAGGCGAGCGCGAGCAGGAAGGCGAGGGCATCGTCGATGCCGGGGTCGGTGTCTATGATGATTCGTTTGGGCATATGAATTATTGGTAATTGGTAATTTGTAATTCACCCATCTTGCGGGCACTCAATGGCGAAGG
>WBZY01000569.1_pt1 | contig 26775 bp, 25 predicted proteins | sample 5204191 | NCBI WGS metagenome assembly WBZY01 (sample SAMN12344363, study PRJNA552823) | activated sludge metagenome | biome: Activated sludge suspended growth; feature: Anammox Sidestream; material: Wastewater; isolation source: activated sludge from anammox sidestream of wastewater treatment...
GTGCGCTGGAAATCGGTGACCAGGAACTGCACCTGCAGGCTCCCCGGCGTGCGTACGACGCTGCCCTTCTCGACCATGCCACCGAGCCGGAACCGCTCTCCCTGCGGAGCCTCGCCCCTGGCGACCTGCGTGGGGTCGAAGTAGAACATCACGTTCTCGCGAAAGGCCTGCAGCGCGAGTGCGCCCGCCGCCGCGACGCCGGCGAGGATGCCGAGCACCAGCACGAGTCGGCGACGGCGCGGCGTCATGGTGCGCCCCCCGTTGCAACGCGGCGTCGCGCGTCGGCGCGCGCCGCCGCAAACGAACGACGCGCCGCGACGATATTCCACGTGATGATGCCGAAAGTCAGGGCCACCGACGGCCATACCGACGATGCATATCCACCCATGAGCAGGAAATCCCTCATACCGTCACCACCTCGGCTACCCAGCGAGCCTGGCGCTCGCGACGCAGGATCTCGCCGCGCACCCGCACCAGCACCAGCGCCACGAACAATAGTGTAAACCCGACGAACATGATCAGCAGCGGCGTCAGCATCGGCCAGCTGATCGAGGGCTTGCCGAACTTCATGACAGACGGCGCCTGGTGGATCGAGTTCCACCATTCGACCGAGTAGCGGACGATCGGTACGTTCACGACGCCCACGACCGCGAGTACGGCACTTGCCCGGTCCGCGCGCTGCGGATCCTCGATGGCCGAGCGCAGGCCGAGATATCCGAGGTAGAGAAACAGCAGCACGAGCTCTGCGGTGAGCCGCGGGTCCCACGCCCAGTAGGTGCCCCACATCGGCTTGCCCCAGAGCATCCCCGTGCACAGTGCGGCGACCGTGAACCAGGCACCGACCGGTGCGCAGCTCGCGGCCACGGCGTGCGCGACCTTCATGCGCCAGATGAGCCCGATGCCAGCGGCCACTGCCATCCACGTGTAAGCCATCAGGGAAAGCCACGCGCTCGGTGCGTGCACGTAAATGATGCGAAAGCCATCGCCCTGCTGGTAATCGGGCGGCGCGAGGACGAGCCCGCCATAGAGTCCCGCCGCGATGGCGAGCGCAGCCGGCCAGGCCAGCCATGGCACGAGCGTGCCCGCGAGCCCGTACAAGTGCGGCGGCGAGCCGAAACGATGCAACCAGGTCCAGTCCATTCACTACTCCAGGCTGATGCGGACGGCCGCGGCGGCGGCCAGCGGCGCGAGCGTGACGCCGAGCACCGCGAACGCGCCGAGGAAATACATCGGGGCAGCCATGTTGCCCCCTTCGATGGCGCGCGCCGTCGCCTGCGCGCCGAAAATGAGCAGTGGCACGGCGAGCGGCAGCGTCAGCAGCGAGAGCAGCGCGCCGCCGCGCCGCACCCCGATGGTGAGGCCGGCGGACACCGCGCCGAGGAGACTCAACGCAATCGTGCCGAGCGCCACGGATGCCACGATCCCCGGCATGGCCGCGGGCGGCACCGCGAGGCCATACGCCGCGACCGGGCTCATGAGGGCAAGCGGCAGACCCGCAAGCAGCCAGTGCGAAGCCGTCTTGGCAAACAGCAACCAGGTCAGCGAGCGACCGGACAGCGCAAACTGCTCGAGCGTGCCGTCCTGGGCATCTTCCCGATAAAGGAACTCGATCGCGAGCAGCGAGGATAGCAGTGCCCCCACCCACAGGACAGCGGGCGCCACGTCGCGCAATCGCGACGGCTCGGGGGTCAAGGCGAGGGGAAAGAGCGTGGTCACAATGGCAAAGAACAGGAGCGGATGCAGAAGTTGCCCGCGATTCCTGAAAGCGAGACGCAGGTCCCGCTCGATCACCCAGCGCGCGGCCCGCCAGGCGCCGCTCATTTTGACGTCAACGCAAGGCGTCGGGTTCCCGCCTCGGCGACCGGCAGTGACGCGTGCACTGCCGCAACCACGATACCCCCTGCGGCGAGCTGCCGTTCGACCAGCTGTCCGACCAGTTCCTGGCCCGCGGTGTCGAGGTGGGTTGCTGGCTCGTCGAGCACCCAGAGTGGCACGGCGGCGAGGGCGACGCCTGCCAGGGCAACACGGCGGCGCTGACCGGCAGAGAGCGTGCGTACCGGGCGGTCAGCGAAACCGCTTGCCTCGACCTCAGCGAGTGCCTGCGAGATCGTACCTGCACCCACCTCGCGACGAATGCCGATCGCGTAGCGCAGATTTTCCGCAGGCGTGAGGTCTGCCTTGAGCGGCGATTCATGCCCGAGATACGCGAGCTGCGCGTGGAAGGCCCGCGTGTCTGCATGGATGCCCTGCCCGTTCCACTCGACCGTGCCGGATTCCGCGTGCACGAGTCCGACGATCGTGCGCAGGAGGCTCGTCTTGCCGGCGCCGTTGCTGCCCGTGACCTCGAGATATTCGCCACCCTGCACGGCGAAGGAGAGACCGCGCAGAACATGACGCTCGCCACGGAAAACGTGCAGGGAAGACCCGGTGAGTCGATGCACAGGCATCCGTGCAGTTTAGCATCCGGGCCCGATCAGGACTCCCTCAGCGCCGTCGTCACGGGCAGGCGCGCAGCGCGCATCGCCGGCGCGAGCCCGCCGATGAGCCCGATCGCGAGCGCCCAGCGGATGCCGGTACCGATCAGGGCGGGCGACACATCGAAGCGAAAGACCACCTGACTGAAATTCGCGCCGAGTGTCGATACAGCGTAGTCGTGGAAGATCACCCAGGTCACTGCCGCGCCGAGCGCACCGCCGAGCAGCGCGAGCAGCATCGCTTCGAGCACGACCGAGACCACGACTGAAGTGGGCCCGAAGCCGATGGCACGCAGCGTCGCGACCTCGCGCGCCCGCGCATTGATCGCTGCATACATCGTGTTGAGCGCGCCAAACACTGCGCCGATCGCCATGATGGTCGCGATCACGATGCCGACGATGCGGATCACCTTGCTCAGCTGTTCGGATTGGGCGCTGTAGTAGGCGCGCGTCGTGCGGACGTCGACCTTGAGTCGCGGGTCGCTCTTGAGCGCTGCCTTGAAGGCGTCGAACGATTGCGGCGCGGCGAGCCGCACGGTCACGGATTGAAAGCCGTTGCGTCGATAGGCGGACGCGACGGTTTCGGCATCGCCGACGAGTTCCGATTCGTGCGCGTCGCCCGAGCTGAACACGCCGACGATCTGCCATTGCTGTGCGTTGAGGTCGATGGTTGCGCCCGGATCGAGCCCGATGAACTCCTCGCGCGCCCCGCGTCCCACGATCAGTTCCCGCAGCCCCGGCGTGAATGCCCTGCCCTCGATGATTTTCACGTTCGGACGCACTGCCCACATCTGCGGCCCCACCCCCCGGATCTCGACGTTGGCCTCCGAGTGGTTCGACTTCTTGGCAATGTTCGTCACGACGGTGATTTCCGCACTCCCGAGCGCGCGGCCCTCTGCATCGTGCGCGATGCCCGGTGCCTGCAGGATGAGCGTCGCATCCTCACGCGCAAGTCCCGAATCGAGCTCGGCAGTCGCCCCGCCGCGCAGCACGATGGCCGTCACGTCGTTGCCCGTCCCGCGCAGCGTCGCGGCAAGTCCGCCGCCGAGCGCGAGCAGCGCCACCAGCACGCCCACGACGCCCGCAATGCCGATCACGATGACGGACGAGGCCCCGAGTCGCTGCGGCAGTGTGAGGATCCCGATCCAGGTCACCGCAGCGGCCTGACGGCCAGAACGCGTACCCACCATCCAGGCCGCCAGCAGGAGCGCGCAGCCGAGCAGCGCGACGACGGGCAGCAGCACCCAGATCGCAAGTACCACCGCTATCAGCGCCGCAGGCGCGAGTCTGCCAGTCAGATTCCTGAAGTACTGCATCGCGCCGCCTCAGCGCCCCGCCAGCGCATCCACGATGCGCAGGCGCATCGCGCGCAGCGCCGGCAGTACGCCGACGATCGCGCCCACCGCTACCATGAGGGTGAGGCCGACGAGCCAGGACCTGAGCCCGATCGGCGGCAGCTCGAGCATGCCGCCACTCGCGGCGCTGACGGCCGGGGTCAGGACCGAGGCAAGTGCGAGACCCAGCACGCCGCCGATCACGATCAGCAGCACCGATTCCACGAAGACAAGTCCGAGCACGCCGCGATCGGTGAAGCCGAGCGTCTTCAGGGTTGCGAGCTCCGGAATACGCTCGCGCACGGCTTGGGCCATCGTGTTGCCGGTGAGCAGCATCAGCGTGAAGAACACCGCGCCGATGATCGCCGTGACGATGAGTCCGATGTCGCCGATCTGCTTCGCGAACGAGAGATTGAATTCCCGTTCCGTCTGCGTCTTCGTTTCGTGATCGGAGTTTACCGACAGCGCATCGATCGCGTGCGCGACCGTCGCAGATTCCTGCGGGTTCGCCACCTGCACGATGATCCAGCCGACGCTGCCATTGCCGTAGGAGTTGGCTTCGTCGAAATACTTCCAGCGCAGCATCACCTGTTGTTCGAGCGCGCGCGACTGCGCGGTCGGCACTTCGTAGATGCCGACGATGTCGAAGATCCAGGTGGTCTCACCGGTTGCCTTGTTCGGGAAAATCGAGCCCTTGACCGGCAGCTTGTCGCCCACCTTCCAGCCAAAGCGCTTCGCGAGCGACGCGCCCACGAGCACGCCGGTGCGCGTGCTCTCGAAAGCAGTGATCATCGGCTTCGTCAGGCCATAGTTCGGATAGACCTCGAAGTAATCAGGTCCGACCGCAAAGATGATCAACTGGTTCTTCGGCTCCTGGTAGTAGCCGCCGAACCAGTTGGCCCAGGTCACCTTGCGCACACCGGGTACTGCCTGGACACGCGCGACGAGACTCTCCGGCAATGGCTGGATGATCGAGAAGCGTGAGGACACCACCATCCGGTCTACACCCGCCAGCGTCTCGCCCGCATTGAACGCCGCACGCACCCCGTCCAGAAGGCCAAACAGCAGGAACGCGACCAGCACGGAGAGGATCGTCAGCACCGTGCGCGTCTTGCGGCGCATGAGCGCTGCCCAGACGAGAGGCAGGTATTTCACGCGGCCGCCTCGACCAGCGTGCCTTTTTCCAGATGCAGCGTATGCGTTGCATGCTTCGCGGCTTTCGGGTCGTGCGTGACCATGACAATGGTCTTGCCATGCTCGCGGTTCAGTACCTGCAGCAGCCTGAGCACATCTTCGGCCGATTGGCGGTCAAGATCACCGGTCGGCTCATCACACACGAGCACGGTCGGGTCGGACACGATGGCGCGCGCGATGGCGACGCGCTGCTGCTGGCCGCCCGACAGCTCATTCGGTTTGTGGCTGGCGCGATCCGCGAGGTTCACGAGTGTGAGCGCAATCGACGCGTTGCGCCTGCGTTCGGCGGCGGACAGCTTCGTCAGGAGGAGCGGCACCTCGACGTTCTTCTGCGCGGTGAGCATCGGCAGCAGGTTGTAGAACTGGAAGATGAAACCGACGTTCTCCGAGCGCCATTTGGCAAGCGCCGTGCCGCCCAGCGTATCGATGCGCTTGCCGCCGATTGCAATGCTGCCGCCCGTCGGGGAGTCGAGACCGCCGATGAGGTTCAGGAGTGTCGTCTTGCCCGAGCCCGAAGGGCCCATCAGTGCCAGAAAATCGCCTTGCAGGATGTCGAGCGTCACGCTGTGCAGCACTTCGACCGACTGGCGCCCGCGGGTGTAGGCCTTGCTGACATCCCGGATTTCAATCAGTGCGCTCACTCACCACCCTCCCTGATCCGCGCGTCGTCGTTCATGCCCTGCGCCGGTGCACGCACCACCCGCGCACCCGTCTCGAGCCCTTCGACGAGCGTCAGGTCACCGAAAGCTTGACCTGGCGTCACCACGCGCGTACGCGCCCGCTCACCCTCGACGACGAAGACAACGTTCCTGTCGTCCCGCCGCACGATGGCTGTTGTCGGCACCAGCACTCCCGGCCGCGGCGACGCCTTGCTCCCGGGTCTCTTTTCTGCGAGGAACGAAACACGTACACCCATGTCCGGCAGGATGCGCGGATCCTTCTGATCGAGCCCGACACGAACCCTCACCGTGGCCTTGCCGCGATCGGCGGTCGGGATGATGGCAATCACGTGCGCGGGAATGGTCCAGTCCTGATAGGCGTCGAGGACCGCCTCAGTGGGGCCTCCCGGCACGACGCGATTGATGTAGGCCTCGTTCACGTCGACCTCGACCTCGAGGGAATCCATGTCGACGAGGGTGCCGATGCCGGTGCGCGTAAAGCCGCCTCCTGCCGAAAGTGGCGAGACGATTTCGCCGACCTGCGCGGCTTTCGCGATGACAACACCGGCGAACGGCGCGCGCACGGTCGTGTAGTCGAGTTGCACCTGGGCGCTGCGCACCTGCGCCTGCGCGAGTTGCACGGCCTCCTGCTGGGCTGCGAGCTGCGCGGCCAGGGAGTCGACCTGGGTTCGCGCAGCCTCCACTGCCTGCGCAGACACGAGCTTGCGCGTGACGAGATCCTGCTGGCGTGTGTAGTCGCGGCGTGCCTGCCCGAGTTCGCTCTCGAACTGCCGCACGCGCGCACGTGCCTCACCAAGTTGGGCGTCCGCTTCAGCGAGCTGCGCACGCTGCGACTTGCTTTCGAGGCGTGCCAGAATCTGCCCCGCGTCGACGTGCTCGCCCTCCTCGATCAGGACTTCGGTGAGCTTGCCCGTGATCTGTGCAGACACCGTCGCCTGCCGGCGCGCGGTCACATAACCCGTGGCCTGAAGCACGGCGGCGGCGCCGGAGACCTGAGCGGCCGGCGCTGCGGCTGTCGCGATCTGTACCTCAAAGGCCGCGCCCGCGCGGCTCCACCACCACATCGCAGCGACCACGATCGCAAGCGCCGCGACTCCTGCGACGATCCAGATCTTGCGCGCACGCGGCTCCTCTTCGCTGCGATCGATGCGCAGTTGCCCGAGCAGCCTGTCCCTGTCGCCCGTATCGTTCATGAGGGGCGGCATCGTAGCGTGCCGTGGCGTGATGCGCGCGCTGCAACCGATGCAGAGATATAAAGTCTTGTGATATCAATGAGTCATGAAATACTTCTCACGTGAATTCTGTGCCCCGGGCCGGATTCGAACCGGCACGACCTTGCGGTCAACGGATTTTAAGTCCGTAGCGTCTACCGATTTCGCCACCAGGGCATCGGCCCATACTAACGGACTCAGCGTGGAGGCTAGGGTCGGAATCGAACCGGCGTACACGGCTTTGCAGGCCGCTGCATGACCACTCTGCCACCTAGCCGGCGGACCCGAGGAGGATTGGAGCGGGAAACGAGGCTCGAACTCGCGACCTCAACCTTGGCAAGGTTGCGCTCTACCAACTGAGCTATTCCCGCGCCCCTGGTGAGGGCGGGAATTGTAGAGAGAGCCGCCCCCAAGTCAAGGACTTGGCTTCGGCGACAGCCGTCTCAACGTGCACGCAACTCCGGCCATGCTGCGCGCAAATAGCTCACCATCGACCACAGCGTGAGGAAGGCTGCGAGGATCGTCAGCGCCAGTCCCAGCTGGTAGATCGGCAAGCCAAAGAGATCCCAGCGAAAGAGCATCATCGACAGACCCGTGATCTGCAGGATCGTCTTGTGCTTGCCGATGCGCGATACGGCCACCTTCTTGCGCTGGCCCAGTTCGGCCATCCACTCGCGCAGCGCCGATATGGCTATCTCGCGGCCGATGATCACGATCGCGGTCAACACGATCACGAGTCGCGGGTCCTTGCTCACGATCAGCACGAGTGCGACCGCGACGATGAGTTTGTCGGCGACCGGATCGAGAAACGCGCCGAGCTTCGAGGTCTGGCCGAATTTGCGTGCGAAGTAGCCGTCGAGCGAATCGGTGATGCCTGCCGCCGCGAACAGCAAACCGGCCGCCGGATCCGACCACCGGTAAGGCAGCGTATAGAGCACCACCACGAGTGGAATCGCGAAAATGCGCAGCCAAGTCAGCGTGTTGGGTAAGTTCCAGACCATCAGGCACCCGGGTGCAGATGATCATATAGAGTTTGGGCCAGCGTGGGGCCGATCCCGGCGACCCGCTCGAGATCCGCCACGCCGGCCTTGAGCACCCCCTGCAGGCCGCCGAAATGCCGGATCAGTGTGCGGCGCCTGGCGGGCCCGAGGCCCGGCACCGCTTCGAGCACCGATTCGCTGTAGCGGCGCGCGCGCCGCTGCCGGTGGCCGGTGATCGCAAAGCGGTGCGCCTCGTCGCGGATGCGCTGGATGAGGCGCAGCGCGGGTGAAGTGGCGTCGAGCACTCGCGGCGCTTCTTCGCCGAAGAGGAACAGGCGCTCCTGTCCCACCCGCCGGTCCGCGCCCTTGGAGACGCCGACGAGCCGCAGACTCCCGAAGCCGAGACCGGCCAGCGTGCCGTGCGCTTCGTTCACCTGCCCGCGGCCCCCGTCGATGAGGAGCAGGTCGGGCGCCGGCACTTCGCCGGAACGCACGCGCGCATAGCGTCGCTCGAGCGCCTGTCTGAGTGCGCCGTAGTCGTCTCCGGGCGCAACGCCCACGATGTTGAAGCGGCGGTATTCCTTCTTGAGCGGCCCGTCGGGCCCGAAGACGACGCACGACGCCACGGTGCCCTCGCCCGCCGTGTGACTCACGTCGAAGCATTCCATGCGTGCGGGAGGCGCCGGCAGGTCGAGCGCCGCCGCGAGCGCGAGGCCCATATCGGCAACGCCCTCGCGTTGCGCGCGCCGCATGCGCAGCGCCTGCGCCGCATTGTCGGCCGTGAGCGCGACCCAGCGCGCGGCGAGCCCGCGCGCCGGACGGCTGACGCTCATCTGTCGGCCGGCTCGCTGCCCGAGAGCAGCCGCGAGCGGTTCCGCGTCGGGCAATGCGAGGTTCACATAGATCTCGCGTGGCGGTTCGGTCGCTGCGTAGTACTGCATCAGAAAGGAGGACAGCGCCTCTTCCGGCTCCGCAAGTCCTGCGGCCGGGAATGATGTTACGGTGCCGAGATTGCGACCACCGCGCACCAGCATCACGCTCACGGCGAGTTCAGTCGGCTCGCCGACGAGCGCGAACACGTCGACGTCGCGATGGCTGCCCGCGGTCACGACCTGTTGCGCCTGAATGTCGCGCAGCGCCGCCAACTGGTCACGGATCCCTGCCGCTTTCTCGAACTCGAGCGCGGCGGCCGCCGCTTCCATGCGGGTGGTTAGCGAGCGCTCGATGTCGGCGCTCCGGCCCTCCAGCAGATCGATGGCAGCCGCGACATCGCGCGCATAATCCTCGCGGGAGATGTACCCGACACAGGGTGCCGTGCAGCGGCCGATCTGGTATTGCAGACAGGGTCGGCTGCGGCTGGCGAAAAAACTGTCGCGACAGTTGCGGATCCGGAAGAGCTTCTGGATCTGCGCAAGCATGCCGTTGACGGAGGATGCGCTCGGGAATGGACCGAAATAGCGGCCGTCGCGGCGCCGTGGGCCACGATAGGAGAGAAAGCGCGGAAAATCGTGGTTGGTGCGCAGCAGTATGTAGGGGAAACTCTTGTCGTCCCGCAGCAGCACGTTATAGCGGGGCCGATGCTCCTTGATCAGGTTGTACTCGAGCAGCAGGGCCTCGACTTCGGAATTGGTGACCGTGACTTCGATGCGCGCAATCTGCGCGACGAGCGCCGCCACTTTCGGTGCGAGGTTGCGTGGGCTGAAGTAGCTCGCGACGCGCGCGCGCAGATGCCGCGCCTTGCCGACATACAGGATCTGGCCATCCGCGCCATACATGCGATAGATGCCGGGCCGCAGCGGGAGTGTCGCCACGAAGGCCCTGGGGTCGAACGGCTCGCTCATGACCGCGCCGGCACGAGGCCGGCCAGCGTCGCGGCCCGCCCGAGCGCGTCGCAAAACATCCCGGTGGTCAGGCGCCGCGTCTGGGTGTTGTAGCGGCTGCAGTGATAGGAGTCGACCAGCCAGCGATCATGCGGCAAGGCATGCTCGGCACCGTGTGCAAACACATGGGCGGGGCGCTTCAGGGCACATGCCGCCAGCACCGCATCGTGGGCAATGCGTCCGAGGGCGAAAATCACCCGCACGCTTTCGAGCGTCGCGAGTTCGGCACGCAGAAAATCGAGACACTGCCTTGCCTCGAGCGGTGTCGGCCTGTTCCCTGGCGGCACGCATTTCACTGCGTTGGTGATGCGCACGCCGCGCAGCGTGAGCGCATCGTGCGTCGAGGTCGATTGGGCCTGCGATGCGAGGTCGAGTCCGTGCAGGCTTTCGTACAGCAGGATGCCAGCGTAATCGCCCGTGAAAGGCCTGCCGGTGCGATTCGCGCCGTGCAGGCCAGGGGCGAGCCCCACGATCAGCAGGCGCGGATCGGATGCCCCGAATGCCGGCACCGGCGCACTGAAATAGTCGGGGTGCATGCGCCGCGTCTCGCGGCGATACTCGACGAGGCGCGGGCAGCGCCGGCAATCGGCATCGAAGCAGGCGGATGAAGAGGTGCCGATGCCATCGTCCCCGGCGCAAGCGTGGATCTGCATCGCGGGATCTTAGCAACATCGGCCAGCCCGCCCGGCACTCCCGGTGCGGCCGAGCTCACGCGCTCCTGAATTGCTGCTCCTCCGTGGAGCCGCTCATCGCAGTCACAGAGGACTGCCCGCCCGTGACCACCTGCGTCACTTCATCGAAATAACCCGCGCCCACTTCGCGCTGGTGTTTCGTGGCGGTATAGCCGAGCGGCTCGGCTCCGAACTCTTCCTGCTGCAGTTTCACGTAAGCCGTCATCTGGCTTTCGCGATAGCCCTTCGCGAGCTGGAACATCGAGAAGTTCAGGGCGTGGAAGCCGGCGAGCGTGATGAACTGGAATTTGTAGCCCATCGCACCGAGCTCGCGCTGGAACTTCGCGATCGTGGTGTCGTCGAGCTTCTTCTTCCAGTTGAAGGACGGTGAGCAGTTGTAGGCAAGCGGCTTGCCCGGAAACTCCTTGTGGATGCCTTCCGCGAACTGCCTTGCTTCGCCGAGATCCGGGTGTCCGGTCTCGCACCAGAGCATGTCCGCGTACCGCGCGTACGCGCGGCCGCGGGCGATCGCCTGGGCAAGCCCCGCCTTGACGCGAAAGAAACCCTCGCTGGTGCGTTCCCGCGACTCGATGAATGACCGGTCACGCTCATCGATATCGGACGTCAGGAGGTTGGCGGATTCCGCATCGGTACGCGCGATCAGGATCGTCGGCACGTCGCAGACGTCGGCGGCGAGACGCGCCGCGACGAGCTTGTTGACCGCCTCCTGCGTCGGCACCAGCACCTTGCCGCCCATGTGGCCGCATTTCTTGGCCGATGACAGCTGGTCCTCGAAGTGCACGCCCGCAGCGCCCGCCTCGATCATCTGCTTCATGAGCTCGAAGGCGTTCAGTACTCCGCCGAAGCCCGCCTCGGCATCGGCGATGATCGGTTTGAACCAGTCGACAGAATCGTCTCCCTCCGCGTGGCAGAGCTCGTCCGCACGCTTGAGCGTGTTGTTGATGCGCTTCACCACGGCGGGCACGGAATCGGCCGGGTAGAGCGACTGGTCGGGATACATCTGGCCGGCGAGATTCGCGTCTCCCGCCACCTGCCAGCCCGAAAGATAGATCGCATCGAGCCCCGCCTTCACCTGCTGCATCGCCTGGTTGCCGGTGAGCGCGCCGAGCGCGTTGACGAAGGGCTTCGTATTGACGTACTTCCAGAGCTTGTCGCTCGTGAGGCGCGCGAGCGAATGCTCGATGTGTACGGTGCCGCGCAGGCGCACGACATCGGCAGCCGTGTAACCGCGCCTGATGCCCTTCCAGCGGGGGTTGTCCTGCCAATCACGGGTGAGGTCTGCAGCACTGCGGCTCATCGGGGTACTCCGTGGGATCAGTCGAGCTGCCGGTAGGCAGCGAGGGTGAGGAAGGTCTGGAATACGTCGTTGGCGGTGATTCCGTCGAGCAGCGCGCCGGCGGCTTCGAAGCGGCCGGCGCGATACGCCTCCGCACCGAGCGCCGTGGCGAGCCGCTGCTGCTCCGTCGCCAGCAACTCGCGAAAGAGCGCCAGCGTCACGCGGCGGCCGTCCGTGAGCACGCCGCGCGGATGCCGGATCCACTGCCAGATCTGCGCGCGCGCGATCTCGGCGGTGGCGGCGTCTTCCATCAGGTTGTTGATCGGCACGCAACCGTTGCCAGCGAGCCACGCTGCCATGTACTGCAGCGAGACGCTCACGTTGTTGGCGAGACCTTCCGCGGTGATCGTGCCCTCGGGAATCGCGAGCAGATCCGTTGCGCCGACCTGCACGTCCTCGCGCAGGCGCTGCAGCTGGTTCGGTGTCGGCATCAGCCGGTCGAACACTTCCATCGCCACGGCCACGAGCGCAGGGTGCGCCACCCAGGTGCCGTCGTGGCCGTCGCCGGCTTCGCGTTCCTTGTCGGCGCGTACCTTCGCGAGTGCCTCCCCGTTGGCAACTGGATCGTTCTTGATCGGGATCTGCGCCGCCATGCCGCCCATCGCCAAGGCGCCGCGTCGATGGCAGGTGCGGATGCAGAGCAGCGAATAGGAGCGCAGGAAGTGCGTCGTCATCGTCACTTGCTGGCGATCCGGCAGGACGAAGTCGGGGCGCCCGGAGAATTTCTTGATGAAGCTGAAGATGTAGTCCCAGCGGCCGCAGTTGAGCGCGACGATGTAGTCGCGCAGTTCGTAGAGGATCTCATCCATCTCGAACGCCGCGAGGATCGTCTCGATCAGCACCGTGCAGCGGATCGTGCCATGGGCGAGTCCGAGCTCGCGCTCGGCGAAGTCGAAGACCTCCGCCCACAGCCGCGCTTCGTGGTGACTCTCGAGTTTCGGCAGGTAGAAATAGGGGCCGGTACCGCGCGCGCTGAGCTCGCGCGCGTTGTGAAAGAGATAGAGCCCGAAATCGACGAGTGCGCCGGGCACCGGCTGGCCAGCGAGCAGCATGTGTTTCTCGTCGAGGTGCCAGCCGCGCGGCCGCACGATGAGCACGGCGGTCTGCGGGTTCAACCGGTAGTGCTTGCCCTCCGGGCTCGTGAACCCGATCGTGCGGCGCACGGCGTCGCGCAGGTTCACCTGACCGCCGATCACGTTGTCCCAGCCGGGCGACAGGGAGTCCTCGCAGTCGGCCATGAACACCCTGGCGCCCGAGTTGAGCGCGTTGATGATCATCTTGCGTTCGGTGGGGCCCGTGATCTCGACGCGCCGGTCGAGTAGATCGGCGGGAATGCTCGCGATGCGCCAGTCGCCTTCGCGGATGGCGCGTGTCTCCGGCAGGAAGTCGGGAAGTTCCCCCGTGTCGATTCGAGCCTGGCGGCGCTCACGTGCGGCGAGAATCTCCCTGACGCGCGGCGCGAAGCGCTGCGTGAGCGCGGCAAGGAAATCCTGCGCGGCCGGCGTCAGGATCTCTGCGTGTGCGGGTGTCATGGTGCCCCGGATGTCGAGCGCAACGTTCTCTGTCACGGTGCAGTGTTCCCCACAAGCCGCGCCATTGCGCGGGTTCGGGTGACAGTCTAAGCTCACGCCGGATGTGATTTACACTATAGCAACTTGACATAGTAAAGTTGACATCATGGCCGCTGCCAACATTCGCCGTGGTGCACTCCTCGGCTCGAAACTGCGCCAGCTGCGCAAGCGCAACGGCCTCACGCTCGACGAGCTGTCGATCCGTTGCGTGCACCTCGATCCGCAGACTGCGCCATCCGTGTCCTACCTGAGCATGCTCGAGAACGGCAAGCGCACGCCCTCGCCCCAGGTGCTTGCGATGATCGCGGGCGTGTTCGGCAAGCCCCCCGAATGGTTCCTCGACGGCAGCCTCGACTGTGTGCCCACCGAGGCGAGCGATGGCGCGAACTTGCAGGGCACGGGCAGCCTGGAAGCCACGGCGTTCGAGCCCTCGTTTCTCTTCTCTCCGGCAATGTTGCGCCACGCGCTTCCGGAGCTGCTGCTGCAGACGGGTACCTCGGGCCCCGCTTTCGCACAGCTGCTCATTCGCGTCTGGCAGGAAACCCAGCAGAATGACTTTCCGGACATCGAACGTGCTGCCGAGGCGGTGGGGCGGCGCGAGATGCCGCTGGCGCTCGAGTCGCTGGTCGCCATCTGTGAGCGGCACGGGCTCCGGGTCCGCTGGGTCGACGATGATCGCAGGCGCCTCAATCGCGGCCTCGCGCGCGCGCGCTTCGAGGCGCCCGGCACGCTGCTGGTAAGTCGCCGCCTGCGTACGCGGGTGGAGCGCCTGAGGTACGAACTCGCGTTCTTCCTCGGCCACAAGATCCTGCACAACGGCGATGGCGCAATCTCTGCCGCACGCGTCGATCGGGCCGCCGATTCCGGTAACCCGCTGCCGCAACCGCCGGGCCTCGGATTGCGCGATGCGCTGCATGCATGGCGCGAATTCGAATGCAGCTATTTCGCCGGCGCCCTCCTCTGTCCGCGGGCGCCCTTTCGCCAGTTGCTCGTACGCGAAGCGCACCAGTTGTCGATTCACCGCAAGCTTGCAGTAGGCCCCGCGGTCGTCATGCGGCGCATGACGGCGGTGTCGCCCTACCGGCACTGGCATTTCTTCGATGGCTATCCGCCCGGTTACCTGCGCACGGTCTATCGCGGTAACGGCATCCCGCTGCCCTGGGGCAACCTGTCGGTGGTTCCCGATCCGTGCCCGCACTGGGCGGTGTTCCGGCTGCTGCGCGAGGATGACACGGATCGCGCCATCGCCACGGCGAAGCCCACGTCGCAAATCTCCGCCATGCTCGACGGCAGCACCGTGCGCCTCTACTGCTGCCACTCACTCCTTACCCGCGATGCGGCCGATGCGACGCGCGTGCTCTCGGTCGGCGTGGACCTTGCCCCCGCACTCGCTGCCCAGGGCTACGACGCACCGCGGCTCACCCGGTCGGTGTGGGAGGCGTGTCAGCGGGGCGGAGGCGCGCGCATGACACCAGCGGAGGCCGCCGGGGCGATCCGTACCGTGTCGCACGTGCTCAAGATCGGCTGGGTGGCAGAGGCGCTCGATGTGCCCGCGCAGATCATCTGTCCGCGCAGTGCCGCGTGTCCGCGCGCGGCGCCCTGCGCCGCGGCGGGCAGTGGGCTGCGGGCCGCGGGCCACGGACAGGAAGTGTAGGCCCGGCTCAAATGAGTCAGCTTGCGCAGTTCCCGAGCAGCTGCTGCGCAGCCCGCGCGGCGATCCATTCCTCGTTCGTCGGTTCGACACCGACCAGTACCGGACTGTCGGGACGCGAGATGACGAACGCATCTCCGGCGTTCGCCGCCTCGTCGAGGCGCACGCCGAGGAACGCCAGTTCGCGACAGACGCGCTCGCGCACAAAGGCATTGTGCTCTCCAACGCCGGCGGTGAAGACCAGCGCATCGAGACCGCCCAGCACGGCGACCAATGCGCCGATCTCCCGCACGATGCGGCGAACGTACAGCGCCAGCGCGAGTCGCGCCCGCTCGCCGCGTTCGCCCGCGTCGCCTTCATGCTGCACGATCACCCGGGGCTCCGAAGAGATGCCGGAGACTCCCAGCAGGCCTGAACGTCGATAGAGCATCTGGCCCACTTCTTCGAGCGACAGCTTCTCCATTTCCATCAGGTAGAGTATTGCGCCGGGATCGATGGCCCCTGTCCGGGTACCCATCATCAACCCGTCGAGCGCCGAGAAGCCCATCGTGGTGGCGATGCTTTGCAGATCGCGCATGGCGCAAAGGCTCGCGCCGCTGCCCAGATGGGCGACGATGGTACGACCACGCGCGGCTGCGCCATGGCGCTCGGCCAGGGCGATCGCCATGTACGCGTACGAGAGCCCATGGAATCCGTAGCGGCGCACGCCCCGCTGCCGGGCCTCGTACGGCAGCGGCAATATCTTCTCGACCTCCGGCATCGTGTGATGGAAGCCGGTGTCGAAGCAGGCGACCTGCGCAAGGTCTGCAGACTCCTTGAGCAGTATCCCGACCGCTTCCAGGGCAAACGGCTGGTGCAGCGGCGCCAGCGGGATGTAGCCCTGCAGGTCGGCCAGCACCCGTGCGTCCACCCGAACGGGCTCGAAATACTTGCTGCCGCCATGCACCACGCGGTGGGCGACCGCGGCGACGCGGCGCCGATCGAGCCGGGCGGTGATGCGTTCGCGGATCAAGGTGAGTGCATCGCGGTAGGGATGATCCGCGCTGCAAGCGATCGGGAAGACCTGCACGCCGGTCTCGCCGAAGTTCGGGGCCGGACCGCCGATGCCCTGAACCTTGCCATTCCACAGCGGCTTGCGCGGCAGTGGGTCGGCGCCGGCGTCGAAAACCGCGAACTTGATGCTCGACGAGCCGCAGTTGAGCACGACGAGCACGTCGTTCGCTGCCGTCAAGGTGGCGATGTCCGGTAGTGATGCGCGAGCATCCGCGCGATGGTGCAGGAGGCCATGCGTGATTCGCGGGCATCGGCGCGACTCGTGAGGACGATCGGTACCCGCGCGCCGAGCACGATACCCGCACTGGCTGCGTCACCGAGGTAGATCAGCTGCTTGGCCAGCATGTTGCCGCTCTCGAGGTCGGGCACCACGAGGATATCGGCCTGCCCGGCAACCCCGGAATTGATGCCCTTGGTGCGCGCTGCGGCGATGGACACTGCATTGTCGAATGCCAGGGGGCCATCGAGAATGCCGCCGGTGATCTGTCCGCGGTCGGCCATCTTGCACAGGGCGGCAGCATCGAGCGTGGCTGGCATCGTCGCGCTCACCGTTTCGACTGCCGCCAGGATCGCCACCTTGGGTGTCTCCACCCCGATGACACGGGCGAGATCGATTGCATTGCGCACGATGTCGGCCTTCTGCTCCAGCGTGGGTGCCAGATTGATCGCCGCATCGGTGACGATGAACGGGCGCGGATAGCGCGGCGTCTGCAGCACGAAGCAATGGCTCACGCGTCGCTTGGTGCGCAGCCCGGAATCTGACGACACGACGGCCGCCATCAGTTCGTCGGTGTGCAGGCTGCCCTTCATGAGGGTCTCCACCTTGCCGGCGCGCGCCAACTCGACCGCGCGGGCTGCGGCGGCGTGGCTGTGTGCCACGTCCTCGATGGTCAAGCCGGCGAGATCGATGCCCAGGTCGGCGGCGACCGTCTCCAGTCTGGCGCGGGGCGCGACCAGGATCGGTGTGATCAACCCCGCATCGCGGGCATCCAGCGCGGCCGAAAGACTGGGCGCATCGCAAGGATGCACCACGGCCACCCGGATCGGCTCCAGTTCGGGCCTGGCCGGCAGGTTGAGGTGCAGCCCGGGCAGCGATGTGCGCATGCGCTCGATGCGCTCATCTGGCGCGATCACGTCGGCCTCGCCTTCGACCACGACCCGGCCATCCTGGCCGGTGCCGGCACAGGCGAGAGTCACCCGGCGAGTGTTCGCGTCCTTGGCCTTGACTTCGAGTCGCAACGTGACGAGTTCGCCCGGCGATACCGGGGCCAGGAACCTGAGGCCCTGTGCGGCGTAGACGACCCCGGGCCCCGGCAGTCGTGTACCGAGCAATTCCGCGATGACCGTGGCAAGCCACAAGCCCGGGGCGATCGATCCTTGCCCGGGGCTGGTCTCTCCCACCAGCAGGGAGAGCCAGCGCAATTCCTGGGGGTTCGGAACACGCTCGACGGTGACATGCTCACCCACACGCAGTTCGTCGAACGTGCGGTTGCGAATCGCGGTCAAACCCTGTCCTACCCGCGGCGCGAGTGCGCGCGCTCTGCAATCAGCAGCGCGAGTTCCAGTGCCTGCTCATAATTGAGGCGCGGATCGACCGTCGAGCGATAGGCACGCTGCAGGTCGGCATCGGAAAGGCCGCGGGCGCCGCCGGTGCATTCGGTGACATCTTCGCCCGTGACCTCGATGTGCACACCGCCGAGCACCGAACCCATGTCGCGGTGAATCTGGAACGCGAGTTCGATCTCGCGCAGGATATTCTCGAAGCGGCGTGTTTTCAGTCCGCCGGTGCTCGTCTCGGTGTTGCCATGCATGGGGTCACAGATCCACAGCACGCTCTGGCCGGTCGCGCGCACCGCGTTGACCATGCGGGGCAGCGTTTTTTCGATCTCCCTGGCCCCGAAGCGATGAATCAGGGCCAGGCGCCCCGGGACGTTCTGCGGATTGAGCGTGGCGACGAGACCCTGCAGCCACCCGTCGTCCATCGCAGCGCCAATCTTCACGCCGACAGGATTCGAGATGCCGCGGAAGAACTCCACATGCGCACCCTCGAGCTGCGCGGTGCGCATGCCGATCCACGGCATGTGCGTCGACAGGTTGTACCAGCGATTCTGGCGGGGAATGAAGCGCGTTTGCGCCTGTTCGTAGTGCAGCAGCAGGCCTTCGTGACTCGCGAAGAAGCCTGCATGGGTCGCCTCGTGCACGCGCCGGCCACTCAGACCTTCGAGAAAGTCGAGTGAGTCGGCGATCGAGGTCGCGATGCGCTGATACGCATCCTTGAGTGGCGAGTGCTTTACGAACCCGAGATCCCAGTATTCGGGGTGGTGCAGATCCGCAAAGCCGCCGGCGACGAGCGCCCGCACGAAGTTGAGAGTGAGCGCCGCGCGCTCATAGCCCCGCAACAGCAACCGGGGATCGGGCACGCGCGCCTCTGCCGTGAATTCCGGCCGGTTGACGAGGTCGCCGCGGTAGCTCGGGAGCGTGACGCCGTCGCGAGTCTCGGTGTCGGCCGATCGCGGCTTCGCGTACTGGCCCGCCATGCGGCCTACCCGGATCACGGGCTTCTTGAGTCCATGCAACAGCACGAGACCCATCTGCAGAAGGATCTTCAGCTGCTTCGTGATCTTGTCCGATTCGCAGCCTTGGAACGTCTCGGCGCAATCGCCGCCCTGCAGCAGGAAGGCATCCCCGCGCTGGGCCGCTGCAAGCTGCTCGCGCAGCGCCTCGACTTCCCACGAAACGACGATCGGCGGCAGGCGCGCGAGATCGGCAACGACATTGCCGAGGGCGGTCGCGTCGGGGTAGCCGGGTTGCTGTTGTGCCGGCTTGCCCTGCCAGCTGGCGGGATGCCAGGAATTGAGATCGGTCGTGCGCATCCGCGCAATCCTACATGGAAATGGCCCGGGGGTGGCGGACCGGCAGGCGGACGGGCAAAATGCGCGGCTTCCAAAAGGGGGCTGAGTCATGCATCGAGTACTCGTTCTCGGGGCCGGCAAGATCGGCTCGCTGATTTCCGGCCTGCTCGCCGAGTCGGGCAGCTACTCGGTCCACCTTGCCGATGTCGACGGCGAACACGCGGCCTCCGTGGCGCGCGCGCACGGCGTCGCCAACCTCGAGCCGCACGCGGTCGATGCCCGCAACGCCAAGGCGCTCGAGAGGCATCTGGCGGCTCATCCAGTCGACGCAGTCATCTCGAGCCTGCCCTATTACTGCAACACAGGCGTCGCCGAAGCGGCACGCCAGGCCGGCGTGCACTACTTCGACCTGACCGAGGACGTGGAAGTCACGCGCGCGGTGCGGCGCATCGCCGCCGGCGCGAAGCAGGCCTTCGTGCCCCAGTGCGGGCTCGCTCCCGGATTCATCAGCATCGCCGCGAGCGAACTGATCACGCACTTCGACTCGCTGCGGTCGGTGAAGCTGCGGGTCGGCGCGCTCCCGCAGCACCCGAACAACGTGCTCAAGTATTCGCTGACCTGGTCCACCGAGGGCCTGATCAACGAGTATGGCAACCCCTGCGAGGCGATCGTCGAGGGACGGCGCATCGAGGTGGCGCCGCTCGAAGGTCTCGAGGAGATCGAGATCGACGGCACTGCCTACGAGGCCTTCAATACCTCCGGCGGCCTCGGCTCGCTCGCGGAGACTTCAGGCAAGTCCTGCGAGCACATGACCTACAAGACGATCCGCTATCCGGGCCACTGCCAGCAGATGCGCCTGCTGATGAACGATCTCAAGCTGAACCAGGACCGGCCGGCGCTGAAACGCATCCTCGAGAATGCCGTGCCGCAGACGCTGCAGGATGTGGTGATCGTCTACGCCGCCGTGACCGGCCTGCAGGACGGAGAGTTGCGCGAGGAAAACTACGTCAACAAGGTGTACCCGCAAGTGATCGCGGGCCGCCTCTGGTCTGCGATCCAGGTCACGACGGCAGCCGGAATCACCGCGGTGGTCGACCTCGTCCTCGACGGCAAGGATCGCTACCACGGCTTCGTGGCGCAGGAACAGTTCCGCCTGCCAGAGATCCTCGCGAACCGCTTCGGCCACTACTACGCGCCGGGCGGCACCAAGGATATTTCGTCGCAGGTGGTTGTCGCGGGCAAGACCGGCCGCCAGCGAAGAGCCGGGAGCGCGGGCCGATGAACGCTGGCAGCCCGATGGACGCCAGGGAGATCAGCGCGCTGCTGGCACGGCTCGGCCTCGACAGTGCCGCGCTGGCGGCGGGCTCCGGCGAGTGGATCGATGTGACGAACCCCGCCACCGGCTCGCCGCTCGCGCGCGTGCGCGGTGCCTCGACCACCGACTACGAGCACGTCATGGGGCGCGCGATCGAGGCCGCCGCGGTGTGGCGCACCGTACCTGCGCCGCGGCGCGGTGAAGCAGTCCGGCGCCTCGGCGAGGCCTTGCGCCGCCACAAGAAGGATCTCGGCGCGCTCGTGACGCTCGAGAACGGCAAGATCCTCGCCGAGGGGCGGGGCGAAGTGCAGGAAATGATCGACATCGCGGACTTCGCGGTCGGCCAGTCCCGCATGCTGTACGGCCTCACGATGCACTCGGAGCGGCCGGCGCATCGCATGTACGAGCAATGGCATCCACTCGGCGTCGTCGGCGTGATCTCCGCCTTCAATTTTCCGGTGGCGGTCTGGGCCTGGAACGCCCTGCTCGCCGCGATCTGCGGCAACGCAACCGTCTGGAAGCCATCCCCCAAGACACCTCTCGCGGCGCTCGCGGTGCAGAAGATCTGCGACGCCGTAATCGCGGCGGACGGGTTGCCCGCGATCTTCCAGCTCTTCATCGACCCCGGTACCGCGCTCGCGACGCGCTTTGTCGAAGACAGGCGGGTCGCGCTCGTCTCGTTCACGGGGTCGACGGCGGTCGGGCGCAAGGTCGGCGAGCGCGTGGCAGCACGCCTCGGCAAGTCGCTGCTCGAGCTCGGTGGCAACAACGCGATCATCGTGGACGAGTCGGCCGACCTGTCGCTGGCGGTTCCCTCGATCGTGTTCGGCGCGGTCGGTACGGCCGGCCAGCGCTGCACGAGCACGCGCCGCGTGATCGTGCAGCGATCGCGCGCCGGGGAACTCGAGCGCCGGCTGCTCGCGGCCTACGGGCAAGTGCGCATCGGCGATCCGATGGATCCTGCAACGCTGATGGGCCCGTTGATCGACGCCAATGCAGTCGAGCAGTTCCGCAAGGCGGTGGCCGCAGCCCGTGAGGCCGGCGGCGAGGTGCTCTGCGGCGGCGAGGTGCTCGATCGGCCCGGCCACTTCGTCACGCCCGCGATCGTGCGCGCGCGCAACGACTGGCCGATCGTGCAGCACGAGACCTTCGCACCGATCCTGTACCTCATCCAGTACGAGACGCTCGATGAGGCGATCGCGCTGCAAAACGCCTCGGCACACGGCCTGTCATCCTCGATCTTCACCGACAGCCTGCAGAATGCGGAGCGCTTCCTTGCCGCGATCGGCAGCGACTGCGGCATCGCAAACGTCAACATCGGTACATCGGGAGCCGAGATCGGCGGCGCATTTGGCGGCGAGAAGGACACGGGCGGTGGCCGCGAGTCGGGCTCCGACTCCTGGAAAGCCTACATGCGCAGGCAGACCAATACCATCAATGCTTCGCGGGCGCTGCCGCTGGCCCAGGGTATCCGCTTCGAGGTCTGAAGCGCGCCGCGCTACGGGCAGCGGGCAGCGGGCAGCGGGCAAGAAGCGTAGCTGACGTTTTCTTGCCCGTAGCCCGTAGCGCGTAGCCCGTCGCCATCGCCCGCCTCACGCAAGCGTGTGAAACACGCGCTGCACGTCGTCGTCCTGTTCGAGGCTGTCGATCAGCGCCAGCACTTCGGTGGCCTGTCCTTCGGGCAGTTCGGTGGGCACCAGGCAGACATACTCCTGCTCGGCCGATACCGGCGTGAGGCTGCGTGCTTCGAGCGCCTCCTGCACCCGGCCAAAATCAGCGAACGCACAGCGAACGACGATCTGGGGCTCGCCGGCCTCGCCCGTGCCCTCGCCCATCTCGTCGAGACCGTGATCGATCAGGTACAACTCGAGATCGTCCTGGTCGATGCCCGCGGGCTTGAGACGAAAGACACCCATGCGGCGAAACTGGAATGCGACGCTGCCGCTTGCGCCGAGATTGCCGCCGCCCTTGGCGATGATGCTGCGCACGTGCGCCACCGTGCGCGTGGGATTGTCAGTGGCAGTCTCGACGAGCATCGCAACGCCGTGGGGGGCGTACCCCTCGTAGATCACCTGCTCGTAATTCGTTGCGTCCTTGCCGGAGGCGCGCTTGATGGCGGCTTCCACCTTGTCCTTCGGCATGTTGACGGCACGCGCATTCTGGATCACGCGGCGCAGTGCAGGGTTCGACCCCGGGTCGCTGCCGCCGGCCTTGACGGCCATGGTGATGTCCTTGGCGATGCGCGCGAACTGCTTCGCCATGCGGTTCCAGCGCGCAAACATCGTGTGCTTGCGAACTTCGAAGATTCTCCCCATGCGCACATGATGCCATGGGTCTCAGCGCCCTGGCAGGGCGAGTTCGATGCACGCGCCGCCGAGCAATTTCGAACGCGTGACCGCGAGCGTGCCGCCGTACAGCGCGACCGCGTCCCGCACCATCGAGAGGCCGAGGCCGTGACCGGGAGCCGCCTCGTCGGCGCGCGCGCCGCGCTCGAGTACCCGTTCGCGATCCGCGTCGCTGATCCCGGGGCCGTCATCCTCGATCACGACGTGCATGCGTGTGCGGGTCCCGGCATCGGTCGCGAGTCGCGCCGACACGCGCACCCGCGACCCGCACCATTTGCAGGCATTGTCCATCACGTTGCCGAGCACTTCGGCGAGGTCGTCGCGGTCACCCACGAAAGACACACCCGTCGGCACGGCATTCTCGATCGCAAAGTCCTTGCCCGCGTGCGCGCGCAGCAGGGCAGCCCGCAGGTCGGCGACGACCGGCCGCAGCGGCGTTGCGCCCTGCCCCACGGTGGCGCCACCGATCGTCGCCGCCCGGCGCAACTGGTGCTCGACGATGCCGCTCATGCGGTCGATCTCGCGCTCGAAAAGCGCGCGCAGCGCTTCAACGGATTGTGCCCCGTGCAGCGTCGCGCGCATCACCGCAAGTGGCGTCTTCAGGCTGTGGGCAAGATTGCCGAGCGTCTTGCGATAGCGCGCGATGCGCTCGCGCTCGGCTGCAAGCAGTGCATTCAGGTTCGCTGCCACGCCGTCGAGCTCCCGTGGCCAGCGGTCCGAGAGCGCCTCGCGCGCGCCGGACTCGATGCCGCGGATCTCGCTCTCGAGCTGCTGCACGGGTCGCAGCGTGCGCCGCAGAAGCACCGCGAGTGTCGTGAGGAGGAGCAGCGCCAGGGCGGCGAACCAGCCGAACATCTGCGTGCGGACCCGCAGCAGCTGCGCCGCATACGGTTCGAGGCTCGTCGCGACATTGAACGTGAGTGCCTGCGAGCGGCCGTCGTCGTCGCGCCAGGCGATGCCCCGGCTGCGCACCGCGACCTGGCCGACGCCCGGCCAGTGGGCGCGCAGCGTGCGCCGCTCGCCCGGCGCGAGCGGTGCTCCGAACCCGACCCGTGCGCCGATGTTCGAGGGCGAGCGCCAGCCCCCGTGACCATCATCGATCATCGCGTAAAGCCCCGAACCCGGGGTCGAGAGGCGTGGGTCGGCGAGTCGCGAGACCGTGATGCCTTGCGGCGTGGTCTCGGTTGCCGCGATCAGCGCGACGATCTGCGTGTCGAGCAACTCGTCGAGCGAACGCTCCGTCATGGAGCGAAATACCGTATCGAGCGCTGCGAGCGTGACGCCGAAGAACAGCACGAGCGACACCGAAACGGAGATGATCAGCCGCCGTCGCAGCGAGGGCATGCGGTGGCTTTCAGTGCGGGTCGCGGGGCAGCACGAAGCGGTAACCGCGGCCACGCAATGTCTCGATGGGCTGCAGCGCTTCGTCGGGATCGAGCTTGCGGCGCAGGCGTCCCATGAACACCTCGATCGTGTTGCTGTCGCGCTCGAAGTCCTGCGCGTAGAGCCGCTCGGTCAGCTCGGTCTTCGAGATCACATCCCCTGCCCGCATCATCAGGTGCTCGAGCAGCCGGTACTCGAAAGTCGTGAGGTCGATGGCTTCGCCCCTGACGGCCACGGTCTGCGCCCGCAAGTCGAGGACGACCGGTCCACAGGACAGGACCGGGCTCGCCCAGCCTCCGGCGCGGCGCAGCAGGGCCTGCACCCGTGCCAGCACCTCCTCAAAGCGAAACGGCTTCGCGACGTAGTCGTCGGCGCCTGCGTCGAGGCCCGCCACCTTGTCCTGCCAGCGATCACGGGCCGTGAGCACGAGGATCGGAAACGTCTTGCGCTCGGCCCGCAGCGTACGAATGAGTTCGAGGCCGGGCATCTTCGGCAGACCGAGGTCAACGATCGCGATATCGACCGGGTACTCGCGTCCTGCGTAGAGTCCCTCTTCGCCGTCGGCCGCAAGATCGACGGTGAAGCCTGCCGCGCTAAGGTCGTGCTTCAATGAATCGCGCAATGCGGTCTCATCTTCGACGACGAGAATGCGCATCAGAGCTCCTCCCCGCTCGCCGCGTCGATCCGCACGGTCCAGACGCGACCGTCGTCGGACAGGAGCCGCAGCTGGTGCACGCGGCGCCCATTCGATTCACGCGTTTCGGCACGAATCACCCGGGCCCGGTACTTGCGCTCGGCGCGATTGACGGCCTCATCCAGGCTGATGCCGGCATCGGCGCGAGGCGAGCGCTCCGACTCCTTTCGCCCACCCTTGTGCGCCCACGGCGGTGAATCGGCGAATGCCTCGGGCAGCACGAGTGCATGGCAGGCGAGCACGGCGGCGGCAAGGAGGGCGGGCAGCTTCATTGCACGTACCAGTCTAAACATCGCCGCTGAACCGTGCCTGAAGCATGTCAGACCGCGCGGTCCCGGGTCTTGGCAGCGACCCAGAGCCGGTCCCACGCCGCAGCATCGAGCGCTTCGAGCGGCTGACCGGCCTCGCCCGCGAGTCCTTCCATGCGGCGAAAACGTGCCTCGAACTTGCCGTTGGCCTTGCGCAGCGCTTCTTCCGGATCGAGGTTCAAGTGTCGTGCCCAATTCGCGATGGCGAAGAGCAGATCGCCGAGCTCCTCCGCCTGGCGTTCAGGCCGCTCATTGCGCACCGCGTCATCCACCTCGCCAAGTTCCTCCTGGACCTTGGCATGCGTGCCCGCCACATCCGGCCAGTCGAACCCGACCCGTGCGGCGCGCCGGCCCAGCTTGGCGGCGCGGGTGAGCGCAGGCAGCGCGAGCGGCACGTCGGCGAGCGTACCGTGATGGCCCCCGGCTTCGCGCTCCCTCGCCTTCATTGCCTCCCAGGACGCGGACTGCTGCGCGGCATCGGCGCAACGGGCGTCCGCGAAAACATGTGGATGACGTGCGGTGAGCTTCTCCGTGATCGAAACAGCGACGCCGTCGAAGGCGAACCAGCCCTGCTCCTCTGCGAGCCGGGCATGAAAGACCACCTGAAAGAGCAGGTCGCCGAGCTCGCTGCGCAGGCGTTCAGGGTTGCCGCCTGCAATCGCATCCGCGACTTCATACGCCTCTTCGATCGTGTAGGGCGCGATGGTCGCGAAGGTCTGCTCGCGATCCCAGGGGCAACCACCGTCCGGTGCACGCAGACGCTCCATCACTGCAAGGAGCCGATCGAGTGCCGCTGCGGCTGTGCTCATCGCGCGACACCCGTGATGAGGCTGTAGAAGGTCAACAGCATGCCGGCCGTGGCGCCCCAGATGTGACGCTCCCCGTAGGGAATGTCGTAGAACTCGACTTCCTCCTCGCCGATGCGGCGCACTCGCGCGCGATGGTTGTGCGCATCGAAGACGTGTGCGAGTGGCACCTCGAAAGTATCCCGCACCTCCCGCTCATCGAGCCTCAGCGAGAAGCCCGGATCGACGAAGGCGACGACAGGCGTGACCCGAAAACCGGTACCAATCACGTGGTCTGGCAGGTAGCCGATGACGTGCACGCGCGCCGTATCGAGCCCGATTTCCTCGCGGGTCTCGCGCAACGCCGCAGCGAGCGGGCCATCGTCGCCCACTTCGATGCGCCCACCCGGGAAACTGATCTGTCCGCCGTGCTTGCGCAGGGCCTCGGCGCGCTGCGTGAGCAGCACCGTGAGTCCGGCGGGGTGATCGACGAGCGGCACGAGCACAGCCGCCGGCACCGGGTTCACCGGGAAGAATGCGCGGCGGCGCTTGCACTCCTGCGGAGGCAGGCCGGCGATGCGCCATTCCCCCGCATCCATTGACGGCGCCGTGCCCTGCAGGCACGCAACGATGCGTTCGCGCAGATCGCCGCTCACGGGCAACCCACCGGTCAGCCGCCGCCGCTGGTGCCGCCCTTGATGCCGCCCCTGGCGAGTTCAGCGGGATCGAGCAATACGGCGAGTTCTGCGCGCGACAGGTCGGTCATCTCCGCCGCTACTGCGAGTATGGGTCTCGCCTCTGCATACGCCTGCTTCGCGATGGCCGCGCCCTTCTCGTAACCGATCACCGGATTCAGGGCAGTGACGAGAATCGGGTTGCGATCGAGCGCATCGGCGAGACGCGGCTTGTTCACGGTGAAGCCGGCAATCGCGGAATCGGCGAGCAGGCGCGAGACGTTCGCGAGGAGGCGTGCACTCTCGAGCAGATTATGAGCGATCACCGGCAGCATCACGTTCAGCTGGAAGTTGCCCGATTGC
>WBZY01000571.1_pt1 | contig 26753 bp, 23 predicted proteins | sample 5204191 | NCBI WGS metagenome assembly WBZY01 (sample SAMN12344363, study PRJNA552823) | activated sludge metagenome | biome: Activated sludge suspended growth; feature: Anammox Sidestream; material: Wastewater; isolation source: activated sludge from anammox sidestream of wastewater treatment...
CTCACTGATCGCGGCGGGCTGGACAAAGCCGTGGAAAAAGCGGGCTGGAAATACCTGGATATCCTCGCGCGCAAATCCACTTCGATCATCACCACCACCAAAACCGTTTCGGATATCGTGACCGGCGCCATGAGCATCGACTCGGAAACCATCCCGTGTGGAATTGACACGCGCCTGTTTCGCCCGCCTCTTTCCGACGGGGAAACTGCCGCCGCCAAGCGGAGACTGAATCTCCCCTTCGGCGTTCCCCTCATCCTGCACGTGGGGCGGCTTGACCCGGAAAAAATGGTCGAGCGCGTCATTCATGCCGCGGCGGAAGTGATGGACGTCTCGCCCGCGCATTTGGTGATCGTGGGAGATGGAAAAGAAAAGGAAAAACTTGTCAGCCTTGCCAACTCGCTAGGGATACAGAACCGCGTCCACTTTACCGGTTACATTTCAATGGATGACGGCCTGCCCGCGGTCTATCGCATGGCGAACGTGTTCGTGATGGCGTCGGAAGTCGAATCGCAGGGGCTGGTGCTCCTCGAAGCCGCGGCAAGCGGACTGCCCCTCGCGGCATTCGAAGCCACCTCCATTCCCGAAGTGGTGCATCACAACCGCAACGGGTATCTCGTTAAACCCGGTGACGTCCATGCCATGGCAGATGCCATCTCGCAGATCGTCGACTCGCCCGCGCTGGCAAAACAAATGGGCGAGGAAAGCCGCCGTCTCGCCGAACACTACGACCACGAGCGCGCGCAACTTCTGCATGAACAGTATTACAGAAAATTGATCAAGCAACAGTCGCTGGAAAAACGCGAAAAACCTTCTTCATGGAAACGCGTTAAAGTGTGGATGGGTCTCGGGGAATGATTGCATATATAGCAATTCAAGCGCGTTGGCGTAAAACTCTGCCTGTGCTTGCAAATCTTTTATCCGAAGTTCAAGCCATGAAATATTCATGCTCACACATACTTCGACTATGAGACTACTCGACTAACAGACTAACAGACTACTCCTCCCTCAACCACCTCTTCACCGCCTCGTGCGGATGTTCATACTTCGCCATTGCCTCCAACAATTTTACGGGGTCAGGGTCGCATGAGATCGAATTGCGATGTTCATTGAAGATGAAGCCTTCCTCCACCGCATGATCCATGGCGGCGAGCAGGGGCGCATAATAATTTCTCACATTCAACAGCCCAATTGGTTTTTGGTGCGCCCCAGTCTGCGCCCAGGTGACGGTTTCGAACAATTCATCGAAGGTGCCGAAACCGCCGGGCATGGCAATGTATCCATCGGCAAGTTCGTGCATCCTCGCTTTGCGGGCGTGCATATCGGGTGGAACATCCATGCGGGTTAACCCGTCATGTGCAAGAGCCGCGTTGTTCATCGAAGGGATGATGACGCCCACCGCTTCCCCGCCGGCAGAGAGCGCGCCGTCGGCTACCGCGCCCATCAAGCCGGTTTTGCCGCCACCGTAGACCAACCGAATCCCTCTGCCTGCGAGGAGAATGCCGAGGGAACGCGCGGCAGTAAAATAGTCGGAATGAACCGCATCCGAAGATCCGCAAAAAACGCAAATTGATTGCATATCATCCATCCTTTATCCAACCTTCGCAAGGTTGACAACAAGAATTTTCAACCTTACATCATTGTATCAGCGTTGTAAACAAACTCTAATCTTTTTCCTACAACGACTCGTTGGGCTTTTTGGTAGAATACATCCACGTTCAGGAGAAAAAAATCATGGCTGGAATGGAGCGATTTACACAGCGAGCAAGACGGGTTTTGAGCCTGGCACATCAAGAGGCTGAGCAATCCCGCAACAATAATATCGGCACAGAGCACTTATTGTTAGGTTTAATGGATGAAGAGGGCGGAGTGGCAGGGCGCGTCCTGCGCGAACTTGGAATGACCTCAGACCGCGTGCGCGAAGTGATCCGCCGCGTTTCCTCCGGCTCGGTCGGGTTCGACCCCAGCCGCGTGGAACTCGCGGGCGACACACAGCAAGTGCTCGAACTTGCGGTGGATGAAGCGCGCCGACTCGGTCATCATTACATCGGCACGGAACACATTTTGCTTGGACTAGTCCGCGTGGACGGCGCGGCGTTGGAAGTGTTGCGCCGGCTCGGCGTGACGCCGGATCAGATCCGCCGGCAGACTCGCCGCGTGTTGAACGAATCCGCTTCTGCCTCCCCGACGCCTGCCGGTGTGGGACCCGCGCGAGGCGCTCAGCCCAATCAGAAGACCCCGTTGATTGATCAACTCGCTTCGGATTTGACGACAAAAGCCGAAGAGAAAAAACTCGATCCCGTCATCGGTCGTCAAATGGAGATCGAGCGCGTGATCCAAATTTTGGCGCGCCGCACGAAGAACAACCCCGCGTTGATCGGCGAACCCGGCGTCGGCAAGACTGCCATTGTTGAAGGTCTCGCGCAACGCATCGTGGACGGCGACGTTCCCGCCCCATTAATGAACAAACGATTACTGCAACTCGATGTCGGCTCGCTGGTGGCTGGCACGATGTATCGCGGTCAGTTCGAAGAACGACTCAAGCGCGTGATCGATGAACTCAAACAATCAGGCGCGATCCTTTTTATTGATGAAGTTCACATGCTCGTCGGCGCGGGAGCCGCTGGCTCCTCCGTAGACGCGGCGAACATCCTCAAGCCTGCCTTGTCGCGCGGCGAATTGCAAGTCATCGGCGCGACGACGATGGACGAATATCGCAAGCACATCGAATCGGATGCCGCGCTCGAACGCCGCTTCCAACCCATCCAAGTGGACGAACCCTCCGAGGAAGAGACCATCCAAATCCTGAAAGGGATTCGTTCCGCCTACGAGGAACATCATCACCTTGTGATCTCCGATGAGGCGCTCGAAGCCGCCGCGCATTTATCCACGCGCTACGTGACCGAACGCTTCCTCCCCGATAAAGCGATAGATTTGATCGACGAATCGTCCTCGCGCGTGCGCATGTACAAGAGTCCCGCCGCGAAACATGCTAAAGACCTATTTGGTCAGTTGAGGCAGGCAAGACAAAACCGCTCCCTCGCGCAAGAAGAAGGCAACAACGAAGACATCATCGAATGGCAGGAGCGCGAGACCGAATTGAGCGAGCAGATCGAACGCCTGCGCACCGGCTGGGATCGCGCGAGCAGTCCTGTCGTTTCGGCGGAAGATATTGCTGAAGTCGTCTCGATGTGGACGGGCGTCCCGCTGATGCAACTTGCCGAAGCAGAATCGCAACGCCTGCTCAAGATGGAAGATGAACTCCGCAAGGGAATCATCGGGCAGGAAGATGCCATCGTGGCGATCTCGCGCGCCGTCCGCCGCGCGCGCGCCGGGTTGAAAGACCCGAAACGCCCAATCGGTTCGTTCATGTTCCTCGGACCCACAGGTGTCGGCAAGACCGAATTAACCAAAACACTCGCCAAGTTCATGTTCGGCAGTGAAGAAGCCGCGATCCAACTCGACATGTCCGAGTTCATGGAACGTCACACCGCCTCGCGTTTGGTCGGCGCGCCTCCCGGATACATCGGCTACGAAGAAGCGGGTCAACTCACCGAAGCCTTGCGCCGCAGACCCTATTCGATTGTTGTCTTCGATGAAGTCGAGAAGGCGCATCCCGAAGTGCACAACATGTTGTTGCAGATCATGGAAGAGGGCCACCTCTCCGATGCGAAGGGGCGCAAGGTTGACTTCCGTAACGCGATCATCGTGATGACCTCCAACATCGGCGCGGATGTGATCAAGAAGCAATCGTCGCTCGGCTTCGCGCTCAAACGCGACGAAGTGACCGAAGAGCGCCTCTCGTATGAAGACATGCGCAAGAAGTTGAACGAATCGCTCAAACGCGCGTTCCGCCCCGAGTTCATCAACCGCTTGGATGCGACCGTCATCTTCCGCGCGCTGAACAAGGAAGACATCCAGCAGATCGTTACGCTTGAATTGGATAAAGTCGCCGAACGCCTCAAAGAACATGACCTCATCCTGACCGCCACAGCCGAAGCCCTCGCCTCCCTCGCGGACGCGGGCTACGACGCTGAATTCGGCGCCCGCCCCCTCCGCCGGGTGATCCAGCAGAAGGTGGAAGATCCGCTCTCGGATAAACTGTTGAGCGGAGAATTCCAACACGGCGATTCGATCCTAGTGACGATGAATGCCGACGGAGAGATCATCCTTGAGCAACAGGACCTTCCCGAAGTTGTGGAAGAGCCGGTGGTGTAAATTCGTTATCCCGCAGTTGAACTGCGGGATAACGTTTATGGAGAGCGGAGACCGTGGTCTCCGCTCTGTTGTTTTCCACGCCTTCGCAAAGCGGTGAGTCACACCAAGCGACTCACCGGTGATTGACATGAAAATAGTATTTTTATCCTATTCGGCAATTCAGCTATTAATGTTAAGATAGCCTTGTTATTTTGGGGACAAACAATTTGATTTTCAGTTGCTCAAGTGCGCATAGGACACGTCGTCAAATTGTGGATCAATTTATCATCCATAGGAGTTTTGTCATGAATCGAAATAAGTTGTTTGCGATCATTCTTGTCGGGTGCTTGGTTTTGGGGAATCTTGGTTTTACCACCTTGCCATCCGCGCTCACCCTCAGCGCGCCCGTGCTTGATAATTTCAACCGCGCCAATGGAGGGCTGGGAGCCAATTGGTTTGGCGCAACCACAGGCTACTCTATTTCATCCAACACGGTAGATGTGGGAAACGGCGACGGCATTTTTTGGGGCGCTCAGTATGGCGCAGACCAGGCGGCATTCGTCACTTTTTCATCCATCGATCCCGCTGGCTCTGACCAGGCGCTCTTGTTAAAATCTCAAAGCAAGACCAGCTGGTCGAGTGGGGTCCTCGCGGTGTCCTACAAGGCGGCAAGTCGGGTCGTTCAGGTATGGACTTTTTCCGGCACACAGGGGTGGGTCCAACGCGGAACAAACGTATCCGCCGCGTTTGCAAACGGGGATCGACTCGGCGCGCATGTGACCGCGACCGGGTTGGTGGAGATCTATAAAAATAATTCGCTCCTTGGAAGCGTCGATGCCAGCGGTTGGACCTACGCAACCAACGGCGGCTATATTGGATTAATTTTCATCGGCTCGCCCAATGCTTTTGTCGATGATTTTGGCGGCGGAACGGTGACTGGAGACAGCGCCACGAGCACCTCTGCGCCCGCCTCGTTAACGCCAACGCGCGCCTTTACCCCGGTCTACACACCAACGGCAACTTTCACGCAAGTAGCGGCGGCATCTCAAACTTTCACCGCCGCGCCGGGCGGGTTCCCACAATCGCCAGCCCTGGATACGTTCAACCGCGCCAATGGGAACCTGGGAACCAATTGGTTTTCCACAACGAGCGGCTATTCCATCGCGTCTAACCGCATGGATGTGGGATCGGGCGGCGCGATATTCTGGGGCGCGAATCAATTCGGCGCGGACCAGGAAGCGTTTGCCGTATTTTCAAGCATCGGGCCTTCCGGGTCTGATAACGCCCTTCTTCTCAAATCGCAAAGCAGGACAACCTACGCAAGCGGAGTGATCGCAGTTACCTACAGACCGCAATTCCAAGCCGCGCAGATCCTCACATACTCCAGCGCGCAAGGATGGGTGCAACGTGGCTCCAACATCCCCGTCACCCTGGCGAACGGCGACCAATGGGGAGCGCGCGCAAGGTCGAACGGAAGCGTGGAAGTGTACAAAAACGGCGTCCTGATTGGAACATCCGATGCCAGCGGCTGGACGTATGCCGCCAACGGCGGATACGTGGGAATGTGGTTCATCGGCGCGAGTAACGCGCTTGCCGATGATTTCGGCGGTGGGAACATTTCCGGGAGCAGTGTGACAAATACCCCGGTAGGCATTTCAACGTTAACCCGCGCGCCGACCCAAACCTCCACATCGATCAGCATCCCCACTCTTACGCCAACGATTTTCACGACCGCAACCCGCACCTCGACGCCGGTCACCGGCGCTTCCTCGACTCCCACATCTGCTCCCTCTACGGCGGCGGTTTTCTCCATTGGCACAGGCGGGACCGATTCAACCCAGCATCAGCTCGTGCGCGCCGCAAACGACCGCGTGTATGCCGTCGTCAATCAGCAATCGTCGAGTGTGATCCGCGTCTACCGGACGGTGAACCCGGGATTACCCGCCTCCGCCGCAGACTTCACCGGTCCCATTCAGGTGACGGAAGCCAGCAACCCCATTTCGGTCGATGCGGTATATGACGGCGGAACGATCATCCACGTGCTGGTCAACCTGCAAAACAGCCAGATCAAGGACTATCCCTTCGACACCTCCACGAACACGTTCCGATCCCCCATCACGTTGGCGACCGATGGAGGCACGTTCCCTTCGTCTCCGTACGTGGGCACTACGGGCGTATCCGGCATGGTGGATACCAGTGGAAATTTGCAGATTGTGTATTGGAGCGCTACGAACCACATTCAACATCGCGCCTATACATATAATTCCGCGCTGAATACGCTGACACCCTCCGGCGCTTTTACACAAGTGGATGCGGCAGGAAGTTCGAATCATCCCACGATTGCGGTTTCTCCGGTAGACAATTCGATCACCATTGCTTGGGTGTCTGAAGCAACCAACCCAGCCCGAATCTTAACGCGCACCAGGGCAAGCAACGGGGTTTGGGGTAATGTTGAAACTGCCAGCACATCCCCGGTCTGGCACAGCACCTCGGCTGGGTTGAATATCGATCAATCGCCAAGTTTGATCATCGACCCATCAGGGACAAAACATCTTGTGTATATTCAAGAGTTCGATGGAAGCATAGGCGATTACGGACGGATCCATTACGTGATCAACAACGGCTCCGGCTGGGTGGACCAGGCTATTAACGCTCTGACTCACGACCCGGCGCTGGCGATTAACAGCCGCGGCGAAATCTACATCATCGGGCATGGGCATCCGTTCAACTCAATCGGAGGCGCCACATCCTGTCTTTCGATGGATGACATGTGCGTGATCAAGAAGAATTCCAACGGAACATGGGCAAGCCCCACCCTGGTGATTGCGAATTCCGGCTCGGCGGCATTCGATTCCAGCCCATCGGTGAAATGGTCTGTGAAAGGCTTCAACCGACCGGAAACGATCGAATTCCTCTTTTTCAGCACGCCGTACGAAGCGCCAGTTCTGTACTACGCCAGATTGCCGTGAACCTTGTAGATAGGTTATCCCACACGATCTGCCAAGCGAATCAAACTATGGGATAATTTCCAAAGGAACAGAGTACAAGAGAGCGGAGAAAATCTCCGCTCTCTTTCTTATTCTTACAGGACTTACGCAGTTGGCGGGCAGTTGTATTGCCGCCGCCGCAGCGCAACTACGGCTTGGGCATCACCACCACAGAGCGCCTACATTCGTCCAGCAGTCGATTTGCTTGGCAAATCGCGCTGGACGAACGAGACGAACAAGCATGATATTGAAATCGCAACTGAAATTGACCTCAAACCGTGTAGAATTGAACAAACAGGAATGAACATGGACACACTTCAACCCGGACAGATGCTTGGTTCCTACCGGATTATCAGTCAAGTCGGCAAAGGAGGGATGGCAACCGTCTATAAGGCGTATCAGCCGTCCATGGATCGGAACGTGGCGATCAAAGTCCTGCCGCGTCAACTGGCGGAGAGTCCCGAGTTCGCGGCGCGTTTCCAACAAGAGGCGCGCATCATCGCCCGGCTCGAACATCCGCACATCCTGCCCGTGTTCGACTTCGGCGAAAGCGACGGCGTCACTTATTTCGTGATGCGCTACCTCGAAGCGGGGACGCTCAAAACCAAGATGGAAGCGGGTCTGCTATCGTTGAACGAAATCGACCGTCTCTTCACCCAACTCGCCGAAGCGTTGAATTACGCGCACGGGCATGGCATTGTGCACCGCGACCTGAAACCCGCCAACGCCCTCATCGACAGCGACGGAAATTTATTCCTCACCGATTTCGGCATCGCCAAACTGTTAGAGAGCGCCTCCCCCCGCCTCACCCAAACCGACGCGATCCTCGGCACGCCCGCCTACATCAGCCCTGAACAAGCCAAAGCGGAAAGCATCAACCAGCGCTCCGATATTTATTCGCTCGGCATCATCCTCTACGAAATGGTCACAGGCAGTGTGCCATTCGTCGCCGATACGCCGCTCGCCGTCATCCTCAAACACATCAGCGACCCGTTGCCGCCGCCGTCGATCATCAAAAAAGATCTTCCCGAACCTATCGAACAAGTGATCCTCAAGGCGCTCGCCAAAGACCCAAGTGATCGCTACGCCACCGCCGCCGAATTTCTTTCCGCATGGAAGCGCGCGCTCGAAGAAACGGGAACAGCCCGGCACACGCCAGACTCCAAACCCGCGCCTGCCTCTCACACATGGACGCCAAACGATCAGACTCAGGGTATGCCTGCTCCTGCTCCCTCAACCGCCCCAGCCTCTTCAAGAGGATACACAGGCTGGATCGTTGGATGCCTTGCCGTTGTGTGTCTTGTATTCGGCGTGGCGGGCATCGGCATTCTCTTCCTCAATTGGAAAACGCCCGCCTTTCTGACTCCCGCCACATCGACTCCATTCCCAACTCAGCCCCCGCCTCCTACAGAAACCGCCGCGCCGATCAGTAACGTTCTCTTGCAAGATGATTTTTCTCAAAACGATCAATGGGGCACGCTCACCAATACGGATTACTCCATTGAATACGATGGCGAAGCATTGCGGATGAAGGTTTTCCAGCAGACAAGTTGGTTCGTGTGGAGCACGACAAGCGACACGGCGTACGAAAATATCCATATCGAAGTCACCGCCACCAACAACGACGGCGAATCCTCCACCGCGTTCGGAATCATGTGCCACTTGCAAGCAACCAGCGATTCGTACTACTATCTCGTCATAACCCCCGGCGGAAATTACGTGATCGCCCTGACCAAAGAAGGCGAGACCGATCTATTCCTGACCAACAACGATCAGTGGGGTCATTCCGATTTGATCGTAGAAAACAAGGCTACCTACCGTATCGGCGCGGATTGCGGCAACGGCAGGCTCACCCTGTATGTGGATGGTCAACAGATCGCATCGGTGACAGACGGCACATTCGCCAGCGGCATCGTCGGGCTGTACGCCTGGAGCGGTGAAGATGTCCCCACGGCGGATGTCACTTTTGACGACTTCATTGTCACAACGCTTGAATAAATTTATCACCGAACGCGCGGCGGCAGTCGCCGTTTTCCTGCTGTTCATCGCCGCCGCCGCGTACTATAACCTCCCCGAACCTGAATTCCTCAACACCAAATTCGGCTGGGAATATGGCAACATCGCCGAATCGCTCGCCCTCGGGCGCGGGTTCGCCAATGCCTTCACGCCGCAGAGCGGTCCCACCGCGTGGATGCCGCCGCTGTTCGTGTTCTTCCTCGCGGGCGTGTTCGCAGTGTTCGGCGTCAAATCGCTGGTTGCGATGTGGGCGGTGTTCATTTTCAAATACGCCGCGCTCGCCGTTTCGCTTTATTTTTTACTCGCCATTGCCCGACAAGCTGGATCGCAAGCGAGAAGATACGCACACCTTCTGTCGTTGATCTTCATCGCGTTGGTCTTTTTCAACCGCGATACTTTTTTCCGCTCCTTGCATGACGACTGGGTGAATCTATTTTTTGTGTGTTGGGCGTTGTTTGCCCTGGTCAGGCAGGCGACTGCATCGTTCACAGAGGCTCGCCAGCATGTATATTGGCTGGCAATTCTTTTACCGCTGACCAATCCCGTCCTGACACTGGCTTTTGCCGTCGCAGAGGGATTCCTCCTCTTAGCCCGTTCACGAGACGGGTCGCGCCCCCACCGATGGAAACCAGCCGCACTCTTCGTCCTGCTCGCCGCATCCACACTGGCATGGACGGCGCGAAATTATCAAGTGTTCGGCGCGCTCATCCCCATCAAATCCAATTTTTGGTACGACTTCTATCAGGCAAACGCCCTCGATCCCGACGGGCTGACCTCCAACGAAACGTTCGCCAAATATCACCTCATCAATAAAAACGAAAATCAACAACGCTATCTGGCGGAAGGGGAAGCCCGCTTTACCGAGTCATATTACAACTTATCCATAGCATGGATCCGCGCCCACCCAGCGCAATTGCTCGCCAACATCGGCAGGCGGTCTTTCAGCGCGTTCGTCTATTCGCATTACGTGGAGGATATTCCGCACACCACGCCCAACGTGCTGACCATGGCAGACATTCTAACCCTGCAACAGGCTGGGCTTATCTACATCGACGAATCAAACGTGCCGTACTGGATTTCCACCACCCTGTCTCAACGCGAGTTCGAGGCGCGGATCGCTCCGCTGGAACTCAACGATCCCTCCGCAGTGGTTCAGGATTGGTTGCGCCAAACAGCGGCGCTCGAGGCTCATAAACGGAGTTGGAAGATCGTGTTGAAAACCATCTTCCTATCCATCATCCCATCGCTCTGCATCGCCATTGGGTTACTCATCGGAAATATTCGCGGCAACCCAGCCTTCTCGCTTTCCACTCTGCTCTACGTGATTTATCTTGCGCCGTATGTCCTCACATCCTTCTATCGCCGCTATCAAGTTCCGCTGATCGGTCTACAATCCATTTTCATATTCCTGGTGGTCTGCGCGTTCCTTGAGCGGATACTGCCAAAACAATTGTCGCAGAAATAATCGGACGTTCTTCCGCTTTTGTTTGCTCCATTGTTATAATTCCCCCGCAATGGATTCCAAAACCCTGCAAGTCCTTGAATATCACAAAGTCCGCGAACGGCTCAAAGCCTTTTGCGATTTTTCCGCTTCGATGGAGCTCGCGCTCGCCCTCGAGCCGACCGATTCTTTCGACCTTGCGATTGCCCGCCTCGCCGAAACGACTGAGGCGCGTTCGTTATTTTCCACGAACGACAACATCGGCATCGGTGGCGCGCACGACATCCGCCAAGCCGTTGACCTCGCCGCGCGCGGCGGCGTGCTCGACCCTGAGCAATTGCTGGATATAAAATCCACGCTCATTTCTTGCCGCGAGTTGAAGAAATCGCTCGAGCGCAAAACGGATGAAGCCCCGCGCCTCTCCCACATTGCGGCTGGTTTGCCCGACCCCCACGGAATCGTGGACTCGATCACGCGCATCCTCTCGGACCGCGGCGAAGTGTTGGACTCCGCCTCGCCCAAACTCGCCGACCTGCGCCGCGAGATCAAGATCGCGCACGGACGGTTGATGTCGCGCTTGCAAAAATATCTCACCGAGTCTGCGAACAAACTGCAAGAGCCGATCATCACGCAACGCGACGGGCGTTACGTCATTCCGTTGCGAGCCGAGTTCAAAGGGAGTATCAAAGCCGTCGTCCACGATCAATCCTCCAGCGGCGCGACGTTGTTCGTGGAGCCTCTTCCCATTGTGGAACTCAACAACGAACTGCGCGAACTCGAATTGAAAGCCCGCGACGAGGAACGAAGAATCCTTGCCGAAGTTTCCGCGCAAGTCGGCGAACACGCAGAGGAGTTCAAATACGGCGTGGAAAATCTTGCGATCCTCGATTTGATTTTTGCAAAAGCAAAATACGCGGATGAATTGAAGGCGAGTGAACCGATACTGGGTCAAAGGTCAAAAGTCAAAGGTCAAAAGGTTTCTAAGGACGATGACCTTCGACCTTCGACTTTCGACTTTCCACAAATCAACATCTCTCGCGCCCGCCACCCTCTCCTCGATCCTCAAACCGTCGTGCCAATTGACGTGAACCCAAAAGAAGGGACACGCGCGATCATCATCACGGGACCGAACACGGGCGGCAAAACGGTTTCGCTCAAAACAGTCGGCTTACTCGCCCTCATGGCGCAAAGCGGATTGCACATCCCCGCGCAGAGCGGCTCGGAGATTCCATTTTTCCACAGCGTGTTTGCCGACATTGGCGACGAGCAATCCATCGAGCAATCGCTCAGCACGTTCAGCGGTCACATCACCAACATCATTCGCATCCTCAAACACATTGACCATCGTTCGCTCGTCATCTTCGACGAACTCGGCGCGGGGACCGATCCGCAAGAAGGCGCGGCACTTGCGCGCGCGATCCTCAGTCACCTGCTCGAAAGCGGATGCACGACTCTCGTTGCGACGCATTATCCCGAACTCAAAACATTCGCGCACTCCACCGATGGCGTCGTCAACGCGTCGCTGGAATTCGACATCAAGACTCTGCGCCCGACGTATCACCTCACGCTGGGACTCCCTGGGCGTTCCAACGCGCTTCTCATCGCCCAGCGACTCGGTCTCTCCCAGCCGATCATCGATTCAGCCAAAGGAGAGATTCACCCCGACGACCTCCGCGCCGACAAACTGCTCGACGACATCCGCAAGGAACGCAACCGCGCCTCGCGCGAACGTCAGAAGTTGGAGAAGGCGCGCGACCGACTCGAAGCACAAACCAAAGAGATAGAAAAGCGACTCGAAAGAATCGAAGACGAGCGCCGCGAAGTCCTTGCCAAAGCCCGAGCCGAGGGTGAACTCGAAGTGGCGGTGTTGAGAAGCAACATCGATTCGTTGAAGTCGCAACTCAAAAAAGCCAAACAACCATTGGATGCGATAAAAACCATCGAAGAGAAAATTGAACAAGTTGAGACAAAGATTGCCTCCCCCATCGAAAGAAAATCCGACCAATCTCCAATCTCTAATCTCCAATCTCTTAAACTCGGAGAGCGCGTCCTCGTCAGCACGTTGAACGCCGAAGGTGTGGTGACAGCCCTCGGCGAGTCCGACGCGGAGGTGCAGATCGGGAGTCTGCGCGTGAGGGCGAGGCTGGCGGAGTTGGTGAGGAAATCCGAAGACACGTCGAAGGTCGAAAGTCAAACGTCAAGCGACCTTCGACCTTCGACCTTTGACTCGGGAAAGTCTCCAGGGCTCGAATTAAACCTGCGCGGCAAGTTGGTGGACGAGGGACTCGATGAGTTGGAAAAATATCTCGAGCGCGCGTATTCGGCGGGATTGTTGTTCGTGCGGATCGTGCATGGCAAAGGGACGGGCAAGATGCGCGACGCGGTGCGCAACGCGTTGAAGTCGAGCGAGTATGTTTCTTCTTTTGAAGAGCCGAAAGATCATGAGGGCGGAGCGGGTGTGACGGTGGCGAAGATTGCGAAATAACGGAAGAGGATTAGAGAACTAGAGGATTTGAAAGTAGAAGGAGTCGTTGATGTCACTTGATGATGCGATCAAACAAATGACCGATGCGATTAAAGCGGCTTGCCCGATTGCCGAGGTGAAGACGACGAAGATGTCAGATGAAGAAGCGCGTCTTTCAGTCTATGCGCCCGCAGGCGACATGCAGAAGATCAAAGATGCGACCTTTCAACCCGCCATTGAGTTATTGAACCAAGAGGGGATGGATCTTCAAGTGTTCGTCTACGACAAAGACGCGCCGCCATTAAAGGGCGGATAAAATCATTAGACTTTATCGGTAATAAGCCGAACAAACCCTCTTGGACGCTGACCGCGTAGCGCGCAGAACAGGCGGATTTTGTTCTTTGAATCAGCGTTGGTCAGCGTTTTTCTGCGTACCCATTTTTATTTCCGATAGAGTCTATTCTTTCTCGCCGCTTACTTTCATCCACGCCTTTTTCATGTTCAGCGCGTCGTCTTCCATGATCGGGCTTTCGCACAAGATACGCCCCCCGCACCCGAACTCCTTCAACACCTGAAACAGAAAATTGATCTTGAGATCGGATTCCGCCAGCGCCAGGTGATTCTTCTCGCCTTTGGGACCGTATTCGATTCCCGATAAATGGATGTGCAGTTTCTTCAACGCTTCTTTCCCCAGGGCGGCTTGATACGCCTCCAGCAGTTTGGTCCACTCTTGAACGGTGTTCATCGTCCCATCGCCGGGGCGGGCGTGCAGGTGGGCAAAATCCAAACAGGGTTGCACATTCTTCATCGCTTTGCTCATCTCCAGCGTATCGTCCAACGAACCCAGCATGGCAGACTTGCCCATCGTCTCCGGGCGCAGGATGACCGGGTTGCCCTGCTTCTTCAACTCATCGACGCAACCTTTCAAACGCGGGATGGAAACCTTCAACACGTCCGCGGGCGGGCGCTCAAAATATGAACCGGGGTGAAAGATAATATCCGTCGCGCCGGCGAGGTTGCCATAGCGCGCCGCATCCATCAGGCGTTTGCGCGACTTGGGCCATTCCTCATCCGTCGCGTTCAAGTTGAAAAAGTACGGCGCGTGCACGCTCAACAAAACGCCCTCATCGTTTGCCGTCTTCTTGATCGCCGCGCAGGTCTCCTCAGAAACGCGCACCGATTGCACCCAGCCCAACTCGAACGCGGTTAAGCCGATGGATTTGCTGAACCCGATCGCCCCCACCGAACCGCCCGGCTTCTTGGGCGTGCCAATGGGCGAACCGACCGTGCCGAATTGGAAAGATAGCGCCATGACAATCTCCAGTCTCAGGAATTCAGTTGCCAGCAAACAATATCGTCAGCCGCGCCCAAAATGGCGGGCCCAAAATCAACAACCCGATCAACACGCCCGCCAGCGCGGCGATCAACACCGCGCCCGCGCCCACATCTTTGCCCACCTTCGCCAGCGGATGTTTCTGCGGGCTTGCCAGGTCCACCACCGCCTCGATGGAGGTGTTGATGAACTCGGCGGTGAACACCATGGCGATCGTCAGGAACAAGACCGCCCAATCGCGCGGGGGAATCTGCAACCACAAACCGAGCAGAATAACCAGCGTGGCGGCAAGCGAATGGATCCACGCATTGCGTTGGGTCTTCAATACATATTGCCAGCCGCGCAAGGCATGACCGATGGCGGCGAGGCGGGATAGAAGGAAAGATTTCATAGGGTGGATTGCGCGGCGCCTATTCCTCTCGAATTTGAATCGTGCCCAAACCTAATGAGTCTAAGATCTCGGCTTGGGCTTTCCACATCGTTGCTTTTTCTTTCGGCTTCGCATGGTCGTGACCCAACAAATGCAACACGCCATGCACCACCAGCAGTTGCGCTTCCGATTCGAGCGCGTGCCCCGCAGTTTTTGCCTGCGCCTTCGCTCGAGGGATCGAAAGGAGGATGTCGCCGAGGTAGGGCGAGCCAGTGTCAGGGTCCGATTCGGAGGCGGGGAAGGAGAGCACGTCGGTGGGCGCGTCGATTCCCAAATAATCCCGATTCAGTTGTTGCAGGCGTTTGTCGTCCGTTAGCACAATGGACAAGTCCGCATCGGGCGATCGGTGTTGATGGAGCAACGCCGCGCGCGCCGCGCGTTCGAGAAGCTTTTCAGGAAAGTCGAATTTCGATTCGATGTTGATCATCTGGTGTTCATGTCATTCTAAGCCCTTCGACAGGCTCAGGGTGACATATCATTATTTTCTCGGCGCGGTCAGCACATTCGTCGCGGCCGATTCATCCTTCGGGTACGACACGCGCGGATGGTGCGTGCCGCGCAAAATATTGACGAACGATTCGGTGATGATGCTCAGGTCGCGCAGGGTGAGTTGGGTGTTATCGAGTTGGCCTTGTTTTTGCGCGCTATCGATGGTGGATAACACGATCTTGCGCAGGTCTTCTTCGGTTTGCGGGCGTTCGGCGCGGGCGCGGGCTTCGGAACCGTCTGCCAGCATGAGCAGAGCCGATTCGCGCGAGCGCGGGCGCGGACCCGGGTAGCGAAAGTTGTCTTTATCCACTTTCGAGGCGTCTCCGCCGGCGGCTTCGACGGCTTTGTTGAATTGATAGCGCGTGATCATCGTGCCATGATGCTCGAGGATGAAATCGTCGATGCGGCGCGGCAGGCGATATTGGCGCGCCAGCGCGACGCCATCGGTGACGTGGGCAATGATGGTCGCCGAGGCTTGGGCGGGATCCATATCGTCGTGCGCGTTCATTTGTCCCTGCGGTTGGTTTTCGATGAAGAACATTGGGTTCATCGATTTGCCCACATCATGGAACAACGCGCCGACGCGGGTGAGCAGGGCGTCTGCGCCGATGAGTTCGGCTCCCTGTTCGGCGAGGTTCGCCACTTGCAAACTGTGCTGGTAGGTGCCGGGCGCGCTTCGTAAAAAGAATTGCAATAACGGCGAATCGGGACGCGAAATTTCGATGAGTTGCAACGCCGTAGTGAGACCGACCGTCTGCGCAAGGAAGTATTGCAATAATAGCGCGATGCTCGAGGAGGCAAGCCCGCTGATGATGGCGGCTCCGCTGAGTTCGAGCAAGCCAGTCCCATCCGTCGGGGTGAACGGGAGGCGGAAGGCGACCAACACGATGATGCCCGCCCAGGCAACGGCAATGCCCGCGCGGAAGAACGTCCACACGCGCCGCGCCGCGCCAAGCACGAGCACGCCGGTCAGCGAGGTGACAAGGTAATACGGAAGCAGGTCTGGCGTGTTGGGCAGGGCGTATGGAGCCAGCAAAGCCATTGCCACTGAAAAGACGATGCCCACCTCCACGCCGAACATGGTGGCGATCAACAACCCCATGGCGGGCAGTGGAAAGGCATAGGACACCACGGTTCGATCGGGGATGGTTGCGCGCACTGCCACGATGAAGAAGATGAAGATCAACGCGACGGCAAGCAGGTTGCGCGCTTCGAGCAGGAATGCCATGCGCCGCCGCGAAAAATATAAACGCACATACATGGCAACGATCAATACTAACGCGCCCGCGCCGAGATAATCCTGCCAGAGCGTCTCGGTCTTGATCAGTCCAAATTGTTCGAGCGCTTCGCGTTGGGCTGGCGTGATGATCTGCCCGCGCAAAACGATGATCTGCCCCACTTTATATTCCACAGTAATGGGCGCCACCGCGTCCATTGCGGACTGTTGGGCGGCTTCGGTCAATTCGGCGTTCAGCGCGCTATTCGGCTTGATAAAGACCGTTACCAATTCGGCAATCAAGGCTACTTGTTCCTCGTCGAACGAAAAGCTGACCAGCGAAGGCACACTGCGCCGCACGGTATCCGCGTCCTGTTCGCGGATGCTCCGCCGCATGACCTGTTCGAGCACGCTCAACGCTTCTCCTTTGATCGAATCCCAGCGGGCGGGCGTTAGCGCCAACACTTTTTCGATGGTCTCCGGTTGCAGGTTGAGTTCGCTCATCGAATCAAGGATGGAAAATTTTTGTTCGGCGATGAGTTCGTCGTTATCGCGGATGAGTGTGATCTGGGCAAGCGCGGCGCGGAGGCGGTCGGTCTGCTGGCGGGCGATGGCGGGGTCCGGTGACGCGTACACCGGAGCGACAGCCTTCGCGGCGGCAAGACGCGCGTCTTCGGTGCGCGCTTTGCTTTCAAATTGCAGGGTGCGCGGGGCTTGATAATTGTTCGGGGAAACGTCTCCCGCTTGCAAACTGGTTGTGGCGGGGTTGATCAACAACGGCAAAACGAGCGCGCCGTATGAGATGACGCTCGCAACCGCGAGCAGGGTAATTTGAAACGCGCGGATGCGCGGAGGCGTTTGCCGATGCCGCGCAGGAATGATCCCCATATTAGTGCGGGTAGATCAGCCGCAGAGCCGCAAAGCCACGGAGAGTCTTGAATACAAATTCTCCGCGCTTCTCTGCGCGCTCTGCGGCAACAAGAATTGACGTCATGTTACTTGGGTTGGAGGATGTCCTTCACTGCCGCGCTAACCATGTCGTTTGGCGCGCGCCCCGCCACTTTGGGCATGAGAATTTTCATCACTTTGCCCATGTCGCCGGGACCCGCCGCGCCGGCTTCGGCAATGGCGGCTTGCACGAGCGCGCGCAATTCCTCGGCGGGCATGGCTTTCGGCAGGAAGACTTCGAGCACTTTGATCTCGGCTTCGTTGGCTTCGACCAGGTCGGAACGATTCGCTTTCTTCGCCTCCTCAATGGATTCGCGGCGGTTCTTCAATTCTTTTTGGAGTAAATTCATCACCGCCGCATCGTCGAGTTCGATGCGCTTATCCACTTCTACTTGCTTCACCGCGGCGAGCGCCATCCGCACCGTGCGTTTGCGAACTTCGTCTCCGCTCTTCATGGCGTCTTTCATGGATTCGTTGAGTTGCGTTTTGATTGTCATGGGGAGGATTATATCTTGAAATGAAAATCATTTCCTCGTCCCGGTGAGCGCGGTGGTAATCCCCAACGCCACATAGACCAAACCCGCAAAGTATCGACCGCCGGTTTGGAATCTCTGGTTGCCGCGCAATTGATCGGCAAATGCACTGATTGCCAGCGCGTACAGGCTGTCTGTGACGATTGCCAGCGCGACAAAGATCAAGCCGAGCAGAAGGTTTTGCGCGATGACATTTCCACGCGCGGGGTCCACGAATTGCGGAAGGAAAGCGAAGAAGAACAACGCGGTCTTTGGGTTGAGGATGTTCACCGCCACTCCCTGCCAGTAGATTTGATGGAGGCTGTCCTGTTTAATTTCCTCATCTGCCGCTTGTTCCGGTGAACGTAATTTGCGGATGCCGAGATAGATCAAGTATCCCGCGCCGAGGTACTTCACCACATCGAACGCCAGCGCGGACGAAAGCAGGATCGCGGAAAGCCCCAGCCCGGCGGCGACCGCCTGGATCAAGTTCGCCGTTTCGATGGCAAGCACAGAGACCAGCCCGGCGGCGCGTCCCTGACTGGCGCTACGGGCAGTGATGTACAACACCGCCGGTCCTGGCACGAGGAGCAGGGCAACCGCCGCGACAATGAATAATGAGAGTTTGGATGGATCGATCATGGTGTCTACCTGCCTGACAGTTTTAACAATGTGCCGCAGATGCGCGTTGAAGACGCTGATAAAACTTTTTTGGCTCTACCGTTTTTAACGGGAAACCATTTTTCAAACACAAAGGACACGACGGTCACAAAGGAAAAACACAAGGAATCTAAGCTCTTTCCCCCCCTTTGTGTCACTTCGACGAACTCAGCGCAAGACTTTGTGTCCTTCGTGGTGAGGCTCTTTCCCGTTGATTACGGGACACCCACTTTTTTCAATTTCTTCTTTAGGACTTACGCAGCTGAACCTGTTGCGCCGTAGTTGCACTGCGGCGACGGCAGTACAACTGCCCGCCAACTGTGTAAGCCCTGACTCTCTCAGGTGGCTCGTCATGGTGTTTCTGTTTCCTTCTGAAATTTTCGACGAGGCGGAGGCTCCCCGCCTTTGGGCGGCGGGAGGGAACCAGAGGCGGGATCAGCTCGCCCTTATGCGCCCATAAACAATGACCGTAATTCTTTTGGCAAACCGGACATCGTCTTTTCGTATTCGATACGCGTGCGTTTGATGGCGGCTTGCATGGCGTATTCAAATTTGAATCCCTGCTCGGGCGAATCGAGGTTCATCCACGCGTGCGAATCGCGCGGAATGAGAGGTAGAACGTGAGCGCGAAGCCCTTTGATAAAGTACAACAACTCGAGCGGATTGTACGTCTTGCCGGAGCGCAGGTGAGGGCTGTGGAGCAGGTCTGGGGAAACTGGATCAATTTCACTCGGCGGAGGAGGCGTTTTTCCGTCAAAGCGATTCAGCCACAGGGTGATGTAATTCGAATGGGCGTAGAAATCCTGAAACGAGTGAGACATCCGCCCGAACGCCCGCCACGCCGAGACAGGGTCGTTGTTTTGAAGCGCCGAGACGACCAGCGCGCGTTGCTTCTCGATGTAGGCGTCGGTTTTCGCAAAGGAATTATTGTCGCAATGAAATTCATCGTGACCGAAAAAGCCGGTGAAGAATTGGTCTTGCTTGATGTTGGCGGTAGCCATCATCCCAAGCGGGCGCGGACCGATGGAATCGCTGAGCGCTTCAACAATGATTTCGATGTGGTATTCAGTGAGCATTCGTCCGATTATAAGCGGTTATAATGCCGCCATGAGATTTTATACGACCACTGGCGATGACGGCACAACGGGCTTGCTCGGCGAAGGACGCGTGACGAAATATCACGCGCGTATCGAAGCCGTTGGCACATTAGATGAATCGACCGCCGCCCTGGGGCTGGCGCGCGCGCAATGTTTGGACCCGCGCTCGGGCAAGATCATTTTGGACGCGCAACGCGATTTATACAAGATCATGGCAGAGGTGGCGGCAACGCCGGAGAATGCGGAAAAATTCCGCATGATCGACGCCTCGCGCGTGACGTGGCTCGAAGAACAGACCGATGCGATCAGCGAGACTATCGAAATGCCGAAGGAATTTATTTTGCCCGGCGATTCGCTGGCGGGCGCGGCATTGTCGCTGGCGCGCGCCATCGTCCGCCGCGCCGAACGCCGCGTGGTGGAATTGCGCGACGAGCAGGAAGTGTCGAACCCCGAGTTGCAGAGGTATTTGAATCGCTTGTCGTCGTTATGTTTTGTGTTGGAGTTGTTGGAAAATAAAGCGGCGGGGCATCAGACAACGCTGGCAAAAGAATAAATTCATTTTTTGAACCGCAAAGCGCGCGAAGATCGCAAAGTTTTAAAAGATTTTCTTTGTGCAGTGAGGTATCCTTGCGGTATTTTTAGATTGGAGCACATGACCGGCACTTTTCTCAACATCGCAACCGTTCTCATCGGCGGGATGATCGGCTTGCTCTTCGGCGCGCGCATCCCTGAAAAGTTAAAAGCCACTGTGATAGCAGGCATGGGTCTTTTTACGGCGGCAATGGGATTGCAAATGTTTATGGAGACAAAGAACCCGCTCATTGTGTTGGGCGCGTTATTGATCGGCACGTTGTTGGGGGAATGGATCAGGATCGAAGACGGCTTGCATAACTTCGGAAAATTTCTCGAACAGCGATTTTCCAAGGAAGGCGATGACGGCTCGAACAAGTTCGTGCGCGGATTTTTGACCGCGTCGCTGTTGTTCTGCGTGGGACCGATGACCATCCTCGGTTCGATCCAGGACGGGTTGACCGGCGACTACAACCTGTTGGCGGTGAAGTCGGTGTTGGATGGATTCGCGTCCATGGCGTTCGCCTCCACGCTGGGGGCGGGCGTGTTGTTCTCGACCATCGTGATCTTCGTTTTTCAGGGCGGGGTCAGTTTGTTCGCGGCGCAATTGAACGCAATTGCGACGCCGATCATGATGGGCGAACTATCGGCGACAGGCGGTGTGATTTTGCTGGGGTTGGCGATCAGCAGTCTGTTGGAGATCAAAAAGATCCGCGTGGGGAATATGTTGCCGGCGCTTGCCGTCGCGCCAATCATTGTGTGGGGATTGTCGCTATTCTAACGTCACCCGTACAATGCAATCATAAAAACTCCCGTAAAAATGACAAGCGCGCCGATCACGCGGACAGCCCCCATCCGCTCGTTCAACAGCCACCAGCCTGCCAGCGCGCCGAAAACCACGCTCACTTCCCTGACCGCGCCGGCGTAACTCAGCGGGGCAATGGAATAGGCATATACCGCCATCAAATATGCCAGCACGCCCAGCACGCCCGCTAATGGAACACGGACGGGCTGTTTCACCAAGACCTCCCTAATGCGCGCCCAGCCGTATTGTCGAAACACGAACGGGGAGATGACGAACGGCACCAGCGCGAACATCGCCATCACATACGGCAAGGCATATCCGTTCTTTACGGCGCTCCCGTCGATGGTGGAGTAGATCGAGATCAACAAGGCAATGAACAAAGCCACCGCCACACCTTTGAAGTGAACACGCGTCACATGCGCCTGCGTGAGGGCGTTGACCCCGATGATTACCAACCCGCCGATGATGAACGCCAGCCCAACGACCCCTCCCATTTTTAGCGATTCGCTCAGGAACAGGAACGACCATAACGCAATGAAGGCGGGCGCCGCTCCGCGCGCCACAGGATAGATCAACGAAAAATCGTTATCGTGATACGCATACGAGAGGCTGATAAAGTACGCCACTTCGACGCACACGCTGACGACGGCAAAGATCCACATTCCGCGCGGGGGCAAGCCAGTGAAGAACAAGGCAACGAAAGCGAACATGCCGCCGAAGGTCACCATCCAAAAGGTGACGATGTATTTGTCTTGCGATTGTTTGATGAGGAGATTCCAGACGGTATGAAGGACCGCGCTGACCAATAAAATGGAGATGGCAAAAAGAGACATGGCTGGACGAATGTACCACAAAAGTGACTATGCCAAATAGTTGCTTTTTATTCATCGGTTGCGTATACTTACAAAAAACCGAATTGGAGGATTCGATGAAACCACTGAAACCCTTATTTTTCCTGACCGCGTTCGTTCTGATCGTGGGTCTGGCTTGCGGCGGCAGTAGCGATACGCCTACACAGCCCCCCCAACCGCCGACCAACCCGCCGCAACAGCAAGACCCAACGCAACCGCCGCCCCCGCCCCAGGCAACCGATACCCAAGCCGCGCCCACAGAGCCGCCGGTTCAACCTGCGAGCCAATTCTTCACCGAAGAATTCGATTCTCCGCTTTCAAATGATTGGTCCATCCTCACCGTGACCGGGTCCGAAGCCGCAGACCCCGACAAGGTCACTGTGGAAGCCGAGAATGGAAAACTGGTCTGGAATTTCGATAGTGAGCAGGTCTACTACTACCTATTCTATGGCGCCTTTGACTACGAAGATGTGACCCTGGAAGTGCGCGCCGATAACCGAGGCAAGAATACCAACTCGGTGAGCCTGATCTGCCGCTACGACCCGGAAGTAGGCTGGTACGAGTTCAATATCGATAACGGCGGCTTATATAACATCCTATATGCCGAAGTCGACAAGAACGGCGATATCGGCTACAACCTGATCACCAACGGCGGTTCGAATGCCATCAAACAGGGCAAGGATGTCAATGAGTATTCGATCACCTGCAAAGGTGATGAATTATCGTTGAGCATCAACGGCGATGAAGTGAACTCCATCACGGAAAAGAAATATGCCCTGCGAAGCGGGCAGGTCGGCATTTCTGTGTCCGCGTTCAATGTGTTGCCAATCATCATTGAAATGGATTGGATCAAGGTCAGCGAGCCGTAGACAATAGGCATGGAAACAAAAACTCCGAGTTCTTGAAGAACTCGGAGTTTTTTAATACAACGGTATCCTCGCGCCTGAAATTTTCGACGCTTCCTCTGAGAACAGATACGCCATCGCGGCGACGATCTCATCGGGCGTTGCGCCTGTGCCTTTGTTATCCACATCAATGGCTTTCACTTGGATGATGTTCGCTGTGACGTTCGACTCTTTCAGTTCCGCCGCCAGCGTGAGCATGAGAGTCTCCTGCGCGGCTTTCGCGGCGGTGTACGCGCCTCGCTTCGCCACCGGATTGGGAACTGTGGACGGCGAAACAGTGATGACGCGCCCCCAGCCGCTTTTGGCGAGCAGAGGCATGAACGCTTGGAATAAATGGAACGTCGTCTGCACGTGCTGATCGAACATGGAGTTGAAATCGTCCACGCTGGTTTCGGGAATCGTCTTGCCGCCGAGCCAGCCGCCGACGAGATGGATCAACCCGTGCACCCCGCCGAACTTGGCAGAGACAGCCTCCCCTGCGGAATGAACCGCCTGTCCGTCGCGCAGATCAACCGCCGAGGCGAGGAGTCGCTCGCTCGGCAGATTCAACTCGCGGGCGAGGGAATCCAATTTACTTGAATCGTGAGCGAGCAATACCAATGAATCTCCGCGCGCGGCGAATGCGCGCGCGGTTTTAATTCCGAGCGCGCCGGTGGCGCCGGTGATAACGATTGTTTTACTCATTGTTCATATCCACCGTCCCGCAGGTTTCTTCGAAGACTTCAACTTGCGCAACCCAACCTGCGGGACGTTTGTGTAATAGGCTATTCACTTAACACCTCCACTGGCAATTCGCTCATGCCTTTGATGAACGGGCGGTCGCTTTGTTCGGGCAGATGTTGCTTGCCGTGAAAATCAATCATGTGACCCGACTTGACAACTTTCGTTTCGAGGTAAAACCGATTGTATTCGTTCGGCTCCATAATGTGCGGGATGCGGTCTGAAACTTGGATGCCATAATCAATGAGTTGCTGGATCTTTTTCGGGTTGTTGGTGATGAGCCGCACCGATTCGATCTTGAGCGACATGAGCATGTGCGCGGCGACGGCGTAATCGCGTTCATCGTCGCGGAAGCCGAGCGCGTGATTCGCCTCGACCGTATCGAGCCCCTGGTCTTGCAAACTGTAGGCGCGAATCTTGTTGGTCAACCCGATGCCGCGCCCCTCCTGGCGCAAATATAAAACCATGCCGCGTTCCATCGCGCCGGTCATCCTCAACGAGGCTTCGAGTTGATCGCGGCAATCACAGCGCAGCGAGCCAAGCGCGTCGCCTGTCAAACATTCCGAATGCAACCGCACGGGCACATCTGCCGCGCCGATCACATCGCCTTTGATGATGGCGACATGTTCTTTGCCGTCGCGGTTATTTTCAAAGGCGATAATGTGGAATTCTCCAAAGCGCGTGGGCAGTTCCGCCATCGCCACCACGCGCACGCACACTTTATCTTTCCCGATCCCCTCGCATTCATGGTCGCCCTCATTTTGAAGCAACACATCGAATTTTTCATGCAGATCTGTGATCATGCTGACCTCTCTATCGAATATTTTAAAACGACGCCGCCGTCTTCCCATTTCTCCACGTCTGTCAATTTCAATGGGACGGCTGCGCTTCTTTCCAAGCCTGCGCCTGCCGCAAGCGTGGGAGCCGACTCGCCCCCGAAGATCATCGGCGCGATGTACGCCTGAACTTCATCCACCAAGCCGAGCCGCAACAATTCAAAATTCAATGTCGCGCCGCCTTCCACCATCAAACGCTTCACGCCGAGTTCATTGAGCGTTCTCAACGCCTGCGCCAAATCCACGCGGTAGCCCGAATGGACAAACACTTCCACGCCGCCTGCGCGCAGGGCTTCAAGTTTGTCTTTAGATGTGCGGTTTGTTGTGAATATTACGACCCGCGCCGACCCTTCGTATAAGAATTTTGAATGAACTGGCAGGGTTGCGGAGGTAATGACGCACACCTTCATAGGATTCGGGGACAGCCCCCGCGCCACGCGTTCGGCTCGCAACACCTCGGATTTCACGGTCAACTTTGGGTCTTCGTTGAGCAGTGTTTGTCCGCCTACCATCACCGCGTCCGAGTCGGCGCGAAGTGTATCCACCCGCTCCCTATCGCGCGGCGAAGAGATTGCCGCGCCCCGGCGTGAAATCGTATCGATCTTGCCGTCGGCGGTCATCGCCACATTGATGAACACGAATGGGCGCTTCATCGTTCAATTGTAATGCGATAATCATGTTAGAATCCGCTGACTGTAGTCAGTTTGAATCCTCGCTATCGGCGCCCTTTCCCAATTTGCCACATGAAACAAACATCAAAAAGGAGTCTGCAATGACCGCAAAGAAGGAACGAGTGGTGGTCACAGGAATGGGCATTGCCAGTCCACTCGGTTGTGATGTGCAAGAATTTTGGAAGAACTTGATCGCGGGTAAATCCGGCGTCCGGTCATTGGAGGGCGGAATTTTTTCCGGTATGCACACGAAGATCGGCGGGGTTGTTTGGGAGTACGACGAGAACAAATATTTCGACATCAAAGAGATCAGGCGGATGAGTCGTTCCTCGCAGTTGGGCATGGTCGCCGCAGAGCAGGCGATCGCGGAAGCCAAACTCGAGAATGGAAACGTGAACCGCGAAGAGATCGGCGTGATGGTCGGCAGTTCCATCGGCGGCTACAGCGCGGCAGACCCATACTTCCTGCACTTTTATGAGACCGACCGTCTCAGCCCATACACCATCCCAGTTTCGATGAATATCGGACCCGGCTCGAACATCTCGATCAAGCATGGCTTTCAAGGTCCGCTCGTGAACGTGGACGCGGCCTGTTCCACCGCCGCGCACACCATCGGCAACGCGTTCAACATGATCCGCAACGGGAGTCTGCAAGTGGCGGTCACCGGCGCGGCGGATACTCCGTTCTCGCCCGGCGTCGTCGAATCATGGATGGCGTTACGCGCCGTCTCTACCCGCGAAGATAACCCAGCGGAAGCCTGCCGCCCGTTCAGCGCCGACCGGGATGGGATGGTCTTGGGAGAAGGAGCAGGCATCCTTGTGATCGAAGCGGAGAGTCACGCCTTGAAGCGCGGCATCCCCATCCTTGCCGAACTCAAAGGCTACGGCGCGTCGGCAGACAGTCATCATCTGACTCAACCGTCCCAAAAAGGACCCGCCCTCGCCATGCGCCGCGCATTGGACGATGCCGGCTTAACCATCGCAGACGTGGATTACATCAACGCGCACGCCACGGGAACGGAATGGAACGACAAGAACGAAACGAACGCCATCAAAGAAGTGTTCGGCGAACGCGCGTATCAAATCCCCGTTGTGGGCAACAAAGCCGCGTTCGGTCATTCCATCGCGGGGAGCGGCGCGCTTGAGTTGATTGGTTGTATTCTTTCCTTGCGCGACCAAGTTGTGCCGCCGACCATCAATTACAAAGTCCCCGACCCAGATTGCGATCTCGATTATGTGACCGAAGGCAAACGCAGTCTGCCGTTGAAAAATATCATGAGCAATTCATTTGCATTCGGCGGAAGCAACGCCGTGTTGATCGTGGGGAAATACGAAGCCGCGCATTGAATCAAGTCCATGCAAAATAAAAAGTTGATCGCCGCGCTGGTCTTCGTGCTGACGATCAGTTTTTATATTTACACGCTTTCTTCCTCGCTCGCATGGGGCGACGGAGTGCGACTGCAAAGCGAAGTGATCTCAGGCGAATCCTTCATCCTCAACGAGATGACCGCGAGCGAATTCATCCCTGACCCATTTCCATTTTCAAAAGTAGGCGTCACCGCGTGGGATCATCCGTTGTACATTGTCGCGGGGCATCTCCTCGTCCGCG
>WBZY01000572.1_pt1 | contig 26734 bp, 25 predicted proteins | sample 5204191 | NCBI WGS metagenome assembly WBZY01 (sample SAMN12344363, study PRJNA552823) | activated sludge metagenome | biome: Activated sludge suspended growth; feature: Anammox Sidestream; material: Wastewater; isolation source: activated sludge from anammox sidestream of wastewater treatment...
ACAACAGGCGATCCAACTCCAATTGCGATTGCGCTTCCGAAGCGAGGATCAAATGTCCAAGATGAGGCGGGTCAAACGTCCCGCCGAAGAGACCGATGCGTTGCGGCATGTCGGAAGTATAATTCAAATATGGCTAACAAATCCCGTTACGAAGAACTCAAAGAAAAAATCCACTTTCATAATCATCGCTATCACGTGATGGATTCACCGATCATCAGCGACGCGGAATTCGACAAACTGCTGAACGAACTCAAGCGGATCGAAGCCGAACATTCCGACTGGATCACGGCGGATTCGCCAGCGCGTCGTGCGGGAGCCAAGCCTGCCGACCGCTTCGACAAGGTGCGCCACCCCGCGCCGATCCTCTCGCTCGCCAACGCGTTCGGCGCGGACGACGCGCGCGCATGGCTGGAACGAGTCAAACGGATTGATGATCGCGTCGAGAAAGCGAAGTTCGTTGTCGAGCCAAAAATTGACGGCTTGTCTGTTGTCCTGCGTTATCGCGATGGAGTCTTCGTGCAAGGCGCGACGCGCGGCGATGGCGAAGTAGGGGAGGATATTACGCAGAATTTGAGGACGATACGTTCCATTCCGTTGAAGATACCAGTGAGTAAGAGTAAACAGTCATCGGTGATCAGTGTGCCGAAGTATTTGGTGATTCGCGGTGAGGCGTTTATGCCTGTGAAAGAATTTGAGGCGTTGAATCGCAAATTGGAGGAAGCGGGCGAAAAGACTTATCAAAATCCGCGCAACACGGCGGCGGGATCGTTGAGGCAACTTGATTCGGAATTGACGGCATCGCGTCCGCTCACAATTTTGGTGTATCAAATTGTTCATGCGGAAGGCGGGAAGGTTCCAACCAGTCAATGGGAGATTTTGGAATATCTCAAGGCATTGGGATTCCCCGTCACAGACATTGCAAAGCGGTTTGATGATCTTGAAAAGGCGATTGCCTACACCGAATCATGGGAAAAGAAACGCGATGACTTGTCATATGAAACCGATGGCATGGTCATCAAAATTGATGATCTGACTCTTGCGGCGGAACTTGGTTTCGTGGGCAAAGATCCGCGCGGGGCGATCGCGTTCAAGTTCCCTGCGCGTGAGGTGACGACGACTCTCAACGACATCGGTGTTGCGGTGGGACGCACGGGCGTGTTGACTCCGTACGCGGTGCTTGAAGCGGTTGAGATCGGCGGCGTGATCGTTGAGCGCGCTACGTTGCATAACTTCGATTACATCGCGGAGAAAGATATCCGCGTGGGAGATCGCGTGTTGGTGAAACGCGCGGGCGAGGTGATTCCGTATGTCATCGGTCCCGTCGTGGATGCGCGCAAGGGCAAGGAGAAAAAGTACAAGCCGCCGACAAAGTGTCCCGCGTGCGGACAGGATGTGGAACACTTCGAGGGTGAAGTCGCGTGGTATTGCGTCAACGCGGCGTGCCCCGCGCAGTTGGTGCGTAACATCGAGCATTATGTCTCGCGCGGCGCGATGGATATTGAAGGATTGGGCATCAAGATCGTCGAGCAACTCATCGAGTCGGGATTGGTCAAGGATGTGGCGGATCTGTATACATTGAAGCGAGATCAATTGCTCGCGCTCGAAGGATTCAAAGATAAGAAGACGGATAATCTCTTGATTGCGATTCAGAACTCGAAGACTCAGTCGCTGGCGAGGTTGGTCGCCGCGCTGGGAATCCACGGCGTCGGCGAGGTGATGGCTGGGGATCTGGCGGCAACTTTCCCTGAGTTGGATGCGTTGTCCAAATCCAGCGCGGAGGAGTTGCAACAGATCGAAGGCTTGGGTCCGAACATCGCCGAGTCCATTGTGGATTGGTTCGCGCGTTCGTCGAATCAAAAATTGTTGAAGAAGTTGAAAGCGGTGGGGATGTGGCCGAAAGGTGGAAAGTCGAAAGTCGAAGGTCGCAAGTCGAATGCGTTCGATGGGATGACGTTCGTGGTGACGGGGACGTTGCCGACGTTCTCGCGCGACAATGCGAAGGCGTTCATCGAGTCGCATGGCGGCAAGGTGACCGATAGCGTCAGCAAGAAGACGAGTTATCTGGTGCTGGGTGAAAACCCAGGCTCGAAGTTTGATAAGGCGAAATCGCTGGGCGTGAAGATCATCGGTGAAGTGGAATTGAAGAAGTTGGCGAAATAATCATGGATTCCTTTTCGGTCAGTGGACCAGATACGATTTTCGATTGGATCGCCTTGCGAGATGAATTTCGCACCAAACTTGACCTGTTGGAACTGAAACCATTGACGATCATGTATGGTCTATCCAAAACGGTGGGACATCAAGATGATGATTTTGCAAATCGAGTTGAGGAGTATCTATCGAAATCCAAAGATCCGATTCGAATGCGCTTTGACCTGGCTTATTGCCTTGGTAGTACATTTTATGATTACTATGAGCCATGGGAGTTTGAAAATCGCAAACCCGAAGAGCCTGGCTACGTCGGGCCCATGGTAGATGGGTTTCATGATGCCTTGCTTGCGTGGGTATGCGGCGGTTTATCTGCGTATTCAGATGACCCAGAGGTGATAGACAGCGCGTTCTTTCTCATTTCACGAACTGGAAATTACGATACCTTTCTGAATGAAGACGATGTTCCGCTGATAGAATCTGCCGCGCAAAAAGAGATTTCACTCAAGACCAGCCCAGGCGCAAGGGAAATTATGCAAATATTCCGAGATTTGTTTGATAAACAGTCTGGCGATTCCGCGGCGCAGAATGACCAGAAAGAGGAATGACAAATTTCAAAATAAATAACCCTGAGGCAATGTCATGGTCAAGAAAATTTTATGACACCCCTTCGGGGTTCGCGCGAATGGATGCCTCGATTCTAAAATAATTTCATCCCTTCGGGATTGATTGAATGCAAACTCGAAGTGATGTAACGACTGTGGATTGGATACGAGCAGAGCAACAATCCCGAAGGGATGGTAGGATTCTAGACTTGGAAGAAACCGTGAATCAAATCCCGAAGGGATGACATAATTCGCAACCAACGGAGGCAACCATGGCAGGCACATATTCCCAAATTTACATTCAGATCGTCTTCGCCGTGCAGGGACGCCAGAATCTCCTCCAAAAAGAATGGCGGCAGGAAGTCTTCAAATATATGGCGGGGATCATCAAGAACAAGGGACACAAACCGATCATCGTCAACGGCGTGGAGGATCATGTGCATGTGTTCGTTGGTCTCAAACCCGCGATGGCGATCTCTGATCTGGTGCGGGACATCAAAAATAATTCGTCCAATTTCATCAACGACCACGCATGGATCAAGGGTAGGTTCAACTGGCAGGAAGGCTACGGGGCGTTTTCATACGGACATTCGCAGATCGAAGGTGTGTACAACTACATTTTGAATCAAGAACAACATCACGCCAAGCAGACATTCAAAGATGAATATATGGAATTTTTGAAGAAGTTCGAGGTCGAACACGATGTGAAGTATTTGTTTGAGTGGGTGGAATAAATATAAGCGCGTAGGCAAACGAGGCTTTATCGCATTTCGTCTGAACCCCTCTTAGCCGAACTCGAGCGGCTGGAATTTTGTTTGTATTGCATCGTCAATATGCCGAGCCGTTGAATGTTGCAAAGGGTGGGAAGCCGAAGTGAAAGAGACATATGCGTGACCCCGACGGGGTCAAATGATTCTAGATATTCATTGGCAATATGTTCAACCCCGAAGGGGTGCCATAGCTATATCATCCCTTCGGGATTTGTTGAATGATGCGCTTGTTGCTAGAATCTTTTCATCCTTTCGGGATTTGAATCAATTCGTTGTTGCTATTCTATTATCCTATCATCCCGTTGGGATTGTGAATTGCTATGATACAATCTCGCCGTTGACACAAAGGACGCCTTGGGGGAGCAGTGAGCCTTTGTGAAATTACTATTTTCGGAGAACAATCTATGCCAAGAAGAAGTCTCGCTCGCCTGTACAAGGACGAGTTCACTGGCTATTCGCTTGCCAAATTTCAACAGGACTTGCTCGCGGGTCTCACCGTTGCCGCGGTGGCGTTGCCGCTCGCGCTGGCGTTCGGAGTTGCCTCGGGCGCGACCGCGGCGGCAGGACTCGTCACCGCCATCCTCGCGGGCTTTGTGATGGGAGCGCTTACGGGCGCGCCGTTCCAGATCAGCGGACCCACAGGCGCGATGTCTGCCGTGTTGATCGTCCTCGTCCAACGCTACGGACTCGAAGGCATCTGGGTCGCGGGTTTGCTTTCGGGCATTATCCTATTCGTCATCGGTCTGTTGCGGCTCGGGCGTTTCATCGCGTTCATCCCCTCCGCCGTGATCAGCGGATTCACCTCGGGCATCGCGCTCATCATCTTCATCGGTCAAATTGACAACCTGCTCGGCGTCAAAACTCCCGCCACAGACACCGCCGCGCAAAAAATTCTCGGATACTTTCAAGGCGGATTCACCCCCAGCCTCCAGTCTCTAGCCATCGGTTTGCTTGTGATCGGGACGATGCTCTTCATGCCCAAAAAATGGACGGCGCGCTTCCCCGCGTCACTCCTCGGCATCATCCTCGCCACGCTTCTTTCCTCGACGTTGAACTGGTCCGCCCAAACCATCGGCGACATCCCCAATTCTCTAATTCTCCAATCTCGACTTTCTCTTTCCAACATCCCCTGGACTCACCTCTCCGAATTCCTCGCGCCGACTCTCACCATCACCGCATTGGGCGCAGTGGAGTCGTTGTTGTGCGGCGCGGTCGGCTCGAACATGACGGGCGTCCGCTTGCAGGCGAATCAAGAGTTGATCGCGCAAGGCGTGGGCAACATGCTCATCCCGTTCTTCGGCGGAGTGCCTGCCACGGCGGCGATCGCGCGCTCCAGTGTGGGAATCAAATCGGGCGGACAGACGCGCCTTGTCAGCATCGTCCACGCGATCGGGTTGTTGCTGTCCATGTTCCTGCTCGCGCCGTTCATGGGACGAATCCCTTTGGCGGCGTTGGCGGGCGTGTTGATGGTCACCGCCGTCCGCATGAACGAATGGGAGGCGATTCGATTCATCTTCGGCAAACGCTTCAAGACCGACATGATCGCGTTCATCGTGACGATGCTTGCCACCGTCGTCCTCGATTTGACGCAAGCCATCCTCATCGGTTCCTTCCTCGCGGGCGCGGTCTTCCTCAACAAGATCGCGGGCATTGACATCGAAGTGCAGGAAGTTGACATTCAACGGCTCAAACAAAAGGGAATCGAAACGGCGGGCAAATGCCAACATGTGCGAGTGGCGTTCCTCACGGGTCCGTTGTTCTTTGCGGCGACGGGACAATTCAACGAAGCGTTTCAAAATTTGAAAGACACGCACGCGTTGATCCTCTCGATGCGCGGCGTTTCGTTGATAGACACAGCGGGAATCGAAGCGATCCATCGCTTGCATGAACGTTTGCATCAGCGGGGCGGCACGCTCATGTTTGCGGGAGTCCATGACAATGCCTACAACATGATGAAGCGCGGCGGACTCGTAGAAATTATCGGGGAGAAAAATTTCTTTTGGTCCAGCGACCAGGCAATCGTCGCGGCAGAGAAGCGGAGATGTAAATATTGCTCTGGCGGTGGATAGGCAGTAAAGCGCGAAAACAGGTTCTTGACGCAGTTATACTGCGTCAAGGCAGGCAACACGATTTGCTTGGCAAATCGAACTGCCGCCTGAACTTTCGCGAAATACTGATAGTGATTGCGCTGGCAATCCGATATAATCTCATCATGACCCGTCGATTGAGAATCCTCTTTTTTATTTCGGTTCTCCTGTCCTCTTGCGCGAGGGAGGCGTCGGCGACCCCGATTCCGCGCGCCACAAACCCTGTCTCTACGCCGTCGGTTGCCGTCACCTCCGCCCCGCGCATTCAGCCGAACGACCTCACCTTCATCGAGTTCTTTTCTGGCGCTTGAATGGAATGTCGCGCCATGAAGCCCATCGTGGATGGGATCAAGAATCAGTACAATGGATGTATGAAGGTGGAGCGCGTTAACTTCCATGAGCGGACCGCATGGCGCGACCTGTTGTTTCCTTTCGCCACGCCCGAGTTTGTGCTTCTCGATTCGCAGAATGATATTCTTTATCGTTGGTTTGGTACGGTGGAAACGAAGGAATTTTCCGCCGTGTTAGACCCGCTGTGCAAAGGCTGATGGTATACAAGCAATGACCAAAACTCTCAACTGGGGATTACTCTCCACGGCGCGCATCAACCGCGCATTGATCCCGCCGTTGCAAGTTTCGAAGCGGAATCATGTGTTGGCTGTGGCTTCTCGTTCGCCAGAGAATGCCAACGCCTACGCCAAAGAGAAAAAGATCCCGCGCGCGCATGGCTCGTATGAGGCGTTACTTGCCGACCCCGACATTGACGTGATTTATAACTCGTTGCCGAATCACCTCCATGCCGAATGGACGATCAAAGCGGTGGAGGCAGGCAAGCACGTGCTCTGCGAAAAGCCGCTCGCGTTATCCGTAGAGGAAGTGGACGCCATCAAACATGCCGCGCATACGCATGGACGAATCGTGGCGGAGGCGTTCATGTACCGTCACCATCCGCAGACGTTGAAAGCGCGGGAGATTGTGCGGAGCGGCTCGCTCGGCGCGTTGAAAATGATCCGCGGCTCGTTCAGCTTCGTGCTGACCCGCGAAAACGATGCGCGCTTGACCCCCGAGTGGGGCGGCGGAAGCATTTGGGATGTGGGCTGTTACCCAATCAGTTACGCAAGAATGGTCACAGGCTTGGAGCCGGTCGAAGTATTTGGCTGGCAGGTCGAAGGTCCGACAGGAATCGACGAGACCTTCGTCGGGCAGATGCGTTTCGATGGAGACCTCCACGCGCAGTTTGACTCCAGTTTCGTCATCCCGTTCCACGCATTCATGGAAATTGTCGGCAGTGACGGCGCGTTGAATATTCCGCATCCGTTTAAGCCCGGCGTCGATGAAACGATCTATCTCACGCGGAACGACAAGACTGAATCGATCCGCGTGCGCGGCGGCGAATTGTATATCGGCGAGGTGGAGGATATGGCGGACGCGATTCTGCTGGGGCGCGAACCGCGCGTCTCACTGGATGATTCGCGCGCCAATATCCGCGTGATCCGCGCTTTGCTCGAATCGTCCCGCGCGTCGATGCCTGTTCGTTTGTCGCGGGATGATTTCTAAATCGCTTCACAGTCTGGTACACTTGCCGCATTCTTTCCCGGAGGATTTGTATGGATTTGCATCACACCGACGACGCCGTCACCCGCCGCATCAAAGCGATGAACGATCGCGTTGCCATGCTCAAAGAAAACGACTTGTATTTTTACAACCAGCCTGTGGAAGAACTGCTCGATGACTCGAAAGTGCGCGTGCGCGGGCGCGTGATGGGGATGTACGCCTCCTACGGCTACTTGGGCTTGCTCAACCACCCGCGCATTAACGCCGCCGCCAAAGCCGCCGTAGACAAATTCGGCACGGGGACGAACGGCGTGCGCACGCTGGCTGGCACGTTGACGATCCACAATGAACTCGAAGAGACGATCGCAAATTTCAAACACGCCGAATCTGCGATCACGTATTCATCGGGTTACGCCACGAATTTGACGGTTGTCTCCACGTTGATGGGACGCGGCGATTATGTCTTCTCCGATAAATTGAATCACGCCTCCATCGTGGACGGCTGTTTGATGTCGGGCGCGGAGTTTCGCCGATTCCGACACAACGAAATGGATCATCTCGAAGGCTTGCTGAAAAACGCGCCGAGCGACGTTGCCAAACTCGTCATCGCCGATTCGGTCTTCAGCATGGACGGCGACATCATCGATCTGCCGAAGATGATCGAGTTATGCAAAAAATACAACGCCTGGTTGATGATCGATGAGGCGCACTCGATCGGCGTGCTCGGCAAGACCGGGCGCGGCATCGAAGAATATTTCGACCTCTACGAGGGCATCGATATCAAGATGGGCACCTTGAGCAAGACCATCCCCTCGGTGGGCGGGTACGTTGCCGCAAGCAAAGAGATCATCACCTATCTGCGTCACGCGAGCCGCGCGTATATTTTCTCCGCCGCTCTGCCGCCCGCGCAAGCCGCCGCCGCGAACGAAGCCTTCAAAGTGATCCTCGATGAACCCTGGCGCATCGAACGCTTGAATCAGAACACCAAACAATTCATCGGCGGGCTCAAAAGCATGGGCTTCGACACCATGCTCACCGAGACGGCAATCGTCCCTGTCTTATGCGGCACGGATGAAGCGGCGTTCGCCATGACGCGCGAAGCGCAACACAACGATGTGTTCGTCCTGCCGGTCGTTTCGCCCGCCGTGCCAGAGGGATTGGCGAGGCTGAGGGCAACCGTCACCGCGGCGCACGACCCAAGCGAGATCGAACGCGCGATGGACGTCATCGGCGAAGCAGGGAAGAAATTGGGGATCATCAAATAACATCGAACCAGACCCGCCAGCATGGCGGGTCTCTGATTATCTTACAGAATACATTTGGACGCAGATAAACGCTGATTTCGCTGATTCAAAAGAAAGAAAATCTGCGTTTTCTGCGTGAATCAGCGTCCCGATTTTGAAAATGCAAGGTGATCTGGGCGGGTCTTTATTTTCGTCGAAAATTTTCGAATCCCTCGTAATCAACGGGAAAGCGCCTCACCACGGAAGACACAGAGTCTTGCGCTGAGTTCATCGAAGCGACACAAATGGCAAAAAAGAACCCCGAGTCCTTGAGTATTTCCTTTGTGACCGTCGTGTCCTTTGTGTTTGAAAAAAAAGACTTCCCGTTAAAAACGGTAGAGTCAAATTTTCATGTTATCTTCATAAAACTACAACGATCTTCTAACAGGTAGAGAGTAAACTCATTTCAACCGAAGGAGATAAAAAATGAAATGGCAATGGAAACTGGGTCGCTTTCTCGGCATTGACGTATACGTCCATGCCACTTTTCTTTTGTTGATCGGCTGGGTGGGATACAGTTATTGGCTTGAGCATGGCGCCATCGCCGAGGTGGTGAACGGCATCCTCTTCATCCTCGCGCTTTTTCTTTGCGTGGTTTTGCATGAATATGGTCACGCCCTCACCGCGCGAAAGTACGGCATCAAAACGCGCGACATCACTCTGTATCCCATCGGCGGTGTGGCGCGTTTGGAGCGCATGCCCGATAAACCGATCGAGGAACTGTGGGTCGCGCTGATGGGACCCGCCGTCAACGTGGTCATCGCTGGGATACTCTTCGCGCTTCTCGCCTCGACGGGCAACCTGACTCCCCTCACCGGCTTGACCATCGCCTCAGGTTCTTTCCTCATGCGCTTGATGATCGTCAATATTTCACTCGTGCTGTTCAACTTGATCCCCGCCTTCCCCATGGACGGCGGACGCGTCCTCCGCGCCATCCTCGCCATGCGCATGGACTATGTCCACGCGACGCAGGTCGCCGCGAGTATCGGTCAGGGCATCGCGTTCATCTTTGGGTTCATCGGTATGTTCAGCAATCCCTTTTTGCTGTTCATCGCTTTCTTCGTGTACATCGGCGCGTCGCAGGAAGCCAGCATGGCGTTGATGAAAAATTCGATCAGCGGAATCCCCGTCACACGCGCGATGCTGACGGATTTCAAAACCCTCTCGCCGCGCGACACGCTCGCGCAAGTTGTGGGACTGATCCTTGCCGGCTCACAGCATGACTTCCCTGTAGTGGACGCCAACGGCGCAGTAATGGGAATCCTTGAACGCGACGCGTTCATCGCCGCGTTATCGCGCCAGGGACAAAGCGCGCCGGTCGTCGGCGTGATGCGGAAAGATGTCCCCAGTGTGGATTCGCACGACATGGTCGAATCAGCCCTCACTCGTCTGCAAGAAACGGGCGCGAAGACTCTGCCCGTCATGCACGCCGGTCAATTTGTCGGCTTGATCACCGCAGAAAACATCACCGAATTTTTGATGATCCGCTCGGCGTTGAAAGCGGCGGCGTAGAATCCCCTAGATATTTTTCACCTGATACAACAAATTATCCTCCACCTTGTAAAACAACGGCGCGACAAAGATCTTCGGGTAACGCGATCGTAACCGTTGCGCCTCGCTGAGCACGAAATCGATTTCGTTGCCGATCTCGAACATCGGGGTAAAGTTCGTGAAGTGTTGTTCCGCCAGCTCGCGCTCCCAGCCTGCGCGTTCGACCAAACCTTGAATGAACGCTTCCCGCCGCGACATCAAGTTGACCATCCCGCACTGGTTGTGACCGATCAACGCGATGCACGTCACGCCTCCCACCGCGATGGCGTATGAAACTTTGAACTCGCTGTAACGCAAATTTGCCCCGCCCGCGCGGATGATGTATGCAAAGTTATCAGGGATATGCAAATGCTTGCGGTTATCCATGCACATGCCGATCAGCAATTGCGCTTGTGTGTACGCTTCATACTCCCTGTTGAGATTGTTGTATTCAAGCAATAATCCAACAGGGGTATTTTGGTATTCGGGGAAAATGTCGTCTTTTGTAGAAACAGGGAAGAGGCGATGCATGAAACTAAACTCCTATAAACGTTGCAATAAAACGTAGTGACGACTTCAGTCGTCCTGCGCTGAGACGACTGAAGTCGTCACTACGAAACCTTTACTCATTATAAACAAAAAAGGAGACCGAGCCTCCCAGCCCAGTCTCCAATCTCCAATCTCAATTCTCTAATTCTCCAATCCTCTGCTCTTCCTCACCCCGCCAACCCAACCACAAAATTGAAGAATCTCCAATACAAGTTATACAGCGGCTGGGGCCACGAAGTCTTCGGCAGAATAGGCGGGAAAGACGATGAAGCTTCTTCGTCGAAATAGTTATCCGCGCCGTTCGAGTCCCAAATGATATCGAACCCCCTGCCAAGTATCTTCTTTACAAACGGATCGGCGTCGTAGCCGTTGTTCTCGTAGATGTTATCGTGCGCGTACACATGCTCGGGGTTTGGACCCACGTCAATCTCGTTGACGTCGAACCCGATCGTGAGGTTGAACACTGCCAACCCGCCCGATTTATTGCCGCGGATGGTGTTGTTATACACTTCCACCTCGTCTGCGGCGAGGATCAAGATGCCCGTCCCAGAGGGAGCGAGCGCCACGGCGGTTCCGGGTTTGCCGAAGTTCTCACCGTTGTTATTTTCAACAACGTTATCGTACACTTTTGTGTATAACGAAACCTTGGACGGCAATTGCGGTAGAAGATCAATGAAAATCCCAACGGTGTTGTCGCGCGCCACGTTGTTATACACTTCACCGTTAACCGTGTTCTCCAGTTCAACGCCGATCACATTGCCGTAGGTCAACGTATCGCGGATCACCACATTCTCCGACTTGCCCGCGTAAACCGCCGCGTCGTTCATCAACGTCGCTTCGATGCGTTCGATCAGCACGTCCGTACAGCGCACGGGGTACACGCCGTACACGCCGGTATTTTCAATATACAGATCATGCAAATACACGCCCGTCGCGCCTTCCACCAGCACGCCGTTCGATGTGTAATTCTTTACGGCGAAGTTATACATCTCGAAATTATTTCCCGATGCGATGACTCCATCCGAGCGCGTGCCTTCGCCGTCAATCACGGGCCACTCGCCCTGATCATTCGGAATGCCCACCAGTTTGACATCGCTCCAATCCAGCACCACCGACTCATGATAAATCCCATACGGGACTTCGATCGTATCGCCCGGACCAGACCGGTCGACGGCTTGTTGAATCGTTTCCTTTGGGCCCACGCGGACGACAGTCGGTTCATGCGCAGGGATGCCTGATTCAGTCACCTCGACATTCAACTGGCTGACAACTTCGCGCGCCAGGTTAGGGTATTGTTCCACCACCGGCAAACCCGATGGCACAGAGGTTGGAACTTCGGGCATTGCGCTTTCATCGGTTAGCGCGTAGAGGAACGCGACCAAATCCTCATGTTCCTGCGCGCTCAACTCGATGGGGAGGATGTGACGGTCTACTTCCAAGCCGTATTGACTCCCACCGCCTTTTTCGTAGAACCAAAGAACATCGTCCAATGTGGCAAATGCGCCGTTGTGCATGTACGGTCCCGTCAACGCGACGTTGCGCAACGTCGGCGCTTTGAATGCGCCATCCTGTCCGTCGCTGGCAATGGCGGCGCGACCCTCGTCGTGCGGGAACCCTTCGAGGTCGGGCGAACCGGTCACGAAGAAATCATCCGAGCCGAAGGTTGGCGCGGCGTGACATTCAAAGCAACGCGTCGCCGCCGAACGGAAGAGGTTCAAGCCGCGCCGTTGCTGCGATGTCAACGCGTCGAATTGACCCGCGGCGTATTTATCAAAAGGGCTGTTGTTTGAAACCAGAGTCCGCTCGAAGGAAGCGATCGCTGTTTGTGCGTTTTCGACGGTGATGGCATTGTTCCCGAATGCCTTGTTGAACAACTCCACATATTCGGGGATTTTCATCAAGCGCGCGACGGTTTCCGCGTCGGAGCCAGCCATTTCATTCTCTGCGTGCAGAGGCACAGACATTTGCGCTTCCAGCGAGTCTGCGCGGCCGTCCCAGAAAAGTTTTGTCGAGTAGCCGGCGTTCCATAGCGTGGGCGTATTGCGCGGTAGGGATGAACCATCGGAACCTTTTGCCGTTTGCAAGCCATCGCTGAAACCGAGGCTGGGGTTATGGCACGTGGCGCACGACATATCTTGATTCTTGGAAAGGATCGGGTCGAAAAATAACAAACGACCGAGTTTCGTTTTTTCAGGCGATGTATCGCCGTTGAGCGCGGGGAATTCGCGTTGCAACCCGCTATACGCGGGAAGCACACTGCTCGCGCCCGCGCCCCACTTCTCTTCGGGAGGCAGTTCGTCGAAGGGCAGGGGGGCAAACGCGGCGTAGAAGATGCCGACGAGGGCAAGCAAGCCCAAAATAAGGAAGATGCGTTTAATCCAGATTTTCATTTCTCCTCCGAGAAGACCTCACAGGTCATTAGGGTCGGTAAATTAATAACTTCCGTATGTTTGTTCGCTCGCAGTTGCACTGCGAGCGGGATGCACGATTTGCCAAGTAAATCGAACTGCATCCCCAACCGGGAATTGAGAAGACCTCGCAGGTCTTTAAGACCTGTGAGGTCTATCATATTATTTCAACGTCATCAAAAACGCGACCACCGCTTCGAGTTCCTCGCTGGTCAACTCTTTTCCAAAATTGGTCGGCATGGTGTCTGTATATTCAGGGACGAGGAAATCTTTCGGAAACAGGATCGACGTTTCGAGATATTCCGTCGCCTCCATCCCAGGGACGCGGGTTCCAGCCCGTGTGGCGACTCCTGCCAGCGGCGGACCGATGATTACCGTATCTGGCACAAGCGCGTGGCATTGCGCGCATCGCAAGTTGAAGACCGATTGACCCAGTTGTTCGAACGCCGTCAGGGTTGGCGGGGGCGTGGCGCTCGAGGAACAGGCAGAGAGCAAGAGGAGGGCGAGCATCGCGCACAGCAGAAAGGATCGCGGATAGGTCATTTATTGGATGGATTCCAGATCGCGGAGGAGAAGTTGTTTGTCTTCGTCTTGTGTCACTTGTTGCGCGAAACTGCGCGCCTGATTGAGATATTCAAGCATGATCACGCGGTTGCCGCTTTGCATTTCGGCGCGGGCGAGGGTTTCGCAGGCATAGCCTTTATAAAACGGATCGAGACTCGCCGCGTGCTTCAACGCTTGCAGACCATACGTCCGCGCGAGGCTGGGTTGTTGAATGATGTTATACACGCGCGAGACCTGCCAATACCCGACTGATAGTGGTTTCGCAGAGACGTCCTCGCGCTGGGACCAATGCCATAGCGATGCGATGGCATTGTGCAACATTGCCAGGTTTTCTTCGTCGGTGCGTTCGCTTTTTTCTATAAGTTCCCAAGTTCTGTTGAAATTTTCGGCTGAGAAATATTTGTGCGCGGCTGAAACGTCGAATGGGATGGTGTCTGCCATGAAGATCCCTATTTTGCCAGCCGAACGAGTTGCGGGCGCGAGTTGGGCACGCGCTTCACCTCGCCGCGCGCTTCGAGATCGAGTTTGACGGTGGTGACGTACCACATCACCGAGCCGTCGAATTTTCCGCGCACTTCTTTTTCCACCGCGCGCGAGAGTTTCATAAAGGTCATTTCTTTGTTGCTGCGAAGTTCGCTCATAATTGCTTTTCGTATCATGTCGTATTTTTCCCTGCTGATGTTCACGCCCTGTTTCTTTTCAGGATGCAGAGTTTTGACCAAATCTTTCATTCCAGCCTCCTCTCGTTGGTGGGGTATTTTACTCCCAACCGCGCAACTTAGCGGGAGTAATTCGGATGGCGACTGAGTATTCGCGGGAGAATTCTTCCGGGGTCGCGCCTAAACCTTGGATCCCCGCCTTGTATTTTTTCATGTACGCGCGGACCTTATGCGCAGGCAACGAACTCGTTTCAACAAGCGCTGTCCCTATGAAAATGATCAGATGCTCTTGCGCTTTTTTATCTGCAGAGTTGAAATGCAATGAAACTTGCGAATTCTTTCGGATGTGTTTCAGTTTATGCGCCAGCGGCTTGCTAAAAATGAGGAACGAATTTTTTTCCCAGATGAACCACACGGGTCTGGGTTGAGGCGCGCCTGTTGAGTCCACCGTCGTCAGCCAGATGAAGTATTCGCTTTTCAAATGTTTCTTGGCAACGCGCCCGAATTTGGTATTCAAGTTCAGCATGATGATTCTCCTGTCATTTATGTTCAATCCCAAGCCATTTCCTGGCGTGTGCAACATCGGATGTAGACAATAAATTCGCGCCGCGATTCACGGCGGTATTTTCCGTCATGTGGCTAAGACTTTCGGGTCGCAGGATCAAAGCCGCTTTAATTCGCGCTCCCCACACTTTGGCAACCTCAATTCCGTGCAGATGGCGTTCAAGGATACTTGGGGCGCCCGGCATGTTCCTCATGTCCACTAACACTTTGTTCAAGTTGTGTTCTTTGCAATACGCGGTAACTTCATGGATCGCCGAATTGATCATCTCCAGTGAGTATGGCTCGTTGATCTCAACCAATAAATACTCGCCTTTGTTTTGAAGCGTGGGCATAAGGGATCGATCAACTCTTGAGCCGTTCGGCTACCAACTCCGCCACATCCTTCACTTGGATCTCCCCTCCGTCGGCTTTGGATGCGTCGGTCATCATCGCCATGCAGAATGGACATCCCACCGCGAGCGTGGATGCGCCCGTCGTCTTCGCTTCGGCAAAACGGGTCTGGTTGACTCGCGCTGTGCCGCTTTCCTCCTCCTTCCACATTTGCGCCCCCCCGGCGCCGCAACAAAACGACTTGGCAGAATTGCGCGGCATTTCAATCGTCAACGCGCCAGTGGACTTCAACGCCTCGCGCGGCGCGTCGAAAATTTTGTTGTGCCGTCCCAAATAACACGGGTCATGGAACGTCACTGATAACTGATCACTGCTTACTTCTAAACTGATCTTCCCCGCGCCGACTAATTCATTGATAAATTGCGTATGATGCGCCACTTCGTAATTTCCGCCAAACGCAGGGTATTCATTCTTGATGGTGTGCAAACAATGTGGACAGGTGGCGACGATCCGTTTCGGTTTTACCTCGTTGAGGACTTCCACGTTTTGCGAAGCCATCGCAAAGAAAATATCTTCACGTCCTGCGCGCCGAGCGGGATCGCCCGTGCAGGATTCGTTCCGCCCCAACACCGCAAAGTTGACGCCCGCCGCGTTCAAAATTTTTGCGAATGCCTGCGCTGTCTTTTGCGCGCGCGCGTCTGTGGCTGGAGCGCAGCCGACCCACCATAAAATATCAGGCTCGGGGTTTTGCTCGATGGTCGGCACGTTGAGTCCCTCTGCCCATTTCAGGCGGTCAGACTGCGGAACATTCCACGGGTTCGCGTTGCGCTCGATTCCCTTGAACGCAGTTTCAAGTTGCTTCGGGAATTGACTCTCCATCATCGCAAGATTTCGGCGGATGTCGAGGATGTCGCGCATCGGTTCATTCCCGACGGGACAGATGTCTACGCACGCGCCGCAACTGGTACACGCCCACACTGCCTCTTCCGAAATCAAGTTCAGCATCGGCACATCGGTATCGCCCGTTTTTAAATGATAGCGTTTGTTGATCTCCAGCGCGGCGGGCGACAAAATTTTCCCCGTGTTGTATGCGGGACAGACCTCCTGACAGCGAAAACATTGGATGCAGGCGTACGCATCCATGATCTGTTCCCAGCCGAGGTCGCTCATCTTTGCCGCGCCAAACTGTTCGATGGACTGGTCGTCGAGGTTGATGTAACTCAACTGCCCGATGGATTTCCGTTCGGGCTTGAGCGCGAAATTTAACGGCGCGACAAATAAATGGATATGTTTTGAATAAGCGAAATATGGCAGGAAGGCAAACACGAATCCCAATGAGATCCAAAACATCAAGCGCTCATTGAACAAAAGTTGCGACTCGGGCAGATTGATCCACAAGCCCGCCAGCGCGGATGTGATGGGTTGCCACGCGTCGTGAATTTCATGGCGGGCGAGATAGAACGACTCGGCGAACACGCGCGCTAACGTGTGCGTGAAGAATGTGCCGGTCACGATCATGGAATCGATTGTGATGCCCGCGCGCGCTTTGGGGTTGAGCAGGGTGGTGTCGCGTGTGGTGAGCGTTGCAGGTTTGAGAATGTAGCGGCGGATGGACATGCCGATCATGCCGAACATCAGCGCGAACGAGATGAACTCTGCCAGCGAGCGGAACATGTCGCCGGGGATGCCGGTGTGGTGTAACAGGTTGACGCCCGTGTAGGCGAGGATCAATTCATTGAGGTTGACGAACACATAAACGAAAAACCCCCAGCCGATGAAGGCGTGTAAAAAACTGGGGAGCGGGCGGAACCGAAAGACGGGAGTAAAAAATAAATATTTGGCGACCAGTTCCCCCGTCCGTTTTGAAGCGAGCGACCAATCCACTTTGCCCTGTCCGCTGGAGATCTGTCGCGCGATCCGCCGGGCGCCGCGATACGTCCACACAGCGGAAGCGATCATGAATAAGGCGAAGATAATTTTTTCGACGAGGGTGAGCATGATGACTCCATGAATCCCCCTCTCCCAGCGGGAGAGGGTTAGGGGTGAGGGAGATTTCTAGTTTACCTCAAAACAAAACGCGGAGGCAAACGCCTCCGCGCAGGGTTGAAGTGAAAACGATTCACTCGCTGATGTCGTTGACGTAGTCTAATGCGCCGCTGCACCCGGCGGATAAATTCGATGAAACGTTCTCCCAGGTCATTTCGAGGCTTTTCGCAAACGTGAGATCGAGCGCGTCGCCGAGACACCCGGGACCGGCGTGATAGTTGACCAGCGAGAACTTCCATAAGTCCTCGTAGGTGGAAACCGAACCAGCCGTTTGCGCCGCGTTGACGTTTCTCACCAATTGCCCGGCTTGTTCGCAGTTGGCAAGCAGGGTATGGGCAAACACGCCGATGCTGAAATTGGCGCGGTCGAGGTCGATGCCGAGCGGGCAGTCTTCACACGTTGCATTGACTGCCTGAATAAGGGCGAGGCGCGCGTGTCGCATCTGGTCTTCTTCCAAGCCGAGGTAGCCTTTTTTGCACTCTTCGGAATCCATGACGAGCGGGCAGAACTGGTTGAAGAACGGGGGATTCCACATTAAGGTGGTGTCTGCCCCTTGTTCGGTCAGTTGACCCAAGCCCACGTCATCCTTCGCGCCAATGCCAGGCCAGAACTGGCTTTCTTTGGCAAATAAATTTTTCAGCAGGTTTGCCGGCGCGCCTGTGTCTTTTGCCACATTTAAAATAATTTCATCGAACTGGTTTTGCCATGCGGTGACGGCTCCTCGCGCTTTGTCCATGCCGCAGGAAGATGCGTTGCCGTCTTCCTGTAAGCCGTTGTTTTCACAAGTCACCGCGTCGACCACGCCTTTGCGGATCAAGTTCGCGGCGAGATAGTTGTAGGGGATGTCGGTTCCCAGCGTTTCGCTTTGTGTAGGCGTGCTTAGCCATTCCTGCGGACCACCGATGGGCGGCAGTGTCTTCCATGTTTCGACACAACTAGCCACAGGCACGCCCATCCATTGACTGCTTAACACATCCACATACCAAAAAGCCTGGTCGGGGTCGTTGCTCTCCGCTTGGGCAACACGCACAAGCGCGTTGAAGATAGGACTGCTGTCCCCATAGCTGGAGAATGCCCAAAATTGTAACGTTTCGCCGTTCTCGCCGGTAATGGGCAGGCGCAAGCGGCAGTGGGCGTCGCAAACAAACGATTGTCCCGCATACAACCCTTCGATGCGGATGATTTGGTGTTCGGGTAGCGGCTCGATGCCATTCAGGATGAGGATCGGTTCGGCTTCGCAGATGCTTGTCGATGATGTGTAGACGGGGCTGCAGTTTTCCAGCGATACTTGCACTGAAGACGAGGGGAGTTTGGTGGCTACTTCTTTTTGCGCGGGCTGGCTGTCGATCAACACCAGGTAATTCCCTTTGCATAAACTGACATCATGCTCGGTGCAGGGTTTCTGGTTGACCCAATCGTCGTAATCGTCTGGGAGACAATCGGAGTATACGTCCGCGATGGTCGGCAGTCCCTCGTGGTCGGTCTTGAGTTCGCAGATGAATTGATTCGATCCCCAGCGGATCATCCACCAGGTGTATTCGGTATATTCGACGAGGGTGACGGAGAACCGGTCGGGGCCGGGCGGGTCTGCCACGGGCGAAGCAGACTCACTGGGGCTGGATGCGAACCCGCTTCCCACAAGGATGATAAGCAGGCTCCAGCGTAGGAACCTGAATCGCCACCCGGTCCGAATCCCATTGTTCTGTCTCATAAATGAAAAGAGTCCGCCATCATTATAGCGGACTCCGTACTGATTGCCCTATTTCTTTTTGCTTCTTTTGGTTACAGGCTTGGCTGGTTTTTCGACGGGTTTCTCCAACTCGGCGAGCATGTCCATATCCTGTTTGAGGTTGCGCTGGCGGAGGAACAGGCTTGCCACGTAGATTGCGAGGATGATGAATGTGGTGGCGTACCCGGCGATCATGTAGCCGGAGGTGTCGGGGGTGATTTCCAGGAAGAACATGTTTGACTCCTTGACTGAGGGGGAATGGGATCGTTGCCGCGCGCGCTAATACGAGGCTTTCATTTTCATTTCTTCGACCTCGTTCTGGAATTCTCCCAGGCGAATGCGGTTCCAGAACAAGTCGAGGAAGATGACGGTGAAGGCAAATAGGGCGAAGAAGAACGCTGTGAGCATATCGCCCGACATGCTAAAGTTGCCTTCCGCTTCCGCGTTGGCGCCGGCGATAACCACCGGGTGAATGGTGCGGAACAGGCGGATGGCGAAGAAGGTGATCGGGGCGCTCAACCCGCCGATGAGGGCGTAGACTGCGCCGAAGCGCGCGCGTTTGTCGGGGTCGTCGATGCCTTGGCGGAGCATGAAGTAGGCAATGTAGATCAACTCGGCGATGGCGGCAGTGGTGAGGCGCGGGTCCCACGTCCACCAGGTGTTCCAGGCCGGGCGCGCCCAAATGGAGCCGAGGATGATGGTGATGAGGAAGAACACCACGCTCACTTCGACGGCGGCGACCTGGATGCGGTCCCATTTGAGATTCTTGGTGACGAGGTAGATCACGCTCAACACGGCGGTGAACACGAAGCCGATGAGCGCGACCCACGCCGTGCCGACATGGAAGTAAAAGACGCGTTGCACCTCGCCCATGACTTTCTCGGTCGGCGCAACAACAATGGCGAGATACGCCGCGGCAAACAGCAGGATGATCGAGACAAGGTCAAGAATTTTGAGGGTGACAGGTTTGTGGCGCATAGGTGTTCCTTTTTCTTGGAGACAAGGGATGGGAGATTCCACTTTTCACTTTCTATTCTCTATTCTCTATTCTCTAGTTTTATTCTTCCACGATCGAGTCGAATAACATAAATGAGGCGGCGATGAAAATGACATCGTAGGTAATCAGAAGATTGATCGAGAACGAAACATCGGCAATGGTCGAATTGTCTAATAACCCGCCGCTGGCTTTGACCGCCGCAAGCAGGACCGCGAACACCACCGGGAACAGCAGGATGGGGAGCAGGATATCGCGCGTGCGCGTTTGCACCGACATGGCGGCGAGCAACGTGCCGATGGAGGTGTACCCAACCGAGCCAAGCAGGATAACGAGCAATAATCCCGGCTGGAATAAGTTGGTGTTATACAACACGCTGTACACCGGCAGGACGATCGCTTCGACGATGAGCATAAAGGCGAGGTTGCTGAAAAATTTGCCGAAGTAAATGACCGAGCGATCGACCGGCGCGAGCAGGAGACCATCGAGACAGCCGCGATCCTTTTCAATCGCCATCGAGCGGTTCAAGCCGAGGGTGCCGGCAAAGGCGAAGGTTGCCCAGAGCACGCCCGCCGTCACCGATTGACGGGTCTTTACGTCCAACTCAAGCGCAAAGTTGAAGATCAGGATCACTAGCAGGGAAAACACGAGCATTGATGAGATCAGTTCCCACGAGCGGAATTCGGCGCGCAAATCCTTCCACACGATCGCGCCGATAGCCTTGAAAAAACTACTTTGCGACTGCTTGCTACTCGCTGATAACTGCTCGCTCCTTTTCATCTCACCCTGCCAATGCCTGTTTGTAAAATTCGAGCAGGTTGGTTTTCTTCACCTGCCTGCGTGTTGCGGAGGCGGCGATCACCCCGCGCGAGAGAATGTCGAAGCGGGTAGCCAGTTCCTCCGCGCGAGCCAGATCGTGCGAGGTCATCACTACGGTGCGTCCCCGCGCGGCGACAGTTTTCAAAACATCATCTAACATGGTGGAGGCGTCCTGATCCAACCCGGTGTATGGCTCGTCAAATAACATGATCTCCGGGTCGTGTAGGACCGCGCGCCCGATGGCGAGACGTTGTTGCATTCCGCGCGAATAGGCGCGCACGAGGTCGCGGCGGCGGTTTGCGAGCCCGACCATCTCCAAGACCTCGGTAATGCGTATTTGGTCATTCGTAATTCCGTACATACGGGCGTAAAAGCGGAGATTTTCCTCCGCAGTGAGATCGCCATATAAAAGCGGAAGATGCGACACCACCCCCAGCCTCGCGCGGACTTGAGCGGCTTCGTTGGGAAGTTTGAAGCCGGCGATGTTCACCTCTCCCAGCGATGGGCGCGAAAGCGAGGCGAGGATTCTCAAAAAAGTGGTCTTGCCCGCGCCGTTAGGACCGAGTAACGCGACAAATTCGCCCGGCTTAACTTCAAAATCCATGCCGCGCAGGACGGTCTTTAACCCAAATCGTTTAACGAGTTTTTTGACGGTGATCATAACGATAATGCCATTAGCCGACTTGATGATAGAAAATGAGCCATACGACGATTCTCTATTCTCTATTCTCTATTCTCTATTCTCTACTCTCTACTCTCTATTCACTACTCTCTATCCTCAGTATTTCTTTCAATTCTGCGCGCCGCTTCTGATACGCCTGCTCGCCGATCTTTTTCTTGCCGCGCAGGTCATCGAGCGCGATGATCGCGTCCATCACCTCTTCGGCAGACTCGAACTCGCCCGCGTCTTCTTCCTCGGTGGCTTGCGCTTTGCGAGCATCTTGTCGATACATCCAGAAGCCGGCAACCAGCAATGCGGCTCCCAGCACGCCCGCCCCGATCAGCATAGCGGTGTTATTCGATGTCGCCGCGGGCGCATCCGATGGTTCGCCGGTCAACGTGAAGGCAAGCGACCCGCCCGCCGCGATGGAGTCTGATTCGTAAATTTGATAGGTGAAGTTTTGGATCGTTTGAATACCCAAATCGGTTAACTGCGCCTGTTCCACTTTTGTGCCCACGGGGACGAATACATTCACCGACGCAATCGGCAGGTCGAACGGCATCGAGAAATTTATTTCATCCGTTTTTGCCAGCGAGGAGAATGCCACCAGCCCGTACGATGCGTCGCTAGGCGGGATGGCAAACCCATTGGCAGTGGAAAGGAATGTGGCGCTGTCTTGCGTTGGCTCGAAACCAAAACCAGACGAACCTTTGGGGAATTTGATGAACGGGATCTGTCCCGTTTCATCTTGCGGCACGACGATCATTTCATCGGTCGGGTTGCGGAATGAGTACAGCGTGTACACGGCGATCGAATCGGCGGCGTATTCGAAGATGACCTGCGCGTCGTCCATTACCAAGCCCGAAGGATCCTCGGTGAGGGCGTAGATCGTCAACGAGGGAATGCTGACAAGTTGCGCGCCTTCCTCAACAATACGAAATTCGGACTGTAATTTCACGCCTGCGTAGGTGAGTTCCGCGAGAAAGATTCTGCCGGCGGGGATTTCGACATTTTCAAAGGAATACGCGCCGTCTGGTTCAACAGCGCCTTCGAGTGAAAAAGTTTCAACGGGACCCGCGTTTGGATCGTTCGCGTCGTGATCATATGCGCGTAAGGTGACGACCAACCCAGACGGCAGATCTGCCCCGGTTTGATTGTCGATGACTCCGCTGACGATCCCGAAGCCGGGTTGCAGGGTGACTGTCGCTTCACCCGCCGCGGAGGCTTGACTCGTCGCCAGCGGCGTTGTCTCAGGGGCGACAGAGGTTGAGGCGGCTGAAACAGGCGTCCCCTGGGTGTGAACGAGAGGTTGAGGCGTCGCAATCGGCGTGGTATCGAAGGAGAGAGTCCGCAAGTATGCGGCCACCGCCCAGAGTTCATCTTCACTTAAAGTTGAGCCGAAGGCCGGCAGTCCATCGCCGCCCTGGCTGGCGAGGCGGGCGAGTTCCACCTCGGTGAATGACGACATCTTTTGCTGGTCTTTGAAAAGGTCCAGCGAACAGCCGGCGCAATTTGCTTCAAAAAGTTTTTTGCCCGCTTCGATCTCTTCCGCTTTGGTGTGCAGTGTCATCACGTACGCGACCGCGTCCCAGCGTTCCTGATCGGTGAGGCTGTTGAAGGGCGGCATGAAGCGCTCGATGTTCCCGCGTGTGACTACGGCGTAATACTGCGCGGGCGATGCGGGGCGGGCGATCTCTGCCAACCCAAACGCGCGGACGGTGACGCCAAGTTGAATGCCCTGCTCGCCGTCTCCGAGACCGGTGTCGCCATGGCAGGGAGCGCATTTTTCAACGTAGATCAGTTTGCCGTTTTCCACGCTCGGGGGTTGCGCTGGATACAACGCCAGCGTGGGCATCGGCGTCGGCGCCACGTACCCAGGCGGCGGTGTGATATCTTCCGCCAGCGTCATGTTGCAGGCGGTGAGTAGGATGGCGAGCATTGCAATAAAAGTGATGCGAAACTTCATTCGTGTTTTGCCTTATCAGAGTATCTCGTAACTCGTATCTCGTATCTCATATCCCGTACTTCGCATTCAGCGAATCGCAAATCAATTCAACGCTTTCCCGCATGACGCGCAAAACTTGTCGCTTGACAGGACCGGCTTGCCGCATTTGGGGCAGAAGCCCTCATAATTTTTTTTGCGCGACGCCCGGCGTTGCGAGATCAAATACTCAAGTTCGGAATCGGTCAGTTCCTTTTTGGCTGACGCTTTCTTTGCGCTGTTGCGCCGCAGGTCGGTTTCATCGATCGTCAACGCATCCATCTGGCGCAAAATATCCGCGCCTGTTTGCAGGAGGTTCGTCCGCTGGATGGGGTAATCCTCCTCGGGAATCTTGCCGAGTTTGTAGTCGAAATCCAGTTCCTGCAAAGAACTCAACACGCGCTCGCGCTTCGCCAGCAATGCGGAAAGTTCGCGCTCTTCCGCCGTCACACGCCGGCCATAGCCGCGCGCGAACGGCGCGTATAGATACATTCCAACGAAAAACAACACTGCCAGTGTCAGGAAAATTGCCGCAATATCCATTCGCCCTCTACTTTAACAAAAGATCGATCTGCTCCCGAATTTGATCCACGCCGGAAAAGGGACCGATCTGCACATAGCGCAACACGCCTTCCCGGTCCACGAAATACGTCTCTGGCACGCCTTTGATTCGGAAGTATTGAGAGATTCTTGTCGCCAGGTCCGCGCCGTTTGCGTATGTGATGCCGAATTTTTTCAGGTACACGCGCGCGTCCGCTTCGGTGTCCACATAATCGACGCCGAGGAACACCACCTCGCCGGTCGGCGCGTATTCCGTCCACGCTTGTTGCAGGTCGGCGGCTTCCTGTTCGCACGGTTTACACCACGACGCCCAAAAGTTCAACACCACAACCTTGCCGCGCAGGTCGCTGAATTTGATCTCTGTTTTGCTGTCCAACTCGTAGCCGCTGTAGAACGTGAGCGAAAAATCGTCGATCACTTCGCCGGGTTGCACGGTGCCTTGCTGTCGGCGGCTGAGTCCCAATGCCACCAGCGCCAGCAAGCCAGCCAAAAATACCCAGATCACGATCTGAACCCACAGCGGAACTGCCCGGCGGGTGGGGGTTGTCTCAATCATCTATTTTCTCTTCTTCAATTCGTCTTCGAGTTTATTGAAATATTCATCTTGATGGACTTGCTTCGCCTCGCCCGCAGGGACGGTTGATTCGGCCGCCTTCGGCTTTTTCCACATTTGCAACGCCCGCAGGAGGAGCGCCGTCCCCAACAGGATCGCTGTCACCGGAATCAGATACGACGCAATTTTGTTCGGCGGATCGCCCGAAGCGCGCGCGCCATAGGTGTCGATGAAATACTGGATGATCTCGTCTTCTGTCTTGCCCTCGATCAGCATTTGGCGGATCTGTTCCCGCCACTGACGGCACGCCTCGGTGGGGCACACGTCCAGCGGCGTGTTCTCACACACCGGGCAGAACAACTTCTTGGCGATCTTGTTCACATCGTCATCGGTGGGCGTGGTTCCTTGGGCGGAGGCAACAGAGAGAGATGCAAATAGCATCATGGCAAGCATGGAAATCAATATTGCGTACTGCGTATTGCGTAATGGTCGCTTGAACATATGTATCTGACGAAGCGCTTTCTTGATCCTCAGTCTCCAATCTCCAGTCTCAATTTTCTAATACTCCACTTTCCACTTCCTAATCACCAATCACAACTCCCGCCTCACGCGCCCTCTTGTCAACCTTCGCCGCCACTCGCTCCGGGTCCTTGTCGGGCCACGCCGCGATGATGATGCCGATGAGGAAGAGCAGGCTGCCCATCCACAGCCAGTTGACCAGCGGGTTGACGTAGATCTTGAACGTCGCGCCGGTGGCGGTGGCGGGTTCCCAGTTGACGAGCAGAATGTACAGGTCATCCTTCATGGTGGCGCGTTGACCGGGAATCGTCATGGATTGTTGCGAGTCCCAATAGTAGTCGATGCGCGGATGAAGATCGCCGAGATACTCTTGACCGCGATAAATGCTGAGCACCGCGCGCGTCACTTCGCGCCCATCGGGACCGGTGAAGCGGGCAATGTCTTTGTATACCACATCGTAACCGCCGATGCTTTTTTGCTGACCGACCTCGAGCGTTCCCTGCGTTTCCATTTGGAAGAGTTCGATGCCGAGGATGCCGATCGCCATTAACATCATGCTGATGTGGACGATGTATCCGCCATAGCGGCGTCGGTCGCGGGCGGTGAGGTTCCAGAAGGCGGTGAAAATATTTTCACTGTGGATCTTCATCCTTGCCCTCGAGCCGCGCCAATATTCATACAACGTGATCAGGATGACGAACGCCACGAGGAAGAAACCGATCAACGCATACGGATTTTTGGTGTAGGTTGCGAAGATCACAGCCGTGACGAGAACCGCCGCCGCCGTCGGGAGCCACATTGCCCGCCCGAGAGTTTTCACCGTGGAATGCCCCCACGCGGAGAGCGGCGCGATGCCCATCAGGAACATCAGCCCCGCGAATAGAGGTCCGTTTGCGCGCTCGTAAAACGCGGGCCCAACCGTCACTTTTGCGCCGGTAAACAGTTCGGAGGTGAGCGGGTAGATGACGCCCCAGAAACACACGACCAGAATGCTCATGAATAGCAGGTTGTTGAACAGGAACAACGCCTCGCGTGAAAGCAGGGAGTTCATCTCGGTTTCCGATTTCAACTCGCCCCAGCGATAGATCACGAGAGCAACCGATACGATCAACGTCATGGCAATGTAGGCAAAGAACAAGGGTCCGATGGCGCTCTGCGCAAAAGCATGTACCGACGACAACACGCCCGAACGCGTGAGGAAGGTGCCGAAGATGACGAGATCGTACGTGAGGATGATCAACAGCATATTCCAGTGTTTCAACATGCCGCGTTTTTCTTGAATCATCACCGAGTGCAGGAAGGCGGTGCCGGTCAACCAGGGCATGAACGCGGCGATCTCCACCGGGTCCCAACCCCAGTAACCACCCCAGCCGAGCACATCATACGCCCAGCGTCCGCCGAGCACCAGGCCGAAGGTGAGGAAAAGCCACGCCCACAGACTCCAGCGGCGGGTGAGGCGGATCCAGCGGTCGTCGGTGCGTCCCGTGATCAACGCCGCGATGGCGAACGCAAACGGAATGACGTAGGAAACGAATCCGAGGTAGAGCAGAGGCGGGTGGATGATCATGCCGGGATGTCGAAGAAGCGGGTTGAGTCCCCGCCCGTCTTCCGGCGTGAACGGGATGCTGTTCGCCGGCTGGAAGAAATGCGCCGAGACTCCCGTTTCGGTTTGGTAAAACACCCGGAACGGATTCTCAAAGAAGACGGTCATGCCCAAAAAGAAGGCGAGCGTGACGCAGGAAACGAAGATAACCCAGGGGAGAAATTCGCGGTCGCGGTCCCATTTGCGCAGGGTGACCAGCGAGGCAAACGCCGACATG
>WBZY01000573.1_pt1 | contig 26704 bp, 30 predicted proteins | sample 5204191 | NCBI WGS metagenome assembly WBZY01 (sample SAMN12344363, study PRJNA552823) | activated sludge metagenome | biome: Activated sludge suspended growth; feature: Anammox Sidestream; material: Wastewater; isolation source: activated sludge from anammox sidestream of wastewater treatment...
GCGCATCGAAGTCGGCGAGCAAAAAGAACATCCGATGGATTTTGCCCTCTGGAAGGCCGCCAAACCCGGCGAGCCGTCCTGGGAAAGCCCGTGGGGACGCGGCCGCCCGGGCTGGCACATCGAATGCTCCGCCATGAACCTCGTCGAACTCGGCGAGCAGATCGACATCCACGGCGGCGGCAACGACCTCATCTTTCCACACCACGAAAACGAGATCGCCCAGACCGAGTCGCTTACCGGCAAACCCTTCGCCCGCTACTGGATGCACAATGGCATGTTGCAACTCGGCGGCGAGAAAATGTCCAAATCGCTGGGCAACATCGTCTCGATCAAGGAATTCCTGTCCAAGCGCGAGGCGGACGTCATGCGGATGCTGGTGCTGGCCGGCTCCTACCGCGCCCCGCTGATATTCAACGACGAGACGTTGGACGCCGCGCAGAAAAACGTGGAACGCCTCAAGTCCGGACTTCGGCCGGGCGCGGCCTCCGCAGCCGGACTCGACCCCCAGGCGGCCTCCGCCCTCCTCGCCCAGTCCGACGCGACGCGCGCCGCCTTCATCGCCGCGATGGACGACGACTTCAACACCGCCGGCGCGCTGGCCGCGCTGTTCGAACTCGTCAAAGCCGTCAACACCGCCCGAGACAACGGCGCCACGGATGAACAACTCCTCCCCGCGCAAAATACCCTGCGCGCGTTGACGGGCGTCCTCGGTCTGCGGCTTCGCGACAAAACCGGCGCGGCGGACGCCGATCCGTTCGTCAACCTGCTCGTCGAGATCCGCGCCGAAGTCCGCAAGCAGAAACTGTGGGGTGTCTCAGACTTGATCCGCGACCGCTTGAAGGAACTCGGAATCACCATCGAAGACGGAAAAGACGGGACAACGTGGAAGTGGGGGTAGGTATCAAGTGTCAGGTGTCAGGCAGCAGGCGTAGGCGGCGTTCTCTAACGTCGTCGCGATAGAGGGCGCAGGGTACAAAAAATAATTTTTCAGACGTTCGCTCAAACAGCAAACAAAAAAGGACTCAGCCTTCGCCGAGTCCTTTTCACTGCTCTCTACTCTCTACTCACTGCTCTCCTTCGGCGCAAAATACACATCCGTCGGCTTCAACTTGGAATTGCGCAGGAACTTCGGCTTGACCTCCATCCCGATCCAGTCCAGGCCGGGCGCGGCGGGATCGACTCCCATCAGGCGCGTCAGCAGGAGCGTGTCCACGCCTTCGAACTCGACCAGCGCCAGCACGAACGGCGTCTCGGGCAGGAACTCCTCCGAGCCGAAGTAGCAGACCGTGAAGGCGTGCACTTTGGCGGGGACGTCCGTGATGTCAATCCATTTTGTCTCCGCGCCGGAGTACATGTCGTGGCCGCGCGGGTTGGCGTAGGTGTACCCGCTTTCGGCGTCGCGCGAGGCGAGCAGCCGCTTGTTGGTCAGCCCTGCGAACCACGGGCTGTCCTGTCCGTACGAGTGCAGGTAGCGGATCTTGTACTCCTGCTCGATCTGGATCGGCGACATCTTCTTCAAAAACTCCAGCGCCTCCTCGTCCGTGCTGACGGGAAACGGCACGCCGTGGACGATATAACCGCCGAGCGTCTCTTCACGTTGGGTGGGTAATTTAGCCATGACTTAACCCTCTCTTTCCAAAACAGAGACAGAAACGTACGTCCCCGTCCCCGCGTGACTATGGATCGCGCCCCGCTTCGCGTCTTTGACCTGGAGCCGGTCGTCGCGGAAATGTTTTTTGATCGTCCCCTGCAGTTGCCAGATGGCGAACACGCCCTGCATGAGTCCGGTCGCGCCGACGGGATGCCCGCAGGCGATCAGCCCGCCGGAGGGATTCACCGCGCAGACGGGCTTATCTTTCAACTTCAAGCCGTAGTCAATGTTCGGCAGGAAAGCCTTGCCCGATTCCGCGAACGGTCCGCCCTCGCCGTAGCGGCAGAGACCGAGGTCCTCGTAGGTTTGAATCTCGGACGAAGTGTAGGCGTCGTGCAGTTCGATGAAGTCGAGTTCGTGGAGCGGGTCTGAGATGCCCGCGTGTTTCCAGGCCATGTTGCCCGCCGCGCGTCCCGCGCGGAACGAGTGGACGCCCGGATAGCGCGTGCCGTGGTCCCAGAGTTTCTTGTAATATGCCTTCGTCTCGCTGGAGGCTTTCTCCTGCTCGGTGGCGTAGTTCTCCATGAAGTAGTCGTAATCCACGTGCGGACGGTCGGCCATGCGCATGGCGTCGGTGCCGCGCCCGATGCCGGTCACGCGCACGAGCGGACGGGGAATCTGCGCGCCCGCGGCTTCGAGTTTCTTCAAGCCTTCCTCAGAGACGAGGATGGTCGCGGCCGCGCCGTCGGACATCACGCAGATGTCGAGGCGGGTGAGCGGCCAGGCCACCATCGGCGCGTTGCGCACGTCCGCGATGGTGTAGCGATTCCGCTTTTGCGAATAGGGGTTGTGGTACGCGTTGAGGTGATTCTTCACGCTGACGTGAGCCATCTGCTCCACGGTGGTGCCGAACTCCTTCATGTGACGCGTCACCATCATGGCGTAGTAGCCCGAATAAAAACCTCCGACAGGGTAATCGAACGACACGTCGGAGGCCAGAGCGATGAACTCATTTCCCTTCCAGGTTTCCACGTGAGACATGGTCTCGAAGCCATAGGCCACGCACACGTCCATGTGACCGCTGGCGACGGATTTCCACGCCTCCTGGAAGCAAAGTCCGCCGGTCGCGCCGCCGCCCTCCACGCGGTGACCGGGTTTCGGACAAAGCCCGAGGTAGTCCTGCGCCATGATGCCAGCCATCAACTGTCGGGTGAAGTGATCCGAGAAGTACGAGGCGACCGAACCGTCCACGATGCGCGTGAAGGTCGGGAAATCCAAACCGATATCGGCGATGGCGTAGTCGTACGCCTCCTTGATGACGGCCTGGAAGGTTTTGTCTGGGCGGGCTTTGGCGAACTTGGAAACCCCGCCTGAGATTGCGTACACGGGTCTCATCTGCGAACCTCCTTTGAGTGGGAATGGGCGTATTGTAATGGAAAACGAGGGAGATGGAGGGAGGTCGATAGGTTTCGCAATGACAGTGAAAAACGATAATTGTCTCAAGGCAATGAAATTCAAGAAGATGGTAGCGTCAATGGTAACGTAGGGTAAAATAGACGTATGACAGAATATAAATCCATCCACTTTACTGTTGATTTCGAAGCCGGCAGCGCAATTTTGAATATTGCTAATGATAATTTAGCAAGTCAGCCGGAGCCGCGCCCGTATATCAAGCCTAATTTAGCAGGTTATGTTTTTTATTTTCACACTTTGGATATAAAGTTGTTGAAGAAAAATATTGAAGTATTAACAGGGATAGATCTGTTTTCTAATAATCAAACATCCGAAAAACATAAAGCAGGGAAAATACTTCAGGCCGTCTTTGACCAAGTAAACGAAATTGGCAGTTACGGAATAAAATCTGGAAAGCGTCAATACGTTGGGTTCAATGTCGAGCGAAAAGTACGGAACCGTAAAGGCAAAGAACTAAACAGGTCTCAATACTATTATGCCCAAGACAATGACTTTTCCGAGTCGAATAGTATTCTTCCTGATGAATCTGTAAATAGAATCATCTGCAATGATAGTTTAGCGGCCTTGAAATTATTGCCTGATAATTCCATTGATCTGATTTTTACGTCGCCGCCCTATAATTTTGGGCTTGAATATGATAGCCAGGATGATGCCCATAAATGGCAGCTTTACTTTGATAAACTTTTTGCGATATTCGATGAGTGCGTAAGAGTTTTGAAATTCGGCGGAAGAATTGTTGTAAATATTCAACCGCTGTTTTCCGACTATATCCCTTCGCATCATATGATTAGTAATTACTTTATCAATAAAAAGATGATCTGGAAGGGCGAAATTCTTTGGGAGAAGAATAACTACAACTGCAAATATACCGCGTGGGGTTCTTGGAAAAGTCCGAGTAATCCGTATCTTAAATACACTTGGGAATTTGTTGAAGTTTTTGCCAAAGGGAGTTTAAAAAAATCTGGCGAATCCGAAAATGCCGATATAACCCCGGACGAATTTAAAGAATGGGTCGTCGCCAAATGGAGCATCGCGCCGGAAAGAAAAATGAAAGAATTTGGACATCCAGCGATGTTTCCTGAAAAATTAGCGGAAAGGGTCATCAAGCTGTTTTCATTTAAGGGCGATATTGTGCTTGACCCGTTTAACGGGGTCGGGACAACCACGGCAGTTGCCCAAAAACTTGGACGTAAATATATAGGGATTGATATTTCCCAGGAATATTGCGATGCGGCAAACAAAAGACTTAAGTCAACTTTGTTTTAGGAGAACACGGTAATGCCTCATAACATTGCAGAGATACAAAAAGCCTACAATATCCTTGTCGGCGGAATAGACGAAAAAGCGCATGCGGACGATGAGGAAGGTGAGCGCGCTTATGGCGGCGCAGTTCGTTCTGCAAAAGGCATACTCGTTGAAAGCATTGCAAAAAACTTGGTTGAGATTGCATGGAGTGAATTAAGAGGCAACCCTGAAAGATTAACTTTCACGCGAGAAACGATCAGAATTTCTTTACGTCCAAGTTATCTAAAGCGGGTTCGCCCGCAAGAAGTAGCCGATTACATCAAAGCGCATATCGAACAATATTTTTATGGTCACAAAACAGATGTTCATGTAAACATTGATGAACAATTTGTTCTTGGCGTCGAATGTAAGGCATACACGGAAAACGCCATGTTTAAAAGAATTCTAGTGGACTTTACTTTGTTAAAGCAAGCCGTACCAAAACTGAAATGCGTTTTACTACAACTTGAGAGTCAATTAACAGGCGATTACTCAAAGCCATTAAATCCTGTAATTTACGGCAGCGCTTCAAGCCATACTCTTATGTCGTATTTTGATGTTGATTTGAATATCATTACTTTGCTGGAAGGCGAAAGAAAAGTTGACGAGCCAATTCATAAACGAGAACATTTCAAGGAAATGACAGAGCCGGCATTGAAGAAAGCCGTGCAAACATTGAAAGACCTTTTAGCTGAATTTGTATAAAAACCGGCGCGATCTACGAGCTTCTTTTTGGCTCCGAGTTTTTTGCCCTCAAACTTGTCCAGCCCCGCCTTCGCTTGTAGTCAACAAACTTCGTTAATGTAAATATCATTCCATTCCGAGACGCTTGACTTTAGAAATGTCCCTTTCCCGACGCGACTTTCTTAAATTGAGCGGCGCGGGCTTCCTGGCGCTCGCGCTGGCGGAACTGCGCCTCGACAAAGTCCTCGCCGAAGCGCCCGTCAGTTTTCAGGGACGCGCCGCCATCAGCGGCGTGCCGTTGTACGAGTCCGCCTCGTTCAAATCGAAGCAGATCAAACTGATCGGCAAGGACCAGATCCTCGACATCCAATCCCAGTTGACAGGCGAGGGCGACTACAACCGCATCTGGTATCGGCTGGCGGACGGCTTCGTCCACTCGGCCGACGTCCAGCCCGTCCGCGCCGAATTGCAGACGCCCGTCACGCGGCTGGAGCGCAAGCAGGCCCTCGGCGAGATCACCGTCCCCTTCTCGGACACGCGCCGCGGCTTCAGCCTCTACGCCGACCGTTCCTTTCGCGCCTTCTACGGCTCGACGCATTGGGTGACGGCGGTCAACGTCAACGAAGCGGACGGGAGCGTCTGGTATCGCATCTACGACGACCACCTGCGCCAATATTTCTACCTCGACGCGCGGCACGTCCGCCTCGTCCCAGACGGGGAGCTGGCCCCGCTTTCTCCCGACGTTCCCAACGCCCTGAAGACCATCTATGTGGACCTCCCCTCGCAGACCCTGATGGCTTTCGAGGACGAACGCCTCGTCCTGCGGACGCGCTGCGCCAGCGGCGCGGGGCGCACCAAAACCCCGGGCGGCAAATACGAGACCTATCACAAAGGCCCGTCCATCCATATGACCAACGACGGCGACGCCAAGACGAATCTCTACGACCTGCCCGGCGTGCCGTGGTGCAGTTTCTTCACCAGCACGGGGATCGCCCTGCACGGCACGTACTGGCACAACGACTTCGGCAAACCGCGCAGCCACGGATGCGTGAACCTCCCCAACGACGCCGCGAAATTCCTCTATCGGTGGACCATGCCGACGGTCCCGGCGGAGACGAGCTACATCAACAAGCCGGGCGAGGGGACGCAGATCTTCGTCGCCTGATCAAAAAAGAGGACGCTCCCGTGATGGAGCGTCCTCTTTTCATTTGACGTTCTACGTCTTTACTGTCCCATCTCTGCCAGCGCCGCCTCGATCGCGGACTGGAACGCGCTGAACGGCTGCGCGCCTTCGATGATCTGGCTTTTCGTTTCGCCGTTGACCGTGTACGTCATCACGAACGAGGGCGTGGCCTGGAGGCCGGCCGCATGTCCGTCAATGCCGTCCTGCGTGACGCGGTCGGCGTGCTTGCCGCCGCTCAGGCAGGAACCGAAAGCGCCCATGTCGAGGCCCAGGGAATCGGCGAAGGCCTCCAGTTTTCGGTTGGTGAAATCGCCCACGTTCTCGCCGGTGTGGTTGGCGAACAGCACATCATGGTATTGCCAGAACTTGCCCTGGTCGCCGGCGCAATAGGCGGCCTCGGCGGAGGCCTGCGACTCAGGTCCGATGAAGAGGCCGAAGGAGCGGTAGACAAAGCGGACCTTCCCCGCGGCGGCGTAGGTTTCCACCAGTTGCTTCTCGGTGTCGTCCGCGAAGCGTTTGCAGTACGGACATTGAAAATCGGAGTATTCGGTGATGGTGATAGGCGCGTTCGGATCGCCGGTGGCGTTGAAGTCCGCGTTGGGGCGCTCGAACGACGCCGCGCTGGCGACGTCGACGGGCTTGAGGTTGGGATAGATCAGCAGGCCAAAGATGAGCAACGCGCCCAACACGACCGCGCCGATGCTGATGACGCGGCCGCGCTGCTGTTCGCGCTGGCGTTTTTCGCGCAATACTTGCCGTTTGCTTTTCTTCAGTTCACTGGACATGATGGTCTCTTCTCCTTCACAAATAAGTGGCGGAATTTTGCCATGTTCAAATTGATTTGTCCAGCGTCAGGAGGGGATATTTCGCGCCGGGCAGATTAGACTTTTCTCATTGAGGAAGGCGCGGCGCGCTCGCGCCCCGTCAACTGTTCATCCGTCCGTCCAGCCATTGGACGTACGTCTTCAGAACTTCGGCCTTCTCCGGCTCGTTGTGCGGCTCGTGATACAGACCGTCGAAGCGCTTCAACGTGACCAGTCCCTTCGGCGCGAGACTGGCGAACTCCTCGCTCCCGCGCGGGAAGGCGAGTTTGTCCTCGGAGCAATACGCCAGCAGGATCGGCGTGGATAGTTCCGCCGCGTGCGCGAAGACGAATTCCCCCGCTTGCAGCGCGGCGCGCCCGAAGCCTGTGGAGGTCTTGTCGTGCACCAGCGGGTCGTTGACGTAGGCCTTCACCACCTGCGGATCGCGGCTGATGTGTTCGGCGTTCAATCCGCTTGGCAGGGTGATGGTCGGCGCGATCGCGCCGAGGACCTTCGCCAGCGTCACTTTGACTTTCTGCTCGTGCAGGGCGGTGCGCAGTCCAGGCGAGGAGACGATCATGCCGCACAGGTCGGGCTTGCGGCTCAGGCTGTAGGCCAGGGACAGGAATCCGCCCAAACTATGACCGTAGATGAAGCGCGGCGCGGATGGATAGCGCTTCGCCGCCTCGGCCAGGAACGAATCGATGTCCTTGTAGTAGGCCTCCGCCGAGGGCGTATGTCCGCGCGGCCCGCCCGACTTCCCGTGTCCGCGCAGGTCGAACCCGAGCATGGCGTATCCCGCCTCTGCGAACGCCGCGCCGACGTGTTCGTAGCGTCCGATGTGCTCGCCCAACCCGTGGACGAGGCAGACGACCGCCTTCGGGTCCTTTTCGGGCGACCAGCCTTTCGAGTACATTTTGAGTCCGTCGAAGGAAGTCCATTCCCATTCAAAAGTTTTCATGTTGTTCTCCTTTTAGATGCCAGGTTTCTCGCAGAAACCTGGCATCTACATCGTGGATGAAACTGCTGGATTCACTGATTGGCTTTCTAACTCGATCAGGCCTCCTTCGCCTCTCCCACCTCGAAGCGGCAATACGGATCGCCCTTTGCGAGACAGTGCGTCTCGATAATTTGGTGTTCGCGTCCCGAAGCCCAGCGCACCGCCTCCCCGATGGAACCGACGTAGAGATGGCAGATCGGCGTCTCGCTGACGCGGCTGTGACAGATGGCGCAGGTGGATTCGATGAAAGCCACGCGCCCGCCGTTATCATCCACCCAGGCTTCCACCTGCGGGTTGGTCTTCTTGAGCGCGCTTACCATTTGGTTGAGAATGAATTTGATGCGCTGGCGTTCGGGCAGGAGTTTGAGCGCCGCGCCCGCGACGCCGAGCAGCGCGGCCTGTTCGCGCACCGCGTACTCGAACGAGGCTTTCCCGATGCGGCGCAGCATCCCGCGTCCGCCGCGCCCGTAAAATTCCTCGATGGCCGCGTTGAAGCGCGCGTACTGCGAAGCCTGGATGGACGGGTTCAGGTCGTCGGGCGGAAAATTCCCCACGAACCTCTCCAGTCCGCTGGCGCGCAGCACGGCGTCCAGTCCGTTCTCGCCCATCACATCCTGCGCGGCGACGAGCGCCTGTCTCACCAGCGCGTTGACGATGACAGCATCTTCGCGGGACATATCAACCTCCTTCGGCGTCCACAATCGTGGAAAAGACGGGATACGATTCGCCCGTGCGGACGAATCCCAATTTTCGATACACGGCCAGCGAGGCGGGGTTGTCGTCCTGCGTGTTGACCGAGATGTTGCCCGCGCCGCGTTGACGCATCTGGACGATGAGATGGGAGACCAGCGCCGACCCGAGGCCGCGTCCCTGCGCCTCTTTCCTGACCGCGAGGCGGGCGAGGTGGACCCCGTCCGCTTTGCCCGTGGACAGTTGGTAACCGAGTAATCGGCCGCGCGATTCGAGGACGGCGGCGATCGCCGACTGAGCCAGTGCGCGCCGCAGGAGGTCCAGAGAGATGCGCCACATCGGGGCGAACGCGTCCGCGTCGGCCTGTTCCACGGCCGGGAGGTCGGCCTCCGTCATGGCGCGCAGCGTGACGTCCGCAGGCAGGGACGCGGGCAGGGCTGGCTGTCCGCGCCATTCGAGCATGACGATGTTATGCGTGTGTCGAAATTCCGTGCGGGCGAGGATGTCGCGCATCCAGCCGTGGATGGCAATGACTCCCGCCTGCGCGCCGCCGTCTCGCGTGAGTTCGGCGCGCGCCGCTTCCCAGAGCGCGTTCCAGGCTTCCAGTCCCGAAAGGTAGCCGCTGAACGTGAACAGGCGGATCCAGGCCACACGCGGCGGGTCGGGCGGACAGGCCAGCGCCGCCAGGATGCGGTCGCTTTCCTCGATTACCCAAAAATGCGGCGACCCCAGCCAATCCAGCGGGGGACGCCAATCGAGGTGACGGTGGGCATGGTTGTGACGGAAGATCAGGTTGGAGAGCGCCTGGCGGTCCTGCTCGGTCGCGGGGCGCGTCCGCAGGTTCAGTCCGATCATCGCAGGCGGAGGAAGAAACGTAATATCCGCTGGAACAGGCTGGGTTTTTCCACGGCGCCGAGCGCGCCGAGCATCTCCATCCCCGCGTCGCTGACTTTTCCCTGCTTTAGGCGGCAGGCCGCGACGGATTTCAACACCAGGGCGCGCATCTCTTTTTCGCCCGCCTGCTCGAAGAGTTCGGCGGCGCGCTCGTAGAGTTTGACCGCTTCGTCGTAACGCTTGAGCGCCTCCAGCGCGGCGGCCTGGTTGCCGAACGCCATGGCCTGGCGTTTCGCGTCGGCGTGGGACTCGAAGATCCGTTCGGTGCCGGCCGCGGCGTCCAGGGCTTGCTGCGGCTGGTCGTCTTTGAGCAGGGACACGCTTCGGTTGTTGTTCATCTCGGCCGCGTTCAACTCGTCCTGCGCGAGGGCGAATCCCCGCGCGGCCTCTTCAAAAAGGCGCGCCGCCTCGGCGTAGTTCCCCGACGCGAAAGCGCGTTTCCCCTCTTCGGCAAGTTGCTGCGGTTCTTTGTCCATGAGATGACCTAGAAAGTAATATCGAGCAGGCCTTCGGCCACCGAGCGCAACTTGTCTTTGGACATGCCGCTCAGTTTGCGCGCCAGTTCGAGATAGGGAATGTTGACGGGCTGGCTGGCAAAGCCGCGCAGGTCGGGGGGCAGTTTCAGGAAATCGCGGATGGCCTTCTGTTCGCTCATCCACTGACCGACGGGGCCGCTTTGGTCGAACAACTCGTCCACCCGCGCGCCGAGCGCGTCGAGCATGACCTCGAGGTTCGGCACGGGGATCGGGCGTTCTCCCAGCTCGAAGGATTTGATGCGGCTCGCGGGAATCCCCGTCTCGGCGGAAAGCTCGCGCACCGATTTGTTGACCTTCTCGCGCGCCTGTCGCAGCAGCGCGCCGATCATGCGCTGGCGCAGGAGCAGGAGCTGCGGCAGGTCGAGCGGCGCGACGGCGGACTCGTCGTCCGAGATGGCCTCGCTGCCCCAGAAATGGTCAATGGGGAGTTTCAGGAAATAGACCAGCGCTTCCAATTCGGGCAGGGACGGGGAACGGCGGCCTTCTTCGTAGGCTTTAAAAACGCCCTTCGTCACGCCGATGGCTTCGGCGCATTCCTGCAAAGTCTTGCGCGAGGCCAGGCGCGCGTCCCGCAGGAGGACGCCGAGTTTCTTGGTGCGGATGGTGATTTGAGAACGGGTATCCATGTTGATTCCTCGCGGGCGGAGATGGCGACTGCCCGAATTATACTGCCTCTTGGAGGGAAACTCGCCGAAAGAAAATTTCGCGCGGCGGCCTGGCTGCCCAGGGACGGCGTTAGTTTTGCCGCAGGAGGAACCAGCGCGTCAGGAAATATCCCGCGACCCACGTCAGCAAATTCAGTCCGACGAAAAAACCGATGATGGCGAAATTTCCCGAATTGAAGATGGGCGAAGGCGGCGGGTGCATGACGTTCTGCGCGCTGGAGAAGACGACCCGCAGCGCGACGATGAACGCGACGTTCGCCAGCGAGGTCAGCCAGTTCAGGTCGAGAATCCACAGCCCGACTTGCAGGAGAACGCCGACGACCGCGAAGGTCAACGCGAGGCGGAAGCGCGGCTCGGCGAGGAAGAGCCCGTTCCAGTTGGATTGCATCGCCAGCAGCGAAAGCGGCAGGTACGTCACCCAGAAGACGACGCCCGCGCGTCCCAGCGCGGCGCTCCAGGCGTGGAAAACTTCGCGGCGCGCGGCCAGCCCGATCAGTCCCGCGAGAGCCGCGGCGAAGAAGGCGATCTCGGCGGTCAACACCCACGCGCCGTGCAGGTACACGATCCGCACGTTCGCGCCGAGATCCTTTTCCTCGGGACCCAAAAGCGCCGCCGCGCCGATCAGCAAGAGCGTCGCAAAAAACAGGACGAGGGGAGATCGAAGTTTGGACATGGGCGGATTGTACCGCGCGAACCTTTTTGAAACAAACACGATTCCTTAACAATTTTTTTACATGCCGGGAGTATGATGACGGCAATGAAAGGAGACCTTTATGAGTAACGCTTGGAAATGGATTCTCGGCATCCTGCTGGCGCTGGTCGTGATCGCCGCCTTCGGCATGTTCGGATTTATGTGGCGCTCTCACGGCTTCGCGGCCGCCCCGGCCTGGAACGGCCCGATGATGGGGCCGCGTTACGACGGCTGGCAGATGCATCCGCGCATGAATCCCGGCTTTGGCAACCAGGGATATCCGATGATGCCCGGACGCGGCTTCTTCCCGTTTAGCGGACTCTTCCTCTTCGGCGGACTGCTGAAGTGGCTCCTGTTCTTCGGACTTCTCTACGGCGCCTACTGGCTGGGAGGACGAAACGCCCGCCTCGCGGCCGACCCCAAACCGGCCGCGCCCGTGGACGCGTCCGCGCCGCCGAAGACGCCTGAGCAGGGCAGTTGACGCGAAAATGCAACGATCAGTGAAATCCCCCGCCTCGCAAAGAGGCGGGGGATTCGGTTTGTTTAAGTTACTCTCCCAGTCGTTCCACTTTCTTCCTCGCCAGACTCAACGGGATGACGGCGGCCGCGGCGGAGAACCCGCCGCCGAGGACCAACCCCGCAAGGTAGCCGGCGATCTCCGGCAGTTGGAGAGCGGCGCTTAACGCCGCCGGCGCGATGAAAAACAGGAAAGCGACCGGTAAATAGATAAACGCAAGGATCTGCCCGAGACAACCGGGCAGGCCCGCGTTCATCTTGCGCGGATCGTCCCAATCGAGGTTGACTCCCATCGCGCTGGCGCCGAGGAGCAGTCCCGTCATGCCCGCCAGGGAAAGGAGCAGGGCGAGAAAGCCGAACAGGAACGCGTCGGGCGGGACCTTCTGCATGAAGGAGATGACGAGAAAGAAGACCGATCCCAACACGAGGCTGGGCAGGTAGGCCATCAAAAATTTGGCGGACAGCAAATCGGCGGCGCGCAGAGGCGCGGACTTCAACAGCCAGTAGTTCTTCCCCTCCATCGAAAAACCGACCACAGCCAGGCGCATCAGCAGGATCCAGCCGATGAAGAGCGCCACGCCCACGTTGCCAAACGTCAGCGCGAAGCGGAACGCGTCCATGAACCAGGCGGGCGCTTCGCCCTGGCCCGGCGGCGGCTCGCCGCCCGAGCGGACGATCATCAACGTGTACAAAATGCCGAAGACGAACGGCGAGATCAACTGCGAGAGGTTGCGCAGGTCGCGGCGCAGGACGAGGAAGTCCTTGCCGAGGATGGCGCGCACGGGAGGCTTGAGCAGGCGATTCGTCCACGCGGGGAGGGGCGGGGACGCGTCCGCGCGGGAGGAGGCGACGCGCGGCGATTTCTTTTTGGCCGCGACCGCCTGCATCCCCGCCCAGCCGATGTAGTACCAGCGTTCCGCCGTGACGAGGGAAAACCAGAAGGCGGCCGCGCACAGCCCGAAGGTCAGGAGGAGAAGCGGAACGCCCGTCAGCCAGCGGCCCTCGCCGAAGTCCACGAGTCCGCGTCCCGCCCAGTTGAGCGGAAGCCAGAGCGTGTCCGCGCGGACGAGGAGACGCGCCATCCCGCCGACCTGCTCGCCGGTGACGTTCACGTCTTCTTGCAGCGTGTTGGTGAAGTTGCCGACCTGTGAGCAGGTGATGGCGAACAGGGCGCTGACGAACGCGACGATCTCAGCCACGCGGCGCGCCGGGAAGACGCGCACGACGAGCATGACGGCCAGGGAGGAAAGTCCTGTGGCGGCCAGCGCGAGCGCGATCAATATCAGGACGAGGAGCGGGTAGTAGAAGATGTTGTAGCCGCCCGACGCGCCGAGTCCGAACAGGATGGGGAGGCCGAAAAGCAGGGCCAGCCCGAGGTTGGGCAGGATGGCCTGGATCAGTTTGGCGACGAAGACGGCGCGGATGGGGACGGGCGAGGCGAGCAGGAAGTCCATGTCGCCGGAGAGGTAGAGTGCTTGCAGCAGCACGCCGAAACTGGATAAGAGGATACCGACGAATACGCCGCTGACGGCAAGCACGGGGATGGCTTGAAGCAGCGGCGCGGCGTCGAGGTCCGCGTACTGACGCAGTTCGGGCGAGCGCAAAAACCCGAGCAGAAGATTGGAGACGTAGAAGATGAAAACCGCGAAACCGAGGACGATCAGCGCGACGAAGATATAGAGGATCTTGCGCGCGATCTTCGCGTGACGGAAACCGTTGTAGGCGATGCGCGCGCGCAGCGCCAGCAATTTCCAGACGGCGGGGAGGAGCCGTTCGGTGGGATGCGCCGCGTTCATTTCAAAATCTCTGCGATGGCGGCTTCCTCGGCGCCGCCCGTGAGACCGAGGAAGATGTCTTCGAGGCTGGTCTCGCCGCTGCGGCCGAGATGGCGCAGTTCGTCCATCGTGCCGATGGCGACCAGTTCGCCCTTGTTGATGATGCCGATGCGGTCGCACATGCGTTCGGCGATCTCGAGGATGTGCGTCGAGAGCATGACGGCCGCGCCGCGCTCCGCGAGCTGGCGGAGGATGTCTTTGATGAGGCGCGCCGACTTCGGGTCCAGCCCGACCGTGGGTTCGTCCAGCACGAGGACGCGCGGGTCGTGGACGAGGGCCGCGGCGAGCGAGGTCTTCTGCTGCATCCCGTGGCTGTACGAGTCGATCGTTTCGTCGGCGGCCGCGGTCAGTTCGAGGACGCGCAGCAGTTCGTCAATGCGCCGCGCGGTCTGTCCGCGCTCGAGGCTGTAGAGATCGCCCACGAAGCGCAGGAGTTCGCGCCCGCTCAGTTTGGCGTAGAGGTTGGGCGTGTCGGGGACGTATCCGCTGGCGGCTTTGGCGAGAAGCGGCTGGGTCTGCACGTCGAAGCCCGCCACTTTGACCGAACCCGAGGTGGGCTGCAGCAGGCCGACGATCATTTTGATGGTGGTGGTCTTCCCCGCGCCGTTGGGACCGAGGAAGCCAAAGATCTCGCCGCCCTGCACGTCGAAGGAGACGTTGTTCACGGCGAGTTTTTCGCCGTAGCGTTTGACGAGGCTGCGCGTTTCGATGAGGGTTTCGGGCATGGATGCCTCCCGGATGGGAAAATTGGCGGTTGGTTATTTCACGACGATGGTAAATGTGACTTCCTGCGCGGCGGTCCCGTCCACGCCAGGCGGGAAATATCCCAGCGTGACGGTCGTCTCGCCTGCGGCGACGGCTTTGAACGTCCACACGTCCCTGCCGCCCGAGCCGGGCGCGGCGGGTTCGTCGGCGCGGTAATCGCGCGAGGCAAACTGGACGATGTTCTCGTCGAGCGCGCCGACCAGGTCCCAGTGGTAGCCTGTGGACGGATTCGATTCGATCACGATCTTGAACTCGTCCCCTGCCGCGACCTCGATGGTTTTCCCCGCCTCCGAGATGTTGAACGGAGGCTCCGACGTTTCGGCGGGCTTTCCGCCACAGGCTGCGAGAGTCAATGCAAGGACAAGCAGGATGAAGAGTTTTTTCATGGCGGCTCCTTGTATGGTCTCTATTATAGACCATTGCGAGGAGCTGGAATTGTCGGCAAAAAGAAAGGCCGCGCCTTCTCAACGCGGCCTGACTGATGACTGATGACTGATGACTGATTACTGATTACTGCTCGCTGGCTCCTGATCACTCGATCTTCCCCGTGATCGTCGCCATCTTCAACTCGCCGATGGCCTTTGTGATTTGGATATCACGAGGGCAGGCCATGGTGCAATTGAAGATCGTGTGGCAGCGCGCCAGTCCGCTGGTTTCGCTGACGATCTGCAAGCGCTCGCTGGCGGCCTCGTCGCGGCTGTCGAAGACGAAGCGGTGGGCGGCCACGAACGCGGCGGGACCGAGGTAGTCGTCGCTGGCCCAGTACGACGGGCAGGAGGTGGTGCAGGCCGCGCACAGGATGCACTTGGTGGCGTTGTCGAAGCGGGCGCGCTGCTCGGGCGATTGCAGGCGTTCGCGTCCGTCTTCGGGCAGGGGGCTGTCGTTGATGAACCAGGGCAGTACCTTCTTGTAATTATCGAAGAAAGGTTCCATGTCCACGATCAGGTCTTTGACCACTTTCAGGCCGAGGATCGGCTCGACGGTGATCTTGTCGCCCACATCGCGGACGAGGGTCTTGCAGGCCAGGTGGTTGCGTCCGTTGATGCGCATCGCGTCCGAGCCGCAGACGCCGTGCGCGCACGAGCGGCGGAAGGAGAGCGTGCCGTCGTTGTAGCCCTTCACGTGTTCGAGCAGGTCGAGCACGCGGTCGGTCTCGTGCGCGTTTTCGATGACGTAGGTCTCGTAGTGGAAGGTCTTATCCTTTTCAGGGTTGTAGCGGAAGATTTTAAGCGTCACATCCATGTCGGCCTCGCTAATAAACTCGTTCTTTCGGTTGATATTTGGTAATCACCACCGGCTTGTAACCGATCTCGATCCTGCCGTCCTTCTGCCAGGCCAGTGTGTGTTTGAGCCAGTTCTGATCGTCGCGTTTCGGGAAGTCCTCGCGCGAATGTCCGCCGCGGCTCTCCTGACGGTTCAGCGCGCACTCGCCCACCACTTCGGCGATCTCGAGCATGTTGCCGAGTTCCCAGGCGTTCAACAACTCGGTGTTGAAGATCTTGCCTGTGTCGGTCACTTTGACGTGTTTGTAGCGCTCCATCAATTCGCGGATCTTTTCGACGGCCTCGCGCATGCCCTTCTCGTTGCGATAGATGCCGATATCGTCGAACATGACCTTCTTCATCTCGTTGGCGATGTCGAAGGCGTTCTCTTTGCCGGACCCGGCGCGCAGCGCTTCGAGCGCGGCGCGGGCGTCGGCATCCGGGACGCTGGGCAGCTCCTCGAAGTCGGCGGTCTGCGCGTACTCGGCGGCTTTGAGTCCCGCGTGTTTGCCGAACACCACCAGGTCGAGCAGGGAATTCGTCCCGAGGCGGTTCGCCCCGTGGATGGAGACGCAGGCGCACTCGCCGGCCGCGTAAAGTCCGGGGAAGATCGTGTTCTTGTCGTCAATGACCACTTCGCCGTATTTGTTCGTCGGGATGCCGCCCATCGTGTAATGCGCGGTCGGCTGGATGGGCATCATCTGGGTGACCGGGTCCACGCCGAGGTAGACGCGGCAGAAGTCAATGATGTCGGGGAGTTTTTGCAGGATCTGTTCGCCGGTGATGGCGTACGGCGAGCCGTCGGGGTTGACGCGCCCGTCCAGGGCCGCGTACTTGTTCACGGATTCGGGGCGCACGTCGAGGTAGACGTAGTTCCTGCCGTTTACGCCGCGGCCCTCGCGGATCTCGGTGTAGATGGCGCGGCTGACCACGTCGCGCGAGGCCAGGTCCTTCACGGTCGGCGCGTATTTTGGCATGAAGCGTTCGCCCTTGCCGTTGATCAACACGCCGCCCTCGCCGCGTACGCCCTCGGTGATCAGAATACCGAGTTTGTAGATGCCGGTCGGATGGAACTGGAAGAACTCCATGTCTTCCAGCGGGATGCCGCGGCGGAGGAGGATCGCCGCGCCGTCGCCGGTGTAGGCGTAGGCGTTGGAGGTCACTTCAAAGATGCGGCCGTGTCCGCCGGTGGCGAAGATGACGGCTTTGGCGTGGAGGGTATGCAGTTCGCCGGTCGCGAGTTCCACGGCCACCACGCCCGCGGCTTTGCCGTTGACGATGAGAAAGTCGAGAACCTGGTACTCGTCGAAGAAATGGACTTTGTTCTTCAGGCATTGCTGATAGAGCGTTTGCAGGATCATGTGTCCCGTGCGGTCGGCGGCGTGCGCCGCGCGGCGGACGGGTTTCCCCGTCTCGTTGTTGGTGTGACCGCCGAACGGCCGCTGGGAGATCTTGCCTTCGGGCGTGCGGTCGAAGGGCAGGCCCATGTGTTCGAGTTCGATCACCGCCTCGATAGCCTCGTTGCACATGAACTCGATGGCGTCTTGGTCGCCGAGATAATCGGAGCCTTTGATCGTATCGTAGGTGTGCCACTCGGGTTTGTCTTCCTCGTAGTTGCCGAGGGCCGCGCTGATTCCGCCCTGGGCCGCGCCGGTATGCGAGCGCGTGGGATAGAGTTTACTGATGACGGCCGTCTTCGCGCCGCGCGAGGCGTAGAGACCCGCCATCAGTCCCGCGCCGCCCGCGCCGACGACGACCACGTCGAATTGATGAATGTTTGCCATGTGCCGTTATCCTAGAAGAAGATCCTGCCAGAGCAGATATAAACCGATGAGACTCATCGAGACCATCATGACGATGCTGAGCAGGCGCACGATCTTCCGTCCGCGCTCGGCGACGATGTAATCGTCGCAGATCACGACCAGCCCGTGCACGCCGTGCGCCACCGCCACGAGCAGGAGCGCGCTTCCGGTCAGCCGCCAGAATGGCGTGGACCAGGGGGCGATGTCGGGGATGTTCGTGCTTTGGACGTGGTTGCTGTTCGGCATGAAGCCCCAGCGCAGGACGTCCGCCATGTTCATCTGCGTGCGCGCCCCCATGACCAGCGCGCCGACGATCGCGAACAGGATCAGCGCGTACATCGCCAGCGCGGAGAGACGCGTGAAGATCCACATCAGCATTTCGAAGTTCAGGCCGCGTTTCTTGAGCGGGAGGACGACCGGGTGAGATTTTTCCATGCTAACCTCCCAGCCCGTTACGGATGATGATCAGCGCCGCGACGGCGTATGTGGGAATAAAGACCGCCATCTCCACCCAGATCGCCTCGCGCAGGTGCGGGATCAATTTCGGGAAGAGGTCGAGGATGGTAATGCGCAGTCCGTTGATGGCATGGAATAGCACGCAGAAGAATATGAAAACCTGAAAGGCCCAGTTTTCATAGATGTCGTTCACGAACTGGCCCGCGCTGCCTCCCAAAAACGACGCCAGAAGATGCGTCGTGATGAAAATAGCCATGCCCAGCCCGCCCACGCGGTGCAGGATGAACGTCCACATCGGTCCCTGTCCTTTGTAGCGTAACGCCGCGGACAGGCCGACGTTCCTTGTCAGGCCCATTAGCGCCTCCTTGAAATTTGGGTTTTGGAAACGGTCGCCCGCTTGTCTGAGCCAACCGACGGTCGAGAACGCCCGCGCTCTCGCGCAAAAGGTTCAGCGTCCACTCTCGCGCAAATCCGCGAATAAATATAGTGACAATACTCATGGATTATTGGTTTCAGACATCCTTCAAAAAAGAAGGCATTGACCCGTATAATCCATTCAATCGTCGCGGAGCGACCTTATTCTAATCCAAACTTTGCGCCTATGCGAGGCGCGAAACGCTTTTATGGTTTTGGAGGTCATATGTCTGAGTCGTTAAGCCGCAGGGACTTTATGAAGGCGACTGTGTTCTTCGTGGGAGGAGCCGTCGGCGCGGCAGTCGGCATTCCCGCAGTCGGCTATTTGATCGCCCCGGCCCTCAAGGGCGGGGCAAAAGAGGCGTGGATTCCCATCGGGAAGATGGCGGACATGTCCGAGATCGGCAAGCCCTACCCGTTTTCGTTCACCCTCGTCCAGGTCAACGGATGGGAGCGCACCTCCACCAGCCACGGCGGATTTGTCATCCGTAAGTCGGCCGCGCCCGACGACCTCGTCATCCTGGACAGCCGCTGCCCGCATCTCGGCTGCACCGTCAACTGGAAGGACGCGGAAAAAGCCTTCGTCTGCCCCTGCCACGACGCCAGTTTCGACACGGAGGGCGCGGTGCTGGCCGGCCCCCCGCCTCGTCCCATGGACCGTTTCGCGGACTTCCGCGTCACCGAAGACGGCGTCCTCGAGATCTTCTATAAGGAGGGCTAGGATATGTGGAAAAAGTTTTTCGACTGGCTGAACGACCGCCTCGGCCTGAACGAACTGCAAGAATCCCTGCTCGAACGCCCCGAACCGAAAGGCAACTGGTGGAACACGCTCGGCTCGGCCAGCCTGTTCCTCTTCCTCTTGCAGGGCGCGACCGGCATCTTCCTGACCGTCTACTACACCCCCTCTCCCGACCACGCCTACGACTCGATCCAATACATCATGAACGGAGTCGCGTTCGGATGGCTGATCCGCGGCATCCACCACTGGGGCGCCACCCTGATGGTGTTGATCGTCTTCATCCATATGCTGCGAGTCTTCGTCACCGCCTCGTTCAAATATCCCCGCGAGCTGACCTGGATCATCGGCGTCGGCCTGCTCATCGCGACGCTCGGCATGGGCTTCACCGGCTACCTGCTCCCGTGGAACCAGCGCGCATACTGGGCCACCACAGTCGGCACGCAGATCGCGGGGACGGCCCCGCTCATCGGCGATTTCATCCTCAAAGCCCTGCGCGGCGGCCCGGACCTCTCGGCCCTCACCTTGCAGCGCTTCTTTTCCGCGCACATCTGGATGATTCCCCTCGTCCTGGCCGGGCTCATCGGCGCGCATCTCTATCTCATCATCCGCCACGGCGAATCGCACTGGCCGACGAAGGAAGATTAATTCAATTCTCTAACCGCCAGGATCGCGGAGAAAAAGATATAACCTTTGCGTTCTTTGCGGTCAAAGAGGCATTATGAACGAAGACACCAAACAGAAAATCAACGAACGCTACCAGCGCGAGCTGAACCGGGGCGAATTTTTCTGGCCCGACAGCATCTTCAAAGACGCCGTCGTCGCGCTGGGAATCCTGCTCCTGCTGATCTTTCTCGCGACTTTCCTCGGGGTGGCGGGCGAACCCAAAGCCGACCCGAGCGACGCCTCCTACATTCCGCGGCCGGAGTGGTACTTCCTCTTCCTCTTCAAATTCCTCGCCCTCTACGGACAGATCCCCGTCGTCGGCAAGATCGAATGGCTGGCGACCGTCCTCGTCCCAAGCATCGGCATCGGCTTGATCCTGCTCCTGCCTTTCATTGACCGCAGCCAGGACCGTCACTACGCCAAGCGCGCCCTCTCGCTGGGACTCATGCTCCTCGCGGTCGTGGACATGGTCATCCTGACGTTGATCGCGGACGTCCCGACCGTGGCCCCCAGCGACGCGCCCCCCCTCGTCCGACTCTCCGCCTCGCTCCAACCCTACGCGGGACTCGTCGTCCCCGGCGCCGCGGCCGCCGTTCTGGTCGCGCTGGCGTACTTCGCGAAGAATTCCTCGTGGAAGCCCATGGCCTGGATCGCGGGCGGGAGTTCCCTCCTCATGCTCGCGTTGACGGTCGCCATCCTTGCCTTTGCGCCGTCCGTCGAAGCTGCCGAGACCTCTGTCGCCAACACCCTCGTGGACCAGATCGTCGCGGGCCAGGACCTGTACTCGGTCAACTGTGTGGAATGTCACGGCGACGATGGCAAGGTGACGGTCATCGAAGGCGTGGAGGGTCTCGAAGGCAAGCAACTCTCCGCCATCAACAACCCCGACGTGCTGTACACGCTCGACGACGCCTCTCTAGCCGAAGTGATCGCCTACGGACGTCCCAACGCGGGCATGAACCCGTTCGGGAAAATGTACAACCCCGAGGGGCTGAGCAAGAGCGACATGGACAACATCGTCATCTTCATGCGCTACACATGGGACGAGCGCTTCGAAGCGCCCGTCATCCCTGAGCTCTTCCCGCCGCTGGCGGAGGGCGAAGTCCCTTCGTACGACGTCCACATCGCGCCCATCGTCAAACGCTACTGCGTCTCCTGTCACCGCGCCGGCAAGGACAGCAACAACTATTTCATGACAACCTACGAGGAAATTCTCTCCAGCGGCGACAACGCGGAGAAGAACGTCATCGCGGGCGACGCGAACTCGTACCTGCTGCAAGTCATTCAGGGACAGGCCATCCTCGATGAAAACGGCAAGGAGATCATCGGCGTGATGCCGCCCAAGTCCACGCTCAAGCCCAACGTGGTGGACGCTTTCATCCGCTGGATCATGAATGGGATGCCGCAAACCGCGGAGGATGCCGCCGCGCTCTCAGTCACGCCCGCTCCATAATGCGGTTGCGATTTTGAAAATCAAAACGTCGGGACTTTCAAAAAGTCCCGACGTTCGTTTAACCACTCGCCAATCTGATCTGCAAATTGGCGCCGACCGCCCGCGCGTATTTTTTTAACGTGGACAATCTCACATCGTCGGCGTGGTTCTCGATGCGTGAGATCGCGGACTTTTTGGTTTTCAGCTTGTGCGCCACTTCCTCCTGCGTCAAACCGGAGGCTTCGCGCGCCAAGCGCAGGATCACGCCGACTTTGAATTCGGAATATCCTTCTTCAAAATTAAGCGCAAAAGTCTTGTCAGCGGCCGCGCGTTTTTCGATATATTTTTTTACGTCGCTCATTTTCTTCTCCTTGACAGATGTTCTTCCATTCTTTGGGTCGCCAGCGCAATTTCCTGTGGCGGCGTTTTTTGCGTCTTCTTTGCAAAGCCGTGCGTCAGGATCAACAAAGTTCCGTTTTCAAAGAAGCCGAGCAGGCGGAAAATGTCATTGCCAGATTGGACGCGGACTTCCCAAATCTGCGCGCCGGTCAGCTTTTTGAAATATTGGATCGGGACAACTGGAAGGTCTTCGATCAAACGCAGAACCCATTTTGAGCCTGCTTGCCATTGAGCGAATCTAAAAATTCCTCAATTGGGCTTTTACCGTTGGGCAGGCGATAGAATTGGATGGTTCGCATGGATGTATGTTATCATATATGTGAACAAGATACAAGGCTGGCGGAATTAAAAAGTCGGGACTAAAAGTCCCGACTTTTTATTATCTGCGTGCCTACATGTGCTTGATGATGGCGTCGCCGAACTCGGAGCATTTGATCTCGGTCGCGCCGTCCATCAGGCGGGCGAAGTCGTAGGTGACGGTCTTGGCGGCGATGGCGCCTTCCATACCCTTGACGATCAGGTCGGCGGCTTCCGTCCAACCCATGTAGCGGAACATCATCTCGCCGGAGAGAATGACCGAGCCGGGGTTGACCTTGTCGAGGTCGGCATATTTCGGCGCGGTGCCGTGAGTCGCCTCGAAGATGGCGTGACCGGTCTCATAGTTGATGTTCGCGCCGGGCGCGATCCCAATCCCGCCCACCTGCGCGGCCAGCGCGTCGGACAGGTAGTCGCCGTTGAGATTCAGCGTGGCGAACACGTCGTAGTCGCGGGCGCGGATCAGGGTGAATTGAAGCGAAACGTCGGCGATGGAATCTTTGATGAGCAGCATCTTCTTCCATTTACCGTCGCCGTGAGTCGGCCACAATTTCAACGCTTCTTCCACCTCCTGCTTGATGTCGCTCTGCTGGGACGGGCTCATCATGTCGAAGCCGGGGTCGATCATCCTGGCGTTCTCTTCCACGCTCAGGCCGGGGTTGGATTCCTTGTTGCCGAGGATCCAGGTCTCCCGTTCGGTGACGATGCGGCCGCGGAACTCGCGCTTGGCGAGGGCGTAGCCCCAGTCCTTGAACGCGCCCTCCGTAAACTTCATGATGTTGCCCTTGTGGACGAAATTCACGCTGCGGCGGTTGTTGTCCAGCGCCCACTGGATGGCGGCGCGGACAAGGCGCTCGGTGCCCTCCACCGAGACGGGCTTGACGCCGATGCCCGCCGTGTCGGGGAAGCGGATCTTGGCGTATTCCTTCGGGAAGGCCTCTTTGAACAGTTCCTTGAATTTTTTATTTTCCTCGGTCCCGTATTGGAATTCGATGCCGGTGTAAATGTCCTCGGTGTTTTCGCGGAAGATGACCATGTCCACGTATTCGGGATGGACTACGGGCGAAGGCACGCCCTTGTACCAGCGCACGGGACGCTGGCAGACGTACAGGTCCAGCAGTTTGCGCAGGGCGACGTTCAACGAGCGGATGCCGCCGCCGATGGGCGTCGTGAGCGGGCCTTTGATCCCCACCAGAAATTCCTTGAAGGCCTCGGTCGTCTCGTCGGGCAGCCAGGTTTGGAACATCTTGAAGGATTTCTCGCCCGCGTAGACTTCCATCCAGTGGATCTTGCGTTTGCCGCCATAGGCTTTCTCGACGGCCGCGTCGAACACGCGGACCGAAGCCCGCCAGATGTCGCGCCCGGTCCCGTCGCCTTCCACGAACGGGATGATGGGATTGTCGGGGACTTGTAATTTGCCGTCCTGGATGCCGATCCTTGCCCCGCCCTCGGGGACTTTCACATGTTGATATGCCATCGTTCCATCTCCTTGCGAAAATTTTCGAGGGAATTATATCATCCGATATTTGGCCCGCCGCGAATCGCCGTGACGCTCCGCTGGATTCGGCGTTTACGGCAACCATCGGAGAGCGGAAAGCATGAAACCAAACGCTCGGGAGCGGCGTTAAGAAAGATGATCGGAAATAGCACAAAAGCAATGCGTATAGCGCTATAATGAAATTAACCTTAAATCATTTCCACAAGGGTATGCGCATGAGAAGAATCTCCCTGATCTCCCTGTCCGGCGTCTTCATATTGATGACCATTCTCTCTGCCTGCGCCTTCACCACCCAGTCGTCTGTGGATAACCAGACGGCTACGGCTGAGGCGGCTGCTCAAGAGCTGATTCAATCTGCGGCCTTATCAACGCCCACGATACTGCCGACTGAGACTCCCACGCCGACGCCCACCAGCACGCTCGATCCTTATCTCATCCTGACGATCACGCCGTCCATCCCCGGCGTTTATCTGACGCCTATCGTCAACCGGCCGGCGGTTTATGTTCTCCAGCCCGGCGAATTTCCGTATTGCATCGCCCGCCGCTTCGACGTGCATCCCAGGGAACTGCTCGACCTGAACAACCTCCGCTCCGGCGTTATCTATCAACCCGGCCTGACGTTGAGCATCCCGCAGACGGGACGTCCCTTCCCGCCGCCGCGCGCCCTGCGCGCCCACCCAACTTCCTTCACCGTGCAGGAAAGCCAGATGACCGTCTTCAAGGTCGCCTGCCTGTTCGGCGAAGTGGACCCGGCGGTCATCATGCAGGTCAACGGCCTGACTTCGACCGTCCTTTCTTTCGGAACCACCCTTCAAATTCCCTGAGCGGACCTTCAACGCCTGCCACGTCGCGGAGCCCGCTTGAAAATTCATCCGTTTGCAAAAGGAGCATGCGATGTTAAACAAATCCATCATTCGTTTTGTCTTGTTGGCCGCGATCCTGCTGGGTAGTTTTGCCAGCGCGGGGAGCGTCAACGCGGGAGGCTACTGCGGCTCTACCTACACGATCCAGTGGGGCGATACGCTTGGACGCATCGCCAACCTGTGCGGCGTGACGGTGGACGCCCTCTACGCGGCCAACCCCGGACTTGGAGCGTACATCTACGCTGGACAGGTCCTCAACATCCCCGGCGGAGTCCCGCCCGCGCCCCCGCCGCCTTCGTACGGCTATAGCGGATCCTACGTGGTGCAGTACGGCGACACCCTGCGGAAGATCGGCGACCGCTTCGGCTTTACGGTGTGGGAACTCCTGTCGGCCAACCCGCAGATCTGGAATCCCAACCTGATCTATGTGGGACAGGTCATCAACCTGCCTTATCGCCCGGTCTATTACACCGTCCGTTACGGAGATACTTTGTTCAAGATCGCGGCGCGCTTCGGGACGACCGTCGCCAGCCTGCAATCCCTGAACAACATCTGGAACCCGAACTGGATCTACGCCGGTCAGACGCTGCGCATCCGCTAACCCGCCTGTCTTGTCAAAAAGGCTGTCCATGCGGACAGCCTTTTTTTTCACTCAGTGCTTAACCGCGCCGTCGCGCCCCCGTCCACCACCATGGCCTGCCCCGTCATAAAGGATGATTGCTCGCTGTCCGCCAGGAAGTAGATGGCCTGGGCGATCTCCTCGGGACGTCCCACCTTTCCGCTGACGGTCTTGCGCGCCAGGTTTTCGAGTCTCTCCCGCATATCGCCGTGACCGGCGTGGCCGCGGCCGAGTCCGGCGCGCAGCATGGGCGTGTCCACCGCGCCGGGCAGGATGGCGTTGACGCGGATGTTGTCGGCGGCGAACTCGATCGCCATGGCGCGCGTCAGGGCGAGCATCCCGCCTTTGGAGGCGGCGTAGGCCGCGATGTTGGCGGAAGTCTGGATGGCGTGGACCGAGGAGACGTTGACGACCGCGCCGCCCCCGCGCGCTTTCAGCAGGGGATGGGCCAGTTTCGCGCCGAGGAACACCGAGCGCAGGTTGGAGGCCATGACCGCGTCCCATTCTTCCGCGCTGGTTTCGAGCAGGGGTTTCGCGATCTGCATGGCGGCATTGTTGACCAGCGCGTCGAGCGAATCGGTGAACTGGCGCGCCTTCTCGAAGATGACGGCGATTTCGTCCGCGCGGGAGATGTCCGCCTGGATGAAGAGGCCGTCCGCGGGGAATCCTTCGCCGAACGGCAGGCGGTCCACGCCGATGACGCGCCAGCCTTTCGACGCGAACAGCGCGAGGGTGGCAAAGCCGATCCCGCCCGCCGCGCCGGTGACGAGGACAGTGCGCGAATGATCTGTCATGGTCTTTTCTCCTTTCAGGGTTTTACCAGCCGCCAGAACAGGACGCCCGCCAGCAGGGACATGGCCGCGCCGAAGAAGAACGGGGCCGACGCGCCGAACCCCGTCCACGCGCCGACGCCCTGCCAGAGCAGACCGGCGATGAGCGAAGCGGGCAGGACGGCGAAGCCGGTCGCCGCGGCGTAGAGGCCGTAGGCCGTCCCGCGCTGCGCTTCGGGGACGAGGTCGGCGATCAGGGCTTTGGCGACGCCCTCGGTCGCGGCGTAGTAGATCCCGTAGAGGCCGAAGAGCGTCCACACCTGCCAGCCCGTCCGCGAGAAGGCGAAGCCGAGGTAGACCAGCCCATAGGCCAGCCAGCCGAAGAGGATGATACGGCGGCGGCCGATCTTGTCGGAGAGCGCGCCGAGCGGGCCCGCGAGGACCGCGTAGATGAAGTTGAAGGTCATCGCCATCAACATGATCTGAAAGACGTTCAGGCCGCGCTCCTGGCCGCGCAGGATGATGAACGAGTCGGATGAGTTGCCGAGGGTGAACAGTACGACAATGACGAGGAAGGTCTTGAAGCGCGCGTCCATGCCTTTGAGGGAAAGCAGGGGCGCGGCAGACGGTTTGGTTTGATGGACTTCGCGCGCGCCGAGGGCAAGGATGAGTACCGCCAGCGCCGCCGGGATCACGCTGACCAGCACGGCGCTGCGGAAGGTATCGATCGTCAGGGATTCCGCCCGCCGCTCCGTGAACCAGACGATGGCCGCGGCTCCCGCCAGTCCGAGGAAGGCTCCGAGCGTGTCGCCGGCGCGGTGGAGGCCGAAGGCCAGTCCGCGCTGGTCCGATTCGATGGAGT